>ERZ1032852.57-NODE-57-length-31042-cov-6.158905_pt1 | contig 31042 bp, 34 predicted proteins | sample MGYA00516689_ERZ1032852 | MGnify/ENA primary metagenome ERZ1032852 (study PRJEB33719, sample SAMN04262499) | wastewater metagenome | biome: rural village; feature: composting latrine chamber; material: composting feces with ash | place: El Salvador | collected...
ACGGCGTTTATCATTGCTTAAAATCAATTTTTACTTATCTTTACGCTTAAACTTAAATATTTAGAGCAATGAAAATTATCATGTATCTATTCTTGGCAGCTATCATGCTTTTAGCGGGCTGCGAAAAAGACCCGGCAATCATTGATAAGGGGAAGCTTGACCCGAACGCGATGATCATGCTTCGACCCGGAACCTCTACCCGTGCAACTGTACCCGGATTAACGGGATTAGAAGTTGTACAACAGGCGTTAAATATTAAGTGGCAATCACATTGGTTTGGGAATATTTACTGGGATGACATTAAGGATATCGGACGCTCGTTCCTGGAGGAACAAAGGGACTACGAAACACCCGCCTTGTTAATGTTAGGGATTGACGTAATATCGCAAGATGGCGAGTATTACAAGGATTTCACGTATGGTTTTAACGTGGTTATTACAGACGCCAACAATGACACGATCGCCTATGTGCCTGATGCTGTAATTAATGCCGCTCGGCCATTAATAGAAGCGGCCTACAACGATGAAAACTACACCGAGGTGTATAGACTGTTCAACGAGGCTTTCACGTTCCTGCCTATATCTGAATAGAATATTTCAAAGATCACTTTATATGGAGCCGGGCAGTAATGCACGGCTTTTTTTATGAGCTATAATTATTCCCTGTTAATGTTATGTCAAATACCGTATCTATCAGAGCCGGGGAGCTTCCAATCGTTCTCCATTCAATTACCACGTTATTTGCCGACTTGGATACGATTTTCCATGATCTGTTTTCCGTGTAAGCCCCACATGATACCTGATATTTTGCGTGTCCGATAGTATGATACACGGTGTATCTCCCCGTGCTATTTCTTACAGGATTCGTTGAACTCTGTTTCGCCCCCCACACGTCTGACCACCCGCCTGTTGACGCTACCGTCGCACTCAGCAACACCCCCGGTGTGTCACTCTTTCCTTTGACCATCCACCCATTATCCTTGTCAAAGTGAGCCGCGTTATTCAGGAACCAAGCCATAAATCCATTTAAACCGAATTGGAAGTAATTCACGTCTTGATTAAACTGCCAACTCATCGTTGATGCAGAAATAGAGGCAAGTTTCGAAACAATGTCCCCCGACGGGAGCACGCTCACTCTAATCGAGTAGGTTCCAACGGGGCAACCAGCAAATTCCCGGTCAATAGAAAATGTATCTTCGAGATACTGCATGCTATTTTGAAAATGCAACGAACGAGAGCCAATAAGTGCATAATGCACGCCATTTCGAAGGAGATTAACTTCAACACGAAGACCGTCTTGCGGGACAGGCCCCCCCGTACCGGGGTTTCCCGTACCGGTAGAGCCGCTTATTTTCACCTCCGCGGCAACAACGGTGATTTTGGAGTTGCCTTTCGTTACGGGCATTGTATTCGGAAGCGTGAACGTCACAGCCCCTTGACGCGCGGAATTAGATCTATTCCCACCGTCTGTCGTGGAAGACAGCAAGTCGGCGGCAGTAGGTATATCCTGCTCAAGAAACAATAGTCGCTCTTCATTTGTCGCGGGATCAACAAGAACAACCTTGCCCTCTTGGGTAACCCTAAGCACTCCTACATCCGCGCTCCCGTCGTGGTTGAGGCTCACTGTTCGCGTTTCGTCTTCCGTGCCGAAGCCGTGTACTCCAGCAGCGAAAGCCGTGTTATTTAATTCAGGATCGCCATTCTGGTAACTCTTTACCTGTCCGGATGAATTCCTTGCGCCGATAACGGAACCGAGAATAAGGCCGCCTTCTATCTCGGTAGACTGCTGTAAGGCTTCTCGCAGGTAATCAGCTTGAGAAGCTTTGGCCATCGCATCATCAGCAAAACCTTTAATCGTGTTCTGAATAGCTTTATTCGCTTCCTCTAATCTCGTTTGATAGGTAGCCATCGCCGTGTTGAACAGCCCGAATTTAGCATCCACATCCGCTTTTTCAGCTGGCGTGGTGGCACCCCCCGCTATCGCCGTATTGATGCTATTCACGAGGTTCGTGTAAGCGGTGTTTAATGCAGTCTTGGCACTCGCGAGGTTTGTTTTAGGGGTGCCTTCCAAATACGAGTTATTGTACACTTGCGTGTAGGCTGAATCAACGCTCAGTTTCGTTTCGCTTAGCGAGTTCAGGTACTTCTCGATCGCCTTCGCTTCCGCTTCTTCGATCACTCCGTCCTTGAAAGCACCGTCAACGTAGTCGTCGAGGTCGTTAATTGCTGTTTGTGCTGCATCGGCTGCCGATTGTGCATTGTTAGCCGCCTGTTGCGCCGCGTCCGCTGTTGTATCATCAGTGTATCTAACTCTCTTGATCCAGTGCGACTCGACAAACACCTCGCTATCATTAGTCGAGTTGAGGATATCACCTTGCTTGTACGCGATACCGTTTACCGTTCTATTTGAATTGAGAACCCACGTGTCTCCTAAATGGTAATTAGATGGCTGGACCAGAAATGTGGTACTTTTCCCGTCAGCGGTTGATTGCGCCTGCGCTGCTTTTTGAAGCGCCAGAACGGCATCGGAATCGGCTATTTGCGTCCAGCTGTACACGGAGCCGTTCTTAACGAAACGCCATGATTTCCCCGCGTCTGTTGCAGGGTGCTGTGCGGTATTCGTGAACGTGTCGCCAATATGGCGATCCTTTTCCTCGTTGGTGACCCAGTCGCTGGCCGGGTAGTTGGATAGTGTTGGCGAATAGGGATAGAACCAGTTGGATATTTCACCGTCGATTTGCGCCTGCTGGGCGGCAAACTTAGCGTTGTAGTCGTCCACGCTGGCAGCCACGTCACCAATAGCCTGTTGGGCTTTCTGGTCTGCTTGGGAAGCTGCTTGCTGGGTATCTTGTATGTCACTTGCCACGTCATCGGCCCAAACCTCTAAATCAGTTTCGGCATTGTTGGATAAAAATTTGATACGCCCGCCAATGATACCATTTAGCAGGTCAAAATAGGTTTTCCCGTCCTGGCTCACGATCGTGTCGGTGGTGACCCGCCCGGGGAGGATTTCAGTGAAGCCGTACAGCGGGGCAATGGAGCGATCACCGTCCTGCTCGCTGTTGATAATCGCGACAAGAAAGTGGTAATAATTAGCAACACCCTCCATCCCGATACCCGTCTCCGATAACAAAAACATCCCGGCAGTTCCGCTTTTCTGGCAACGAGCGTACAGGTAATAGGCCTTTTCGGGATCGAGCGCGGGGGAAACATAAGCCTCCATATCCCAGTACTTGTATTCATTCGCGGCATGGGCTTTCTTTAGCGAGGTGATGCCGAGTGTCATGTGCTGTATGATACCCGTGGAAGCCGTTAAGACGCTCGTGGCGGCATTATAATCGATGGTGTGGCTCACGGGCTCGGGATTGGTTTTCGAGCCCACGAATCGAAATTGTAGCGATTCGTCACCCACGAGCAGCTGCATGGTCTGCACGGTGATAGGATTGATGCTACCGGAATAGTTCAATAATGACTGCTGAAGCAGCGACATTGTTTCTTTAGCGTCTTGGTACTGGCGTTTGGTGAAACGGATCACATCCTTTTTATCGGCTTCCCGGACGACCGGCTCGGCTTCTATTTTTCCCAAATCAGCGGCAAAACTACCAGAGACCGGTGCGTTACTCAGCGTGATCTCGGGTTTGTGCGGCGTGTTAACGTGATCCTTCACGGCCGTGATCCGGATAACGATTCCATCCGGTTGAAATTGCGGGTCGCTGAAAAGGACATGGCCTCCCGGCACGATCTTCCCGCCGATCTCGAGCCACTTTGACCGGGACCATATCCCGTCAAGTTCTCCCGTGAAAATGAACTTGTCGTTTTCCTCGTCAGCGAAGTATCTCACCGCCTCGCGAAACATATCCCAGCTGGCTCCCGTTTTGGTTGCATTGTCGGATATATACGCGGGAGGCATGCTGATATTGAATATGGCGTACTTGTCGCCCACCCGGGGGACGAACACGCCGCCAGGCATGATCTGCCCGTCCAACTCGGCCGGGACGATCTTGAAGCGTCTCTCGACGTGCATGTAGCCCGTGAGGTCGTCCTCTGTTTGCTCGATATCGAATTCACGGCCGGCAAGCGGACCCGATTGGAACACGATCGTGGCTTTCTCACCGGGTATCCGGCAGTCACGGAAATTCAAGGTCTCCGGGATCGAGGTGTCTCGAATATCATAGAAGTGTTTTTCAGCGTCCACCTCGATGACGTGAGACACGGTGCCGACACGCTTCGGGTAGTGCGAACTGCCATCGTGGCTATCTTCTGCCGGTTTGGTATTACCATCACGGGTGATATACATGCCGTCCTCATCGGTTCGATAGGTTTTCCCTTCAAATACCAGGGTGGCCGATTTTGGCAGCAAAAGGGAAGTGCTGCCATACTCGGTGTAATCAATATTGCGCTCGCCACCTTGAACGTAGAGCCGCCCGATCGGCTGCTTATCGCCGTCGTTCGAACGTCCTACTCCTGTCTTGAACCCGTTACCCATCCCGTAGCTGAGCACGAGGGGTGTATCCTTGAATTTCTCTACCTTTCGCAAGTGGACCGTTTTGCCGGCGATCTCCCATTCGGTATTGAACTCCTCGGCCACCCGGTTGAGAACATCAAAGCAGTACTCGTGATTATAACTGATCGTCTTTTCATCCGCCTCGATGCAATCACCCGCTACCCATCCACCTGCCGCGTCTGAATTATTCATGTTGTCAACGAGCAGCTGCAGGAAGTCTTCCGGACGGGCCGTTAGCACGAATTTTAACCTGTACGGCTTCGAGGACAAATCCTTGTACTTGTACAGCTTCAGCGCCTCCCGGTAGCCGTGCAGGGTAAGCGTGTAAGCAAAATCCCTTGTACTGTTTTTCTTGAAGTTCTCCGGGTAGAAGAGCGTGTACCTGGCCCCCTCGAAATCGACATACGAGCCCCGGGGAATCGATACCGGTCCCGTGGTAGAAAAGTTGAGCGTGAGGCTATCGTCGTTCATAATCGAACGATAACGTACACTACTGTCATCTACTTGTATATCGAGCATCTCGATCCCTGCCGGGTTATATATTTTCATCTCACGCCTTTTTAAAAATTAAATACTTCCCCTCGTCATCCCACCCCACCTTTGTCCGGAATGGAAGCATGGCCCTGTTCGCTCTTTCTAACCTGCGCACTATCTTGAAACCTTCGGACCACCAGAACCGCCACTCGCCACGGAATTTTATCTGGCAATAAGCAACGGGGTTGCCCGATTTCTTTCCCTTGCCGATCTCGAAATCGTGTATCTCGATCGAGCGCTCTATGATCTCGCTGGCTTTTACACGCGTGCCGATGAATGTTTTTTCAAGCGAGCGTTTAGCCGGTGGTTCAAACAGGTCATTCATTGATTATATTCTCTATTTCATTGTCAGTTAATCCCAGCTCCTTCAATAGTGGACGAAACGCTTCCGGGGAGGGCTTCCCTTCTGATATCACGTCCTGTTGCCATGTTTGAGGGGCGTAGTCGGCTGTCCACTGTTCTTTCTCTTCCCCCGGGCTCACCGGTTCTTTTTGTACGTTCCAGTATAGCCGCCAGTTCCTTTTTTTGCTGTTCAGCAGCTGCAATCTTGGCTGCCTCTCGTCGGCCAAGTCTTTCAAAATAATTCGGGTATTCATTTTTCCATTTTTTTAGTAGGTGCCTCGAATCGCAATGTTTCAGCAATCCTATTAGCGCGCCTCTTGTAGCGATATCCTCCCGGCTTGCCTCCATGCCTCCCGGTATACGGTTAAGCACGTGAAGCCTTCTGCGCCACCTGTTTTTAGTCGATGTTCGCAGATCGGTATGATTTTGATAAAACACGTATCCGAGGAAATCCAGTCCGGCTCCTTTCCCGGATTCGCCCTTCATTCGCCTTCTTTCTGCCAGCTGGAATACTCTTTTCGAGGGCTTCAATTGAAGTTTAATCGAGTTCAGGTAATCCTCTATGGTGATCATCGAACGCTCAAGCTTCCCTGGTGATTCATCAATCAGCACGAAATCATCGCAATACCGGAAATATGCCTCTGGCTTGCATGACTGAAGTATCACGTGATCCAGTTCGGTGAGAAACAAGTTCGCGTGCCATTGGCTGTCTTCTGCCCCGAGGACGATGCCGTTATCCACCGCCCTGATCATCACCCCGAAAAGCCATGTTATCCTGCGATCCTTGAAGTTGCAATCGAGCGTGCTTACCATGCGGGCCTGGTCTATCTCGTCAAAGAAATGATACACGTCGAGCGGCATGCAATACACGGCCCGCCCTTTCACTACCTCTTTTACTTTTCGTATCGCCTTGTGCGCTCCCCGTCCGGGAATGGAAGAGTAGGTGTTTCCTACAAGCTTGCAGATCAAACCGGGCTTCGTGACTATGATAGCAGCTTTTTGAACGACCCTATCCCTGTAGTCCTTGCATACCTGAATCTTTCTTCGCTTGCCATCCACCCCGGTCAAGTAGAACACGTCGTACCCTGAATGCTCGTAGGTGAAGTGTTTCAAGTCGAGGTGAAGACGGTAGATGTTGTTATACCAGTCCTCGTCGAAGATGGCTACCCTGTAGGTGTAGTCGTTCGTGGCCCTGATGATCATATCAGCAGCTATCAAGTTCTCGATAGAGATAATATCCTCGTATGTCGCTTTAATCCTGTTCATAGTTAATTGTAAATTCCCGGCAGCGAGTCTTCGCCTTTTCGACTACCAACACGCCATTGCCGGGAAATTGAAATGTTTTCCTTTCGGAAGGAGAATAGCAGCATTTTAAAATTTACATGGGCGGCGCCGATGTTCACGTCAGCGTTGGCCGGCGAGTTGTTCGAGTTCAAGTAACGGGGGCCAGCTTGACCGCCGTTGTCCGAGTTCCCGCCGGATAGGGCACCGACTGCTATTTCCTGTTTTTTTTCATTATTTATATTTTGTCCAATTTTTCAACCGACGGTTGATCGGTTAATCGGTTTATATTCGGTCATTCGGGCAATACAAGGGCGGCGCCGATGCTCACGTCAGCGCCGGCCGGCGAGGTGCTCGAGTTCAAGGCACGGGGGCCAGCTAGACCGCCGATGGCCGAGGTACCGCCGGATCGGGCGATCCTTGTAGTAGCTGAATTACTCGACCAGTGATAATCCGCCATGTAGGTCGTCGTGCTACCACCCAGTTCTGCCGCCTCGATCATGCCCGGAAGGCACTTTTTCACGTAACCGTTAACGGCGGGGGTATCGCCCACGTGGATGTATTCCGAGTAATCACTATTCGTGTTGATCTTCGAGGGATCGCGGGTGATGTACACCCTGTTCACGTCATTTACCTCGTCGTACACGTAGTATATCCCCGAAAGGATATTCCATATTTGCCCGTAAACACATTCGATAAACCTCCACCTGAATTGCTTCGTGAAACTTCCCGGCTGCCATTCGACATCCACCTCCCCGGATGGAGTAACCAGCGTGTCCGTTACACCCGTTACCGCCGCCTCGGCATAAGAGGTGCTCGCGTTTGTTATACCCTGATAGTACGCTTGCGCGTTATGCCTGCCGAGTTCTAACGTCATCAAGAAAACGATAGCCTCGTAGAGATAATAGGGCACTGTAATTGCTGACGGGTTCGTGTTTCTTGCCGCTGCAAGAAAGTTGATAGGAGTGACGGACACGCTCGGGTATTCCCCGGAGAAACTCAACAGCTTCCATACCCCGTCTATTTGTTTCCGGATTCCCCGGTAACGAGGATACCCGCATGGGGTTATCTCTTTCCATTGTTCCGGGTCCATGAATTCACCTATCTCTTCCGGGGCAATCTCGCAGAAAAGCACGTAAGTCCATTCGTCAAGATCAAAAGACCTGTAGAAAAAATGGGGCACTCGAACCATTTGTAGCTTCATCGGGTTGGTTAGCTTGGAATTGGAATAACCAACAGTCAGTCGCACGTCGTCTTGCAAGTACTCCCTTTGTGATCCGTCATGGTTACACTGGTAGGGACGCATCTTGTCAAGCAGTCTTTTCCTTTTGCTTCCCACCGGGGCGATACCCGTGGTGTCATAGGGAATGTCGTTGATAGCTTCCACCCTATCGTCCGGATCGCCGTGGATATACCGGTAGCCGAACACGTCCGGAACTTCCTCGATGTGCTTCAACAGCTCTTCCACTCGTTGAGCGGCATCGTTCGCGGCAGAAGCAGCGTCAAGCGACGGTTTTATTAGCTGCCGCATGCTCGCTCTCGCGCTCTGGTTCGTAACCCGGTCAACACCCAAAACATCGAATTTTTCAATATCTTGAACAAGCGGTAGCCCGCTTACTTTTATTGCCACAATATCGTCCGACATACTCAAAATTTTAAATCAATGTAAATTCCATCCTCGGTAACGATCAGTTCGCCCTGCTCGCTCGCGAGAAGGTAAACCTCGTTGTTGATCACGAACGCGGGGAAACATAGCGTTAAATCAAACTCGCACACTACCTCTCCCGCGTGGGCATGAAACTTCCAATTGCCCGTTTTACGATAAAAGGCCTGGTAATTCTTACCGTTGTATCCTATTGTCCGCGTACCCGGCTGTAGCAGATCACCAAAGAGGGCATCGTGTAAATTCCAAAAAACTGCCATTTGAACGGCATCTAAACAGCACCCAAATGTTACTTCCTTTTCCGCGTAACGAACAAAACCGGCATCGTACTCTTGACCGTTCATGAGCAGGCTTGTCCTGGTTAGTGCTTTTTTCATTTTCGGTGCACGGTCCAGATCGTCGAGCCCGGAAGTGATGATGATGCCGTATTTATCGAGTGGCTTGCCATCGATCGAGACCGCGCACGGGAAACCGATATCGGCGTTGGCCGTGGGGTAACCGGAAGGTATCGCGGGAGAATCCTCGATAAACTTCACCGAGAATAGCGAGACGCCGTCGTAACTTTCCAGTTCGGGCATCTCAGAAACGCGTAACGACCACGACCTCCCGAGCCCCGGGATCTCGATACCCCTGTACCCGGTACCGGCAAGAAAATAATAGAATGGACGCCAGCCAAAGCCGCGTGTAAAAGCAAAATCCACCTTGACTTCCCGGGCCTGTAGTCGAGGTTCTGTTAAGTCCACCTCGATACCATGCTCCTCGGGCCAGTCGTTCTTGTCCGGTTCTTTCATTGCCGGGAACGACAACAGTTCATCGTAACCGTCACCCGAAATGAACACCCCGAATTCATTGTATATATCCACGCCGTCTATGTAGCAATACCCCGTCATCATCGTTTCATGTAAAGTCCTTCCCTGATTATTCTCGAGATACCCTCGCTCACTTCCACCATACCCCTCTCGATTGCTTCCAGCCTGTCAGTATTGTCGGCGATACGGCTAATCGGATCGAAGACGCGGTATAGGAAAACAGCCATCTCCGACACGTTACTATCAATACTCATCAGCCTGCCTTGCACGTTTGTCAATTGCCCCTCGAGTTTATTACCTTGATCTTGCGTGAGCCCGGAAATCCCCTTGCTCGCGGCCGATCTACCTCCCGCGGTATCGGGCAGGAAGAGATCGAAACCCTGCCGTTTCATCTCTTCGCGTATCCCTTCCATGCTCTTCCCGTACGCCGCGATCTGGTTCTTGTAGTTTTTCGAGAACCATACAATATCATCCACGATATCCCCATCACCACCCGCGTCGAAGCTTTCTTCCATGCGTTGCTGTAACTGATCGAACATCTTTTGAAAATGGGCCGAAAAAACAAGTTGCGAGATGATATTCTCGATCGTACCGGTAAGCTTATCTTCGAACACGTCTACCGCGGCGTAGAGATCATTGTTCCGGAAACTATTAACCAGGGCATCGGAAAGGCTACCACCGATATCGCCCGCTAGGTCGCTAAATGTTTGCCGCATCTGCTCTTGCGCCTCCAAGGCCTTCCCGCGTATTTCTTCCCAGTTATCGACCAACTTTTTTGTAGCGGTATCAAGCTTGGAATAATTCTCCAGTATGGCCGGGTTGAGCTCGAACGTTTCGGTACCGGATTTCAGGATCGAGCCAAACTGCCTCGTGAGCGATTCGAATACCGGTACTACCTTTTTCTGTGTCGAACCAAATATGCCACCTAACAGCCCGCCGATGGCCGCTCCAATAGCGGTACCTACCCCGGGGATAATACTCCCCACCGCCGCGCCAACACCGGCACCCGCGCCGGCACCGGTGGCGATATTCTTTCCTGAAACCACCTTTTTCGTGCCAACCTGCACTTGTCCACCTGCTAGTTTGTTAAGTGATTCATTGAGTTCCAGCATGGCTTGCCGGTACTGGTTTGCCCCGGAGATGGCTTGAGCGTACGGGTTCTCGACCCCGAAGATGTTCGATTGCCGGTGTTCCAGTTCTTCAATTCGTAGCAACCGGGCTTTATGCACTGCCGCGTCGATGGCATCGTTCCATTCCTGCTGTTTCTGCCTGTTTTCCTCGATCTGGTTGGCCGCGAGACGGTAGAGATTAACCAGGCCACCAATGGCGTTACCCACGTGGTCCATCGTGGTTGCCTCAGAATCGAAAGCCGCGACCACGCTGTCAACACCACTTACCAGGCCGGACATGGCCTCGCCAAGTTCGCCCCCTATGCCCGAGAGGGTGTTTAACCAGCCCTTCAGGTGGCCGCCTATTTCACGTACCTTGTCCGCGGGCAGTTTTGACAGCGACACGGACAACTTGTCGATCTCGGATCGCACCAGGGCGATATCCTCGGCAACCTCCATCCCGTCACGCTGCATTTCTTCCAGCTTGGCCAGTCGTTTTTGTTGCCCTTCAAGTTCAATTTGCAGCAGTTTCTCTTGACGGTCCGTCGCGAGTAGCACTTGCCGGTTATCGATCTCCTGTTTCCGGAGCGCGAGTTCGTTTTCCAGTTCGATCTCACGCAGGTGGCCCTCGTGCGTGATCTGCTTTTTTGCCAGGACACGGGCCTGCTCGATACGGGTAATCAATGCTTCATTCCCGACCGCCTTCTCGACAAGATCGTTATAGTACGCGTCCGTGTCGCCAAGCTGTTGGTTTAGCCTGGTCTCGAAGTTTAGCCGTAGCTCTGTTTGTATATCCTTGTGCGCCTTGGCTGTTTCGGTATCGATACGCAGGATTTCCGCGTCATACTGTCGTTTCGCGGCTAATGCCTCTTGTTGCGCCTGAATATTAATCGCGTCTACCTCTTCTTTCGACACGGGTATTTTTGCCTTGACGAGTTCCTTAAGGTGTTTCTCCCTGGCTGCTTTATCCCTTTCGATCTCGGTAAGCCTGTTCTCGTATTCTTGTCGTGCCTGGGCCTTTCGCTTCTCTTCCCCCTCGGCCATCAGGGATATCCACATCTCGTTAATGCGCCGTACAGCATCCAATCGTTGTTCTGCAAGCTGGTTTTCAGGTTTTGTACTGGTTTTTGTAGTTTTATCCTCGAACAGGGCCTTGAAAACCGAGTCATCATCAATTACGGAATCAAGCTGCTCGTTTTTAGCGCGGATGTTTTCCCGGAGTTTATCCATGCCGTCCACCCATCTTTGGGTATTACGATCAATCAACCGATCCATTTCCCGGTCACCGACACCAGGGTCCCACGACCTGGCAATCCCCACCCACGTACGTTCCCACCAAGACAATTGGTTCGAACCCTGTTTTTCCATCGCGTCAAGTGCACCCTGGTCCTCTTCGATGCTCGCGATCAGTTTTTTCGCTTTTTCAACCTTGTAGAGAGTAACAAGGTAGTTTTTGAGCGCGGTATTCGCGTTATCGATCAACGTGCCCTCTTTGTCGATTTGCCCGTTATACTCCGGCATGATACCCTTGATGGCTTTGATGGCCTTATTCCGCATCTCGAGCGTTTTTGTTTGATCGGAAGCGATCTTGTGCAGTTGTTCCATCTTCACCTTGTCGGCTGCCATCGCCTTGGCTGTCTCGACCTCGATATCGATAAACTCCTTTTTCAGGGCGTTAATTTCTTCCTGCTTTTTCTTCCACTTGTCATACACCATCACCAGGGCAGCAATGCCGGCAATCAATAGACCCACGCCCGATACCATTAACGCCTTTGATAGTCCGACCCCGATACCAAGCTGGGTATTGAGAACCGCCTGAGCGGCGGCCCACTTCCTTTTCGCACCCTGTAGCAAAACGAGCGAAAAGAAGGAATCCTTGTTCAATGTTTGCGCGACCTGCTGCAAGCCTATTGTAGTTGCCATCACGGCCTGAAGCCGTGTTTGCACCTGTTGTAATTTTTCCTGCTCCGCCCCGAACAATGAGGCAACTCCAACCCCCGCGCTCATGGCCCCGCTCAAGCCGGCGACAGCATCGGCGGTTGCTCGAATGTGTTTTTCGTCATCAGACGTTATACGACCCTGCCGCGAGATATCATCCTGACGGTCGCGTAATCGAGCCAGTTTCTCTAATACCCGCGCGTACTCTTCGGTGCCTTCCGTCATGTTCGCCATCTCGTTTTCGAGTTTGCGTATTTGGGTCCGAAGTGTTTCCGAGGAGCCCGTGTTTTTGGCTAACTCGTTTTCCAATTCAGAAAGCGATTGTTTAGCGGCATCGATAGCCGCATCGGCTTGAAGGATTTCAGATGACAACTGTTCGATCCTCCCGAGGTCTTTAGATTTATTCAGTTCGGACTCGAGGGCTTTCAGGTGTTTCTCTTTTTCAATGATGAGTTTTTTATGCTCGGCTATCGCACCTTGAAGTACGTTTTTATATGCCTCCAACTTGGCACCGGCAGTATCAAATTTATTAGCGCTCTCGTCGAATAACCTATTAATCAATTCTAACGCGCTCGATGCCTCTACAGTTTCCGTCTTGAGTTCATCCAGTTGTGGAAGCAATTCCCGTTTCTGCCCCGCGTCCGACAGGCGTTCGATCTGCCTTTCAAGTTTCTTGAGCTCACCCTCCAGCATCGTGACGTACTGCTGCTGCTCCGCCAGTTGACGGGCAAACTGCTCTGTCATCTGACGAACGCTGTCGTTAACCTCGCCAACACCCTTGCCGGTTTTATTCTCGATGAGTATTTCTAACTTGATAGGCTTCATTTGACCTGTATTAAAATAGTTTTGGCGGCGCATCGGCTACCATCCGCATCAGGGTGTCAAAAGGTACACGCCACATGATCCGGTGGTATGACCACCCCGTTTCACCCGCTATCTGCCACACTACCCCGAAAAGGCTATGGGAACCTTCGTTCGTTAACTCCTTTTCTTTTGACCCAGTTTTGGCGCGAGAACGTTTAGCGCGCCGGCCGACCTGGTAATACTCGTAAAAGACTTACTGTCCTGCAGCTGCATGAACACCTCCATCGTGTAGAGGAGGGTGTCCGGGTGACATCGCCAGCGCAGGAACCACGCCAGCAATGGAGCGAGAACCTTACCGGGGATGTAACCGCTGCAAACCGACAGGGCGACGAACTTTGATACCGCTTTCCCGTGCTTCTCCATGAACCGGAGGACCTCGTCGTTGTCCATCTTGTCAAGTTTCTCAACAGTTGTTTCAAGCGAGAACCACACCCTCAATATACGAAGCAACCCGCCCAAGGGCGGGCGCTTGACCGTCACGCGAACGGGTATCTTCCAGCGTCTGAATCGCAAGGGGCGAAGCGGCACGGAAACCCCGATATCCAACAGGGATTCCGCTGCTTTCAGTTCTTCGTTCATGGCTTACCCCTCCGCCAGTGCAGTGTTGTCAATAGAGAACGGGCTTGTTTTCCCGTCATAATTGACCGTCACCGTGCAATCAACCCCGTAGGGATCATCGCTGCCAATCGTGCCGGCAGTATCCCCGGTAAGCTGTGCTTTCGTGGCGGTGATTACCTGCCCGGTTACCGCTTCGATTTCGAATTCACCCTCTTGAATCACGGGAACGGGGGGAGCATTCCATTTACCGGGCCGCCCCGAGTCAACGGTACCGCCAAGAACATCGACAAGATTTTCGGCCTTCAGTTCGATAAGCCTGAAGGTCCACTCGAGTGTTCCGGCACGTCTCAAAACGCGCTTCACGACAGTACGAGTTTGCGCGGCAGTGACATTCAGGTATTCAGGAGCCGTGCCGCCTTTCTGCACCCCCTGCTCGGAAATCAACCCGATCTCTTTTCCCTTGAATCTAACCTTTCCCAGTAATAGGATAATTCCGTCTAATTCTTCCATTTTATCACGTTTTATAAGATTTTAAATTTTGATTTAATTCCTTGCCAAATCCCGAACAGGAACAGCAACGCCAGCGTTGCATCGCCAACTCGAACCCGGATTCGTTGCCACCTCGTTAGCACGTTCACCTCTTTTTCAACCTCGACGGGTACCGCGATCTCCTTTTCCGTGTAGATCGTGTCGCTTGGAAGGTATGCCGTGTCCGGTCGTGTTTTCGTGCCGTATTCCAACAGCCCGTCCTTGAACGAGAAATCAGAGGCCATGTTCTTGCTTTTTTGTTCTTCGAAACCTTTCAGCAAGATGTTATTCATACTATCGCACTCGAACCAGGCACGTATTATCGCTGAATCGCCCGGGATAGGAACAGGCACAAGCGTGGTCACCTTTCGTTCTACCGTTTTAACGGGAACCTGTATAAGTGCTGGCTGGCTGCTTTTACAAGCGCTCAGCACCGGCAATAATATCAGCGTGAATATCAGTATGGTCGGACTCGATTTCATCTTTGATTTTTATTATCATTTCCTCCAAGTTCACGGGCGTTATACGATCAAGCAGCCGGATAACACGGTTCGTCGAATTTTTGAGACGTCGCACCTCGATGCTAAGTCCTTCTACCTGTTGCGATAATTCATCTTGCCGTTTCGCCATGCTCTCTGCCAGATCGCGCCACATTTTTGCAACAGCATCCACGTTGTCAATCTCGCTTTTTTTCGCGGCGGCCTGGGCTTTTTGGGCATTAGCCGCTGCCTCCTTTTTCGTCGATTTAAGCGTTTTGAACGTCACGAAGAGCGAGCTGCTTAACACAATGTTCAGGATCGTTGATATTATTTCAAATAATCCAAACCCTACCCCTGCTGTATCAATACCAACCATATCAACTAAAATAAAGTGCAGCCTCTTCCCTGCGACGTTTTACTAAACCAGGTAAAATCTTTTTACCGGCATAAATCCAGCGAGAAAATTCTTGCCTGATTCGTGTGTCATTCACGTTCACCCTCGCGTACCTGAGCAGTGTTGAACGATTGAAATTCCCGGCACCAACATTGTAGACGAATGAAACAAGGGCATCAAACTGATTTTGGTTGAGTCGTAGACGCTGTACGCTTACAGCCCTTTCGGCCGTGGCGAGATCGGCTTGCAGCAACTCTTCTGCCTGTCTATCAGATATCACATCACCGCTTTTTACTCCGCCCGTGTGTCCATATCCAATCGTCCAAACACCCGCCGCGTCAAGATAGGCTTTCAATTCAAGACCCTCATGCCGCTTAATCAGATCGATTCCCTTGTTGCTCGTTTTCATCGTGTATCGTCTTTAACTTATCAGGCTACTACGCTTTCTTAGCAGGGGCCTTCTTTTCAGGTTCTCTGGCCGGCTCCTTTTGCGGTTCCTTTACAGGCTCCTTGGCAGGTTCCTTTGCTGGTTCCGTTGCCGGCTCTTTGGTTGGTTCCTTTTCGGGCTCCTTGACCAACTCGGCTAAACCACGATCTACCACGTCTTTCGCACGCTCGGGATCAAACTCGAGTTCTTGCCCGACGGAATAAATGTTTCCTTGAAACTTATCCACGAACCGGGACTTTACTTTTATCTTTATTTTCTCAGACATATTGTTTCAACGTTAAGGTGTCGGAGACAAATATCCCCGACACCTGGGTTATGTTTAGCCCTCCGGCACGTAATCAGACATGATTGCAGCGATGGCATCTTTCTTCTTCGGCAACACGACGAAGTAGTGCCTGTAGTTAATCAGGTTTCGCTGGTTCAGCGGATCGGTTTTTGCCTCGCTGTGGTACATTTTCGTCGAACCCGATGCCTTGAAAGCCCTCTTCACGTAGAAGGCCACGGAGGCTTGAAAATCGGTAATGGCAGGCGCGGTACCAAAACCTATCTTCTTGCCGTCTGCCGTTTTAAAATACGGGTTAGCCACGTATTCGTGAACCTCGAAACCATACATGTTTGCTATTTTCCCGGTTGTGTAATTGTAGTACTGGTTCGCGAACTTCTGATCGGATTCGAGCAAGTCATTCACGTGATCAGTGCAGAGCACCAATCGTCTTCCCTGCGCGGGTATTTTCGCTTTGTCGAATTTATCTTTCAGCCTAATGATATCTTTTCGGGTAAGCATTCTTCGCCCGAACGTGCCGTCAGAAAAATCTCCGGTTGTTTTCAAAACAGGTGTCTTACCAGCGTTCTCATCCGGCGCGAGCGCGTGGATGGCCTTCGCGAACTTATTCTCCAGGATAGCATCTCCATGCCTATCCTTGACGGATTGCATTTTATCATAACTTAACGCGTACAATTCATCATCCGTGATAGGCGTTGCCGTGGTCTGGAACTTATCCAGCTTGAGGGCGATATCGCCATCCTCTAATTTCTGCACGTCAATCGGGTAAGTCGTGTTATTCACCAGCACGTCAGGATCGGCGCCAATATCCACCAGGTGTATCACGTCATTTTCCGCGTACTGGGAATAATCCGGTATCCCCTCTAAGAAGGTAGCTTTATCCCCGGTTCGTAGTTTTTTCACCATCTCACCGGTCCACACCTCCACGAGAACCCCGGCAAACGTGGCCCCCGAGGGCATAAATCCACCCAACCCGAGGGATAGAGCAGCGGCACCACCCGCCCCGTAAGCAGGCGCAATACCCATCACTCCTGCAATCACGACGCCCATTATCATGTTAAACAACAGGCCAGTAATCAATTTTAAATACTTCATGTCAATTAATTATTAATATATATTATTCCTCGATCTCGCAATCAATACCATACTCTGCCTTGTAGAGCCGAGCATATGTCTCCTTGTCGTTCGCGCGCAATTCAATCATTTTATCTTCCGGAACATCACTCAACTTGTTCCAGCCGTCCACAACAGCAGGAGAACCGAGCTGCACACCCCGGCCGGTGATATCGGTAGGCTTTACTACTGCCGACATGCTGTCAAAGGTTTCTTTCAAGCTGTCAACCCCCACTTTTTTACCGAGTTCGATAAAATGGTTTTCTTTATCCGCGGTAATCTTCCGGGCGACCGTTGCACCCTTGACCATCGTTGTAATGTTCGCGAGACGAACACTCTCCACCTCGGCACGTAATGTTTCATTTTCGGTTTTATAACCGAGTATCACGGAAATAGCGTCAAGTATTTCCTTTTCGGTTGCCGACTCCGGCAGCCCGAGTTTTAGCGCGATTGCTTGTAAATTCATCTTATTTTCTTTTTTTGTTGGTTGTGTATCATGCAAAAGCGGCAAGGCTCCCCCACCGCTACTCGAGAGTTCTATCTCCTCCCCGTCTTTTTGAAGCTTGACCAGCGGCAGGGCATCATCATTCCCCCCGATATCCACCACGCTCACCTCCATCAGCTTGCTACGCGTGACGGTGTAAGCTTTTTGCCCGGGCAATAAATGCCCGGGGGCATCACTCAACTCGATGATATCGAAGTTAGCGGATACCATCCGCAGGGTGCCTTTTTCCCACTTTTCAGCCACCATTTGGGCTGTTTCACCGACTCCGTCAAAAACCAGCTCGCCCACCAAGTCATCCCCATCAACCGAGATATTCTCGACGGTCCCGATCACGTCGCCCACATGCCCGCGCTTGTGCATCCACAACAGAATGGGATTCCTCTCGTATTGCGAGTAATCAATCCCCTCCGTCAATACTCGCGAACCATAGCAGTTAACGCTGCTATTGCTAATGCGAACCTTCTTGCTGCTCGATTTTTTCGCCATCGTCTGTTTTTTATTCGCGAACATAGGAACCTGAAATTCACCCTGCAAAAAACTATGCAACCCTTACACACTTTTATGTAAGCCTTACACACTTCTATGTAAGCCTTACACACTTTTTTGCAAACCGCGTTGATTCAGGCGATTTTTGGAACTAAAAGACGAAAAAATGGCCAAAAAAGGGAAGGAAGAGGAGAGGTATCTGGCAAAAGTGCTATTCATGAATGGAGAGCAGGTACAGGATATTGCCGACAGGGTAGGCGTCAGCCGTGTGACGGTGAGCCGGTGGGCAGGTGAAGGCAGGTGGCGGGAACTGCGAGCCGCCCGCAATGTTACCCGCCCTGAACTGGTAAACAAGTTGCTATTGCAGATAGACACCATGCTCGATAATGCCACCCTTGACAATCCAGAAGCAGCCAAAGGTCTTGGAGATCGATTGAGTAAGCTGGCAGCGATAGTGGAGAAATTAGACAAGCAGGTGTCGGTCGTCGATTGCATCGAGGTGTTCATGCAGTTCAATAACTGGCTTGAAGCCCGGAGCGCGCTTGACAAGGAATTAACCACCGGGTTAAAACAAACTATCAACCAGTACCAGGATTATTTCGTGAACGAGCAAATGGGGGTAAAATGAAACAAGTACGCATACCGGAACATGTAAAAAAGCGCTGGCGGAATCACTGCGAATCGATCCAGCAGGTAACAACCGTCAACTCGTCGGAAAGCCTCGCTGATAAGCTCAACAGGATACAGCGAGGGCGTAACGATTACAACTATTTTTCCGAGTACTACTTCGAACATTATGCCCGGCGGAAGATGCCCGACGGGAGTTTTACGGTGTCTCGTAATGCACCATTTCATACCTCGGCAGCAAACAAAATACGGGCCGCACAAACAATAAAGGCCGCGTTCAAATGGCCGAGGGGGCACGCCAAGAGCACCCATTTCGATGTCATCCTCCCCCTATGGCTGAAATTCCAAAAGATACCGCAGCTTCACGTGATGCTGCTTGTCGGAAAGAGCGAAGAGAGCGCGAGGACACTCCTTGGTGACGTCCAAGCGGAATTGCAATATAACCGCAGGATCATTCACGATTTCGGCGAACAATACAATCATGGCACCTGGGAAGAGGGGCGCTTTATCACCAAGGACGGTACGGCTTTCTTCGCGCTTGGCCGGGGGCAGTCACCCCGGGGAATTCGTCATCGCGAACATCGACCGGATTACATCGTGATAGATGACCTGGATGATGATGAACTGTGTCAAAACGAGAAACGGGTACGCAAGCTTACCGACTGGGTAAAAGAAGCACTGTTTGGTGCTTTGGATGGCGGGAGGGGCCGTTTCATTATCGTGGGGAACTTGATCTCGAAAAACTCGGTACTGGCCAATATCAGCAAAACAAAAGGAGTACACGTGAAACAGGTAAACGCGATCGATAAAGATGGCGAGCCTACATGGAGAGAGAAATGGTCGAGGGAAGAACTGCAAGAGGCTGCGCAGTTCATGGGGTACCGTGCTTTCCAAAAGGAATTCATGAATAACCCGATCACCGAGGGCGCCGTGTTCCGGCACGACTGGATAAAATGGAAAAAAGTTCTCCCGTTACGTAAATATGATAGTCTCGTGGCCTACTGTGACCCCTCTTTCAAGTCTTCAACGAAAAATGACTACAAGGCTATCAAGGTGTGGGGAAAGATCGGGCACGAGCTGCACCATCTCTATTCATTCGTGAGGCAGACCACCGTGTCGGAAATGGTCCGTTGGTTTTATGACCTCCACGAGAAGGTCGAGAAAGCCGGCGCGATCTGCGATTACTATATCGAGGCTAATTTTCTCCAGGATATCCTTCTTGACGAGTTTACAGAGGAAGGGAAGTACCGGGGCTATCAACTACCCATACGTGCCGACAAGCGCAAGAAACCCGATAAATTCCAGCGAATAGAGGCCATCTCGCCTCTATGGGAGCGGGGATTTGTCTTCTATAATGAAACTCAAAAAAACGACAACGATATGCTCGCTGGCATAGAACAGACGCTCGCGTTCGAGAAAGGCTCCCGGGCGCACGATGATGCGCCGGACGCTGACGAGGGGGCAATATATATATTGCAAAAACGAGCGAGAGTCGAGGAATTCACCCCGTCGTTCGGTTATAGACAGTCACCTAAAAACATGTGGTAATTCAAAATACAAACAATATGATAAAGACATTCAAGAAACTCGTTTTCAACTACCGGTATAAAAAAGAGGTGAAAAAAGCCACCGCCGCGTCCTCCGCCTCCGGAAGAAAATATTTCGTGTTGCTTCTTAAGGGAACTCCGGTAACAGTGTCCAAGCAGCAGGTGACCCGCATGGCCCGTACGGGGAAGTTCAAAAAAGGCATTACCGTCCAGGAGATAGAAAAACAGGCGTTGTTCGTGACAACACCATCTAAAAAGTAAGGAAATGGCATTTATAACTGACGAGGATTACATGGCGGTGGCGGGTGCGGCATCCCTGAAGGTGCTGCAGCAAAATGACGACGCGAACAGGATTTGGGCCGAGAAAGCCGCCATCGACGAAATTAAAGGATACCTGGGATCGCGTTACGACGCCGAGGCCGTGTTTAATGCCGACGGAGAAGATCGATCCGATATCATCGTGATGAGAGCGGTGGATATCGCGCTCTACCACCTCGTGAGCGCCATGCCCAACAAGATGGGCTACGAGATCAGAGAGATACGCTACAAGCGAGCGATAGAGTGGTTACAGGAAGTACAAAAAGGGAATATAGCGGCAAACCTGCCAACAATGACAGGACCGGACGGGGAAGAGGATTTTTTCAATCCTATAAAATTCAACCCCGGTCAAAAAAACAATTACGATTGGTAAAATGGCACGAGAATCAAACAACAAGCAGTATGACGCGGATACGGCCATGCTTCTCAAAAAAGCAGACGCGCGGGAAATAACGAAATTAAGAAGCGTTATCGTGGAGCTGGCCTTGCAAAGCCAGGCACTCACGAAGAAAGATATCCGCACGTGGAGAACTGCCTGGCAGTACGCGATTAATGTTGACAACCCGCAACGCTTGCCACTGTATAACATATACACGGATTGCGAGATCGACCTTCATCTCACGGGCACGATCGGGCAGCGCAAGGGAATGATCAAGAAAAAGTCATTCAAGCTGGTTGACGCTAAAAAGAAAGAAAATCCGGAGGCATCCGAATTGTTCGAGTCCAGGTGGTTCAAGGACTTCGTCGGACACGTCCTTGATAGTCGCTACTGGGGGCATTCGCTTATACAGCTAGGAGACGTGATTACCGTGGACGGGAGACCCCGCTACAGCAACGCGGCGCTTGTACCCCGGGCACACGTGAAACCCGAGTTTGGCGTTATCGTCAGGGAGCCGTATGACGAGTGGCAAAAAGGCTATGATTACAGGAATAGCGACATGGCTGCCTGGTGCATCGAGGCAGGAGGCCCCAAGGACCTGGGATTACTACTCAAGATAGCCCCGCAAACCATCAGCAAGAAAAACATGCTCGCTTTCTGGGATCAGTTTGGAGAAATTTTTGGTATGCCTGTCCGGATCGCGAAAACAACCTCTCGCGACCCGAGCGAACGGTCGAAGATCGAGAAAATGCTAAGCGGGATGGGGGCGGCCGCCTGGGGATTATTCCCGGATGGCACCGAGATTGATATCAAGGAAACGGGCAAGGGCGACGCGTTCAACGTTTACGACAGGCGCATCGAGCGAGCGAACTCGGAAATATCCAAAGGCGTGCTCAACCAAACGATGACGATTGACTCGGGCAGCTCTCTATCGCAATCAGAAGTACATCTGGAGGTATTCGAGAGCGTGATCGAGGAAGATGCTGATTTCGTCCGTGATATCGTGAACGACGAACTGATCCCCCGGATGATATCTCATGGATTCCCGGTAAAAGGACTTCGCTTTAACTGGGATGAAAGTATCGACTACACGCCGGAGCAACAAGTGGAGTACGAGACAATGATAGCGGATCGTTTCGAAATTGACCCGAAATACTTTATTGACAAGTACAGTGTCCCGATAATCGGGAAGAAGGAGCCCAACACGACAAAACTGCAATTCCCTTTTTTCGACTAAGCCCCTCCGATTACGAGGGGCTTCACCGCAGGGCACTAACGCTCGCCGCCGGGTGCACGTGCGGAACGTGCCTGAGCAATAAAAAAGAAAAGAAGCCTGACACCTCCGCTATTCACAAGGCCTTTGCACGCGTGATGGAATGGCTTCATGCGGCCGGGGCCTTTAAAACAAAGGATTTGAAGGTTCCTATCATCCGCCAGTTGACCCTCGAAACAGCAAAGATATTCAATGAGGCGGTTGACGCGGAACTGAAACACGTTCCACCAAGTAGCATTTTAACACGGGCGTTAAAGCAAAGCGGCCACGTTTTCTCCGGTTTTAAAACGCTCCACCAGGTAAAAGAGGCCGAAGCACTGTTGATGGACGATAATGGTGAAATAAAACCGTTTGAACGCTTTTTAAACGATGTTCGAACGATTGACGACACCTATAATGAAACTTACCTGCATGCCGAGTACAAGTTTGCCACCGCTTCCGCCCAGATGGCAGACAGGTGGCACAAATTCCAAGAAGATGGAGATAGGTACGACCTCCAGTACCGGACGGCAAACGACAACCGGGTACGCGAGACGCACGCCGAGCTGCATAACGTGACGCTGCCATTCGATTCACCGTTCTGGGATAAATACTTCCCGCCAAACGGCTGGGGTTGCCGCTGCACCGTGGTGCAAGTACGTAAAGGGAAATACCCGGTATCCAACCTCGAGGAAGCAATGAAGAAAGGCGACGAGGCGACATCGGGAAAATTCCAGAAGATGTTTCGTTTTAACCCGGGCAAAGACAAGCGGCTTTTCCCGCCCCATAACCCTTACACGCTGGGACACTGTGACGGGTGCAACAAAAGCGGGTTTCCTCTCGCGAGGATACCGGACAACGAGTTATGCAAGGCGTGCCCACTTATCAGGACAATGGCCAATAACGAGGAAGGAGAAAGATAAATGAATTGTTTTAAATGACACGAGAATGAGTTCAACTATTGATGAAATTATAGCCAGGTCACTGGATGATATCCGCGTTGAACTTCTGGATGAGTTTGACCGGAACTTCGAGCGAAAGGCATTTTTTGCTGAAAAATGGCAACGACGGCGTGGCGATTACAGGGGAGACAAACCGCTGCTCTTGGACACGGGAAACTTGCGTCAAAGTATCCGGGGAACCACGACCAAAAACACCGTTACTTTTACCTCAAACCTCCCGTATGCCTCGATACATAATCACGGCGGGGAAATAACAGTGACACGCAAGATGAAGGGGTATTTTTGGCATAAATACAGGGAGGTCACGGGTAGTTTCGGTTACACGAGAAAAGGCGATAAGCGTGACAATGCTAAAAACCGGGCACTTGCTTCCGAAGCCCGTTTTTACAGGGCCATGGCAATGAAAAAAGTAGGAAGCAAAATAATAATACCCAAACGGCAATTCATTGGCATGAGCCCCGAGGTAGAAAAAATCATCCGGGATATCGTGGAGCACAACCTGTACCGGTTTGCAGTTAAAATAAATTTCAATAAAAAATAAAAAGACATGAGAAAGCAGATTTACCTCGCAATCACCGAGCGATTAAAAAACTTGAAAGACGTGAACGACAACCAGGTCATCAAGCATTTCGATCTTTGGAATCTCAACGTCGAGTTTATCGAGCAGGAAACCCCATTTAATATGCCGGCCGTGTTCATCGAGTTCGCGGCAATTGACTGGAAAACGCTGTCGGGTGGTATCCAACAAGCAGATATCACCGTGATGCTACACGTGATCACGCGCTGGCACGGGACAGCAGCTGACGGGGCAAGCACCCGGGAAGACGCGTTGGCCTATTTTGACTTGCTGGATCAAATAAATAAAGCAATGTTCGGACTGAAAGGTGAAGGGTTCAGCGCCTTCAAACGGGTAAAGTCGTTCACTAATCATAATCACGAGGAGATCATTGAAAGCATCGAGAGCTACTCTACCTTCGTGGTTGACCGGTAGTCTCTAGGGAATGCAGTTTGTCAATTTCGCGAGCAACCGTCTCGTGAGCCATGGCATTGATGTAATTATAGAAAGTTTTTTCAGAAATACCGAAGAGCGGGTATATGTACCGACGCCAGATGGCACGGTTGCTAAGGCCGGAACGTGAATGCTTATCATAGATATCATTCACCTCCTTGACTCGCTTTATATAACTTAACCCCTCGTATTTCATGACCAACACATCTATCCTTCACGAAGATATAGCCATTTTTTAGATAAATCACACAAATCCACCACGAAAAGTTAATGCAAAATAAAAACCGCCCCTATTCTCACGAACAAAGGCGGCAAAATGTATGAAAAAAACTACTAAAAAAGACCTTATTCCAAGAACCCCCATTCCGCATCAATACGGTCCTGCCTATCCGGGACACGGCGATGCACGATCCGGTATATTTCGTCCCAGCCCGGGAGGTCCACGAGGCCCCTGTCGTCGATGTACAGATCGGCCCCTATTTTGCGGGGATCGCTACCCCCGTACTTGAAAACGTGATACCGGATCGAGGTATTAATCGCGTCAAACCGAATACCATTGTCAGCGCAAAATTTGACAGCTTCCGCCAATCGCTGTCCCGTCCTGCATGTCCAGAGGATTAGCTGGTATCCTTCTTTCCGAAGCTTTTTAAGCGTATCGATCGCACCCGGTATTGGTTCACCTATACGGGGAAACTGATCCTCTACTATCGTTCCGTCAAAATCGACTGCTATAATCATAATCAGGAATTAACATTATTAAATATAGGACTTTCATACCTGAACTCTAAGCCGGATAACCCATTTGGAAAACGCCTGAACAATAAATTACCTTCATATCGAACAGTAAAAATCGGGACAGAATAATTCTTAACATTTTCCATCCTGACTTGAATTTTCTCCAGATCAACTTTTTCAAGATGATATCCATAATGGCATAACGCTCTCGACATAATTTTACTGCCACGTTTACCCATTTCACGCTTTAACAATGTCCTATAGTCAATTTCAGGTTTTAATCTTGTTTTCATTTCTTGATATCTTTAATTTTATTCCACAGTTCAACCGCAAGTAGATCACCTGATTCAAGCAGTCCGTTAACTCGCTTGATTCCATTCACTATCGTGGAGTGATCTCGTTCGCACAGGGCCGCGATAACGTGAAAACTGTAACGCTTTTTCTCTCGCAGCAATTTCCAATACAGCTGCCGCGCCGTAGCCGTCTCCGCGACACGGCTACGACCCAGCAACTCGGCCGCCGGTATATCCGTCAAGATGGATACCTCGCTGATCATAGCCACCGGTTCAAGAGCTCCAGGTCATCACGCAGGATATCCCGTTGTAGCTGTTCTATGTTCCTGTCGCTTTCCTCCATGTACATCTCGCGAGTACGGTCGAGCAGGCGCGTCAATTCTGCGATATCAGCCCGCTGCAACACGCATACAAGAGCAAGGGCGAATACCGCCACGGCCAGTATAATCGTTATAATATACCAGATCATATCCTATCCTCCTTTTCTTCGTTTTTCGAATACGGGAAAACGTCCATGATGGCCGTTTCGGCCACTGATGCGAACTCGTAGTCGATCATCGTCTTTTTCATTTCTGCTTCCACTATCTCCACGGCCTCTTTCAACGAGGATGCTTGCACCAGCATGTTGGCCGACGTTTTCTTTTCAGAACCGCTTTTCTCATCCAGCGTGAGAAAGTAGATTTTGACCCGGTAGTACCGGTCACCTGTCTCGTTAAAGAACGTCTCGGCAAACTTCATTCTACGCACGTTTGATACCGAGAACTCTCCGGAGATAAACGGCTTCATTTCTTCGATAATTCGTGCCTCGGCTTCGGTAAACGATAACGCATCTACCAAGTAAGGCTCTGTCACGCTTCTTTGCATGCCGGTCTCCAGCATCTTCTCGTATTTAACTTTACATTCAAACCAGTTGTACATAACTTGAATTTTATTGGATTAATACTATGGTATCGCGCTCATGGAAAGTGGCAGGCTAACCTCCTTGCCATTTTCGTCCTTGTATCTCACCTCGATAAATTGCACGCTCGGAACAGGGCGGTAAGCACTCCGGATGATCTGTATAGCTTCGATAAAATCTTCGTTCTTGCTTTTTTGTGCCATTTGTTCTAATTCGAGTACCTTACTTGCTTTCAAGTTCCCTTTACGATCTTTGCTCAACAGACGCATCACGGTTTCCACCAGGGCTCCACTCTCCTCGTCTTTCGCGAGTGTCTTCAAATACTCCTTGACTTTTTGAACTCCGACCTCCATCGTGTCATCCCACCCTTCATTGATCCGATTGCCGAGTTTTATCGAGATGCGGGAGTCCTCGGTAGTGAACGTGTCAGACTGACGGCTCGACTTTGTCTTGTAGAGATCATCCTTCAGTTCGATAATCGCGTCGAATTGCTCGAACACCATTTCTTTTATATCAAACATCCGTTTTGATAATTCCTGCAGATGGCCGAAAACATATCGCACTGTTTCATCTTTCAGGGTTTTGTACGTTTCGCGTTCGTCCTCGATACGCTGCTTTGCAGCTTGTTTGTCAGCTTTTAACTTGGAAAGTAGCTGATCTCTTTCTTCTGATGTTAAATTACTAATGTCCATGCTGTTATTGTTTGTTTATTAAATTGTTTATCTCGCCCGCTATTTGTAGATCATTTAACGTGACACCAAACAGGTCGAGAGTCGCGAGGTTGAACTCGATCGAATCACCCCTGTTTGCTGTCACTATCAATACCATCGCCATTTCGAGCACCTTGCTAACCGCTTTTGCTTCTTGTTCGGTGATTTGCTCGTTTAAAATCATCAAGCCCTCCAGTATCTCCACGCTATTGGTCGTGACGATCGCTTGCGCGTGAGGGTGGTAGTGCTCGTTAAGGAATTCGATTAAAGGGGCCGCGGCCACTCTCAATTGTTCCGATGTCGGTTTTTTGTAGCTCATACTATTTCATTTTTCATTATTAATTGTTAATCCTCAACATGGGGGGGGTAAAAAGCCCGTCTCCCACGCAATACCCGAAATTCACCAGTTCCGAAAGCCACTTATTTTCAATATCCGAAACTTCCTTTGCCCGCTTTGTTACCCATTTTTGGGATGTTACAACCATGTTGCCTTTACGGCGAAGATTGTAGTGAAGCTTGTATTTACGCCTTGTTTTCGCATCCACCAGCACGATCCTTTTAGTTACTTCCATATCAACTCCAGTTAACTCGTGATACATTCAGCAACTCGCCGGGCGGATGCATCCGCTTGTGATCATCTTTACGTAGCATGCTTTCCAGTTTCGGGACCAGGGTGGCCAGCTCGTCGATGCTTAACCGGGCAAACCGCTTGCCGGCGATCCGGGGATTCATGCAAAAATTATCCACGTTGGCCCATACCGTTGTATCAATACCAAGCTGCTGCATGCGCTTTAATGCCGCGCTCCGGCGTCGCTTGATCTCTTTCGTGAACGAGGCCTCGTCCATCCCGGCAGCGCGTCCCCGCATGGAGGCACACATCGCTTTGTACTCGCGTTCTTGCATCTCCCGGAGGGAAGTGGTACGTCCACCGGTAAACTGCAGCACGAGGTCCTCCTTGAGGCCGCTGGTCGCTCCCGGCAACTTGCCCAGGAGCGCGTAAAATTCAGAATAGTTCTTTGTCATACTTCAAGATCAGTTTTCTCACCCCAGTACTCCAGGGCTTTCGTTTTCCAGATATCGATATATCCCTTTTCACCAATGTACCGCCCCTTCGATCTGGCACGGTACCCCTCCACGTGGATTTTCAGGTCCGCGTCATACATCACGCTTTTTGCCGCACGCCCGGCGGGCTGCTTCCCCTCCGCGTGGCTCACGAAAATCAACAACTTGCCCCGGTTCGCCTCTTTGATATCGATATACTGCCGGTACGTGAGCCGGGTGTACTGGAACGAGTCGATGATCGCGAAGTCAGGACCTCGACGCCGGGCGAGCCGCTCGCATAGATGCTCCATGGGCTCGCAAACGAACGAAAGCTTGCCGTCAAAGGCATCCAGTCCAAAACGAGAGATCGCGTCCTGCATCGTCTTGCTTTGCGCCTCCTCCAGGGCGTTGAAAACTACCTTGCCGAACCTTGCCAGTTCGCGGCATAGCTGCATAACGAAACTCGATTTCCCGTTACCCGAGTTCCCCCATATGAACCACACGCCCGATTGCTCGGGGTTATCGAAAGCATCGAACCAGTCCCCGTCAAACGGGAATGATTTCTTTTTCATCTGCAGTATCTCGGAAGGGGCATACGCGCGTTTAATCATTGCTCAAACAGTGTTTAAATGGTTATTGAATCAAGCGCTCAGTTTAAGTTTCTTCCGCACGGCCATAATCTTGCGCTTCACCCTGCGAAGGTCATAGTCGCACCCGGCAGCATCTTTCACGATAGCCGCGATGGCTTTCTCGTCTGTTATGCCGTTGGCCATGCAAATTGCCACCACGTCGTTCGCTGTTGGCTGCTCGGCCTCGTAGAACTTCCGGCCGATACGGCTTTCCAGTTCGTCGTACCCCTTCCAGTCGTGCCGGATTCCTTTTTCCATCCTGCGCTGCATGTAATCCGTGGATAGGAAAACGATACCGGCATGGCCCTCCAGGTGATTATATATCGTGATGAAGTAGCATAGGAGGTTATCCGACAGCTTGTCACCCTCGTCAAAAATGATCAAGGGGTTATCCATTTCCGCGATGAAATCGATCACCTGCATGATTTTTTCCCGGGCAGTACGTTGGGTATTTATTCTCATACCGGCTGCACGGGCCAACTCTATGGCAAAACTTGATTTACGCATATCCTCGTCACATAGCAGGTAAATGACGTTTCTGTTTTGTGCCCTGTAAAATTCCGCGGTTGCAGTTTTCCCGCTTCCTGCCTTAACCGTTAACCAGATCATCGACTGATCGGCCTGCGCTTGTTCAAGCACAAACCGCACGTCCTTGAAAGTGGGCGTATCAACTATTTGCCACTCGCCGCTCGCCGTTGGATCATTCACTTGCGAGCGGATTGATTTCCACATCGCGTCCGAGATGTTCTCGTATTTCCCGTTGAGTATCGACGATATGGTCGAGGCACTCACGTTTTTCAGGCTTTGTGCCGCGCTGTTGCGGCTACCGTAGCGATCGCAGTATTTTTCAAGCATACGGCGTATCTCATCCTTTTTCTCGTTACTAATAATAATCATTGCAGTGTCTTTTATAGTTTATCGTACATATCCACCTCGTCATAAGTGAGGTTGCTTATCTCTTTTTGTAGCTTCGCCACGTCAACTGTTTCCACGCGATCGCGTTTACGGGCCAGTACCGGGGTGGCATCCTCGCCGAGAAGGCGTTTCTTAGATATGCCTTTCGGCCTGGGGCGATTCAGGCCGAACTGTTCGGGCGCGACGCCATGAGCGTGCTCCAGTTCGATATTATCAAGGTACGTGTCTATCTTGATCTGTTCTTCAAGATTCATCACGCGGCGGATATAGGAGCTGCTCTCGAACGCGGCATCCTGCATGGCGCGAGAGACCTCGAAGTAGGGTAGCGCATCGGCAACATATCGCTTGCCGGAGGCCGTTTCTTCATACAGGCGCACCTGGGTTAAATCATTAGGGTCATACTGCACGAGGAATTTCTTGCCGATATTTTTCTTTCGGAAATCGAAATCCGGAAGGCCACCCTCCCCGTACACGTCGTAGGTATATTTTTTATCGTCGATGATGACAGAGATACCCGATGCCGTGAAGGTTGAGGGTTTTCGAGTTATCAGCCAGAAAACCTCTATCATGTCCAGTTTATCAAGTCCTCGCGCCCCGGGGTTCTCGCTTTGCAGGTACATCTCCTTGCGCGGGATCCCGGTAGCCGGGTGAGGCAAGTTATTCCACTCCTCGCGGGCGGTAGCATAAGCGACCTTCAACTCTTCGAGGGTATACAGGTTTTCCACGTTCGCGAGAATAAACTCCATGTTTTGTCGGCTCCTGGCAGCCTTGGCGGTTATGTTTTGCCCGGTGAATCGCCAGTCTTGATGCAGAACTTGCTGTTGGAATCGTCCAAACACATGTTCGATACTTTTTGATTGTGGCCTATACGGTGCCGTGTTTCGGTGCATCCGGCAGACACGCTTCATGAAGCCGGCGTTATCCAGTTTCTTTGTTCCACTTTGGTTATCCACCACGATCTCGAACGGCCTCGCCCCGGCTGTCTCCACGGCCATCCGGTACGCGTTATATTGCGCCGTGTAGTTCTCGGTGTCCGAGATATGGTACCCAAGCAGCGTCTCGCTGAAAGCGTCCATCACCTCGTAAACCATCGTGGTTTTCATCACCAGTTTACTGCCCTCGTACGCCTTGTAGTAGAGGTTAAGCTTCGTTCCGTCGCCATACCACAACGAGTCGCGTTTGTCCGGCAGGATCGTCTTGAACTTGTACCCGAATTTCTGGAACGCCTTCAACTCGCCATGCACGGCATCGTACCACCGCTGCACGTTTTCAGGAGCGTTCAGGAAGTTGGTGACAGATTCCACGCTTTCGAGTTGTTTCCAACCGTAATTGGGGGCCACCCGGTTATACTCGAGCATGATCTGCATGTCGGACATCACCGGGACGCGGCGACGTTTCTGCATGACCAGGAACGTGCCGCCTTCCCCGGTGATCTTCACCGTGTTGGTGTTACCCAACTTGCCCGAGATCAAATACTCGTAATTATACCTGCCATCCTTTTTTTTCTTGTATTGATTCATCGTGTTACGGAGCCTTGCCTCGCTTTTCTGGAGCGTGTGCCCGGGGTTCCGGCGTAGCCTTTCAGATGTTTCGTGGATCGTGGAAAAATCAATTGGTGTACTATTATTAAGCATTCGCCGTGACGCCTTCATGTTTTTCATCATCGAAAGAAGCAAGTTTAACACCGATGCATTCATCGTGTATTCTTCTACAAACTCATCCTGCATACGCGTGCCATCCTTCAATATATACTCGGAATAAAACTCTCTCGCGTGCCGGTCAATAATGATATCGTCTTTCATCATGCTCTCTTTTACCAGCAGGCCCTGGACGATCTCGCACTTGCCGCCTTCGCAGGTGACCGGGTAGGAGTAGATGATGCCCGGCTCG
>ERZ1032852.60-NODE-60-length-30800-cov-8.924345_pt1 | contig 30800 bp, 26 predicted proteins | sample MGYA00516689_ERZ1032852 | MGnify/ENA primary metagenome ERZ1032852 (study PRJEB33719, sample SAMN04262499) | wastewater metagenome | biome: rural village; feature: composting latrine chamber; material: composting feces with ash | place: El Salvador | collected...
CATATTTTTATCGGCTTGGTTTTTTATGCGTTAAACACGCACGCTGGTATAAGAAAAATATAACAATCATATATATGAAGAAAGAGATTCACCCCGACAATTATCGTCCGGTCGTTTTCAAAGACATGTCGAACGATGAGATTTTCATTTCCCGCTCCACTGTTAATGCACGGGAAACGATTGACATTGATGGCGTTACTTACCCGTTGGTAAAGCTGGAGATTACCAGCTCATCCCACCCGTTCTATACCGGGAAACAGAAACTGGTGGATACCGCCGGCCGCGTGGATAAGTTCATGAGCCGCTACGGGAACCGGAACAAGAAAAAATAAAACGACACCAACAGGACGAATAGAAGTAACGGTGGCCTCACGATGGGGTTACCGTTACTTGTTTTTAGCCCTTGTCCACCGGGCGAGGCAGGCACACTTTATACTCTTGCAAGAAAAAAAGCAATGAATCGTATGAACCTACCGCGATTTTATGTATTTTTGTCCTTAGATGCTCATCCCGTATCAGGAGAGAGACAGCGCGGGGTACTCACCTCGCGCGATAACCAAAAAAACGCGTGTATGAACGTTGCCCTAACAAAGAACGTGATTTTAGGGCAGTAGAAACATTGGTTCAATGAAGAGAACAGATTCACTTATCTTGCTTTTATTTTTTGCCCTGTTTTCTCAGCCGGCCACCGCGCAGGTGCAACTAAATGACAGCGCGAAGGTTAGCCTGCTCACCGCCTCCCCGTGGTACGATGCCGTCTACGCCTTTTTCGGCCATACGGCAATTCGAGTGCACGACGATTCCACCGGGGTAGATGCTGTTTTTAACTACGGTTACTTCGACTCATCTCAACCCCATTTCATTTATCATTTCATACGGGGAGAAACCGACTACGTGCTGGGCGTCATTACCCACGAGCAGTTTATGGCCGAATACGGCTACAAAGGACAAGAGGTAGTGGAGCAGGAGCTGAACCTGCCCCCCGGGGAGAAACAGGCGCTATTCGACGCGCTGGTAATAAACGCCCTACCGGAAAATAGGGGATACAGGTACAACTATTTCCACGACAACTGCGCCACGCGTCCCCGTGATATGGTGGAAAAGTACACCCAAGGCACCATTGAATACCCGCCCACGGCAGAGGGGCAGTCGTTCCGCGACTTGATTCACGAACACACCGACCACTCCCCGTGGGTGAAGTTCGGGATCGACCTGTTGATCGGGAGCGGTGCCGACGGGGTGATCAACGTGCGAGAGAAAATGTATATCCCTTCCTACTTGATGGATTCGTTCGAGGGTGCCATCATCCATGGCAACGACACCGTGCCGGACCGTCCGTTGGTGAGCCGGACGACCGTGATATTGCCGGGCGACCCGGTGCTCAACGACCCGGGAAAACCCTTCCCCGTCAGCCCCATGGCCGCGGGCATAGCCCTGTTGGTGCTTACCATCCTCGTCTCCCTCGTGCAAACCATCCTGCTCGATAGAACAAAATTACCGCAACTATACGACACGTTCCTCTTTGGAATAGCCGGGTTGGGAGGTATCGTTGTTTGTACCTTGATGTACTTTTCGGAACACCCGGCCACCAATCCGAACTGGAATTTCGCGTGGTTGAACCCGTTCGCGCTGCTGGCAGCCCTTTTATTTTGGTCAAAACGGGCCGCGGGCATCGTTTATTTCTATCATTTCATTAACTTTGCAGTCCTGTTGGCTTTCCTGCTATTATGGTGGCTGGTTCCCCAACAACTGCCGTTAGCAACCATCCCCTTCGCGGCATGCTTATGGCTACGCTCGGCCACGCATCTCTACCTTCAACGAAAAGAGAGGGTGAAGAATAAGCGCTACGCGTCGAGCCGGACACTAAAAAGAGGGTGGGGTATATAGCAACGATCGGTTAACGACAATTTTAATGATGATAAAGGTAATTTCTTCTTTAGTCGCTTTTTTTTCAATCTCTGCACTCTGCGCGCAGGCTCCAGCCGGGGAGATACCCAAGCTGGTGGTAGGAATCACCATCGACCAGCTTCGGGGAGATTACCTGGAGATGTTCCGCCACACCTTTGGCAGCCGGGGGTTCAACCGGTTATTAACCCACGGGCTGGTCTACAACAACGTGAACTACGATTTCCCGAACTTGGACAAGGCCTCCACCATCACCACCATCTATACCGGTGCCAATCCCTCGTATCACGGGATCACGGCCGAAAAAAAGTACATGGTGAATACCAACCAAGAGGTCTCTTCGCATTTCGACGATAACTACCTGGGAAACTTTACCACCGAGAAGCTGTCACCCCTCCCCATCCGGGTTTCTACCCTTGCTGATGAATTGAAAATCGCGTCGGGGGGCCAGTCGGATATTTTCGCGTTCGCCCCTTACGCGTCCCAAGCTTTCGCTTCAGGAGGACACGCTGCCAGCGGGGCCTACTGGATAGAAGAGGAGAACGGGAAGTGGGCTACCAGCACCTTTTACAAAACAAGGCAACCGGTGGTCGACCAGCATAACCGGAGCCAACAGTCGCTCACCTACACCATCGGGAGCACCACGTGGCGGCCCGCGCTCGATATCGAGCGGTACAACGCGTTTCCCTATACCCGGAACAAGTACAACTTCCAGCATTACCTGGGGGGCGATAAGGGAGGAAACTATTACCTGTTTAAACAGTCGCCCCACGTGAACAAGGAGGTGAACGACATGGCGGTTATGATGCTGGAGTCGGGGTCACTGGGCAAGCGGATCAATCCCGATTACTTGGCCGTGACCTTCTACGCGGGGGCTTTTTCGAACGCGCTCGATAAGAATTATTCCATCGAGATACAAGATACCTACTACCGGTTGGACCAGGAGCTGGCAAGGTTACTCGATGCCATCGAGGCATCCGTGGGATTATCAAACTGCTTGATCTTCGTGGCCTCCACTGGCTACTTTAACGAACAGGAGATAATTCCCGAAGGGATGGTCACCTCGGGAGGCGATTTTTATCCCGACCGGAGCCAGGCACTGCTCAACATGTACCTGATGGCCCTGTACGGACGGGAGCAGTGGATAAAGAAATACTACAACAAGCAGTTTTTCTTCGATCGGAAGCTGTTGGAAGACCGGAAGATCGACTTGAGGGAGTTTCAACAGAAAGCCGCGGAGTTCCTGGTGCAATCGGCGGGGATCCAAGACGTGATCACGTCGTACCAGATGCTGCACGGGGCATACAACCAGAACGTGCAATTTTACCGGAACGGGTATTACAAGGGAATCTCGGGCGACCTGTTCCTGGAATTACAACCGGGATGGCGGGTAGTTGACCCGCAAACCCACACGCGGGAACGGGGAAACAACAACGCGATCGTGGCCCCGGTCATCTTCTTTGGAAACAACATTAAACCACAACGAATTAACCGCACCATCGAAGCAACGGAGATCGCGCCCAGCGTGGCCTACCGGTTGCGAATACGTGCTCCCAATGCCGCGAGGGGAGAGATCCTCAAAGAGCTCTTCTGACAGAAGTAACGGAGAGACCGCGTTTATATTACGATTATACTATCATACTAAAAAAATCAAGCGGAACGGGAGTACATGGCTTGAAATAAAAAAATAACTTTATGGGATTCAATACATTTATATCAAAACTTTTTGGTAACAAGGCACAACGCGACCTGAGCGAGATCAACCCGGTCGTGAAGCGGATACAGGAAGCGTATCCTGCCATCGAACAGCTTTCGAACAACGAGCTGCGCGCTAAAACCAAAGAGCTGGAAAAAGAGATCAGCGAGTACGTCGCCGCCGAGAAGGCCGAGATCGAGCGCCTCAAGGCCGGCATGGAAGCCATCGAGCTGGACGAGCGGGAAGGGGTTTGGAACCAGGTGGATAAGCTGGAGAAAGAGATCACCGAGAAGTACGAGAAGATACTCAACGAGCTCTTGCCCGTGGCGTTCTCCATCATGAAAGATACCGCCCGCCGGTTCACCCAGAACAGTGAGGTGGTGGTTACCGCGACCGACTTTGACCGTAACTTGGCCGCTAACCACGATTTCGTGCGGATTGAAGGCGACAAGGCCATCTACCAAAACCACTGGATGGCCGGTGGCAACGAGATCACATGGGACATGATCCATTACGACGTGCAGCTCTTCGGGGGGGTAGTACTCCACCAGGGCAAGATCGCGGAGATGGCCACCGGGGAAGGAAAGACATTGGTAGCGACCCTTCCCGTGTTCCTCAACGCGCTCACCCACGAGGGAGTGCACGTGGTGACGGTGAACGACTACCTCGCCAAGCGTGACTCGGAGTGGATGGGCCCCATGTACATGTTCCACGGGCTGTCGGTAGATTGCATCGACAAGCACGAGCCGAACTCCGAAGCACGACGCAAAGCGTACAACGCCGATATCACCTTTGGCACGAACAACGAGTTCGGGTTCGACTACCTGCGCGATAACATGGCCATCTCGCCCAAGGACCTCGTGCAGCGCAAGCATAACTACGCCATCGTGGACGAGGTGGACTCGGTATTGATCGACGACGCACGTACCCCGCTCATCATCTCGGGACCGGTGCCCAAGGGAGACGACCAACTGTACGACCAGTTCCGCCCACGGGTAGAGGTGATCGTGAAAGCCCAACGGGAACTCACCACGCGCCTGCTGGCCGATGCCCGAGTGAAGATGGCTTCCGACGACCCCAAGGTACAAGAGGAGGGAGCCCTGTTGCTCTTCCGCTCGTTCAAGGGAATGCCCAAGTACAAACCCCTCATCAAGTTCCTTAGCGAACAGGGAGTACGGGCAGCCATGCTCAAGACCGAAGCGTTCTACATGCAGGAGCAGATGCGCAACATGCACGTGGTGACCGACCCGCTCTACTTCGTGATCGACGAGAAGCAGCATAGCATCGAGCTGACCGATAAGGGAATCGACCTGCTGACCGGCAAGTCCGACGACCCCCAGTTTTTTATCCTGCCCGATATCGCTTCGCAACTCTCTGAGCTGGAAGAGTCCACTTTGTCCGATGAAGAGAAAGCAGCCAAGAAAGACGAGTTGCTTCAGAACTACGCGATCAAATCAGAACGGGTACACACCATCAACCAGCTGCTGAAGGCGTATACGCTGTTCGAGAAAGACGACGAGTACGTGGTGATCGACAACAAGGTGAAGATCGTGGATGAGCAGACGGGCCGCGTGATGGAAGGGCGCCGCTACTCCGACGGCCTCCACCAGGCGATCGAGGCCAAGGAGCGGGTGAAGGTGGAAGCAGCCACGCAGACCTTCGCGACCATCACCCTCCAGAACTTCTTCCGGATGTACAGCAAGCTGGCCGGTATGACCGGTACGGCGGAGACCGAAGCGGGAGAGTTCTGGGACATCTACAAGCTGGACGTGGTGGTGATCCCTACCAATAGGCCGATTGTCCGGGACGACCAGAACGACCGCATCTACAAGACCAAGCGTGAGAAATACACGGCCGTGATCGAGGAGATCGTGGACCTGATCTCGAAAGGACGGCCGGTGCTCGTGGGCACCACCTCGGTGGAGATTTCCGAGCTGTTGGGCCGGATGCTCACCCTCCGAAAGATTAAGCACAATGTGCTAAACGCGAAGCTCCACCAGCGGGAGGCCGAGATCGTGGCCACCGCGGGACAGAGCGGTGTGGTGACCATCGCCACCAACATGGCCGGCCGGGGGACCGACATCAAGCTATCACCAGAGGTGAGAAAGGCAGGCGGATTGGCCATTATAGGCACCGAACGGCACGAATCCCGACGCGTGGACCGTCAGCTGCGGGGGCGTGCCGGACGTCAAGGAGACCCGGGGTCATCGGTATTCTTCGTTTCGTTGGAAGACGACCTGATGCGGCTGTTCGCCACCGAGCGAATCGCGGGGCTGATGGACCGCATGGGCTTCCAAGAAGGTGACGTGTTGGAGCACAACATGCTGAGCAAGTCGGTAGAACGGGCACAAAAGAAGGTGGAAGAGAACAACTTCGGTATCCGTAAGCGGCTGCTGGAGTATGACGACGTGATGAACTCGCAACGCGAAGTGATCTACAAACGACGCCGCCACGCCCTGATGGGTGAACGCATCGATAACGACGTGGCCAACATGATCACCGAGACCTCCCGCAACATCGTGGAGAACAACGAGGAGATGTACGAGAACATGAAGCTGGAGCTGCTCCGCGTGATGGCCCTTGAGATCCCCTTCCAGGAGGAGGATATGAAGAAGATGAAACTGAACGAGATGGTCGATGCCGTCACCGCAAAAGCGTTCGAGACGTTCAAACGGAAAACGGAGCGGCTGGCCGAGGTGGCGCAACCCGTCATCAAGCAGGTGTACGAGAACCAAGGCGCGATGTACGAGAACATCCTCATCCCCATTACCGACGGGAAGCGGGTGTATAATATCTCCTGTAACCTGAAAGAAGCGTACGAAACCGGTTCGAAGGCCTTGGTGAGGGCCTTCGAGAAATCGATCCTGCTGCATACCATCGACGAGGATTGGAAAGAGCATCTCCGCGAGATGGACGAGCTGCGCCAGTCGGTTCAAACCGCGAGCTACGAGCAGAAAGACCCGCTCCTGATCTACAAGCTGGAATCGTTCAACCTCTTCCGGGAAATGGTCAACGACGTGAACTCCAAGGCGGTATCGATCCTGATGCGGGGACAGATCCCGGTACAAGATCCGGGAAGCGTGCGCCAGGCAGCGCCCGAGCAGAAGACCGACTACAGCAAGTACCGTACCCGCAAGGAAGATACCGAAGGGTTGGCACCCGGTAGCGAGGGAGGGGGCGGGCAACAGCCGCCTCGACAGCCTCAGAAGTTAGAACCCATCCGGGTAGAGAAAAAAGTGGGGCGCAACGATCCCTGCCCGTGCGGAAGCGGCAAGAAATATAAAAACTGCCACGGGAAATAGGCAGTGGCAGGCGCCGGTCAAGCCCGGTCGCAACAGCTATGAAAGAAGGGGGAGAGGCCGTTCGCGGCCTGCCCCCTTCTCTTTTTGGGGTGGTTTTGGCGGTCCCGGGAAAAATGAGCCTGACTCCCCTAAATTCCCCCTGTTTTTTGTTGTTAAAATCGAAGAAAAGCAGTACCTTAGTACCATTAATTTATCGGAAATAAAAATTATTTATTCCCGTAAAAATAAACCACATAGAGAGAATTTTTTGAAAAGAAAAGTCACATTTGAATATGATTGAGCAGGAAGACAGGATCATCAAGATAAATATCGAAGATGAAATGAAATCGTCGTACATCGATTATTCGATGTCCGTTATCGTGTCGCGGGCGTTGCCTGACGTGCGCGACGGGTTTAAACCGGTACACCGTCGTATTCTCTACGGGATGTCGGAACTGGGCAATACCGCCGATAAGCCCCACAAGAAATCGGCAAGAATCGTGGGTGAAGTGCTTGGAAAGTACCACCCCCACGGCGACTCGTCGGTCTACAACGCGATGGTGCGCCTCGCTCAAAACTGGAGCATGCGCTACACGCTGGTAGACGGGCAAGGAAACATGGGAAGTGTAGACGGTGACAGCCCCGCGGCCATGCGTTACACCGAGGCGAGACTCAACAAGCTGGCCGAAGAGATGCTCCGGGATATCGAGAAGGAGACCGTCGACTTTCAACTGAACTTCGACGATACACTCCAAGAACCCACCGTTCTTCCTACCCGTATCCCCAACCTCCTCATCAACGGCTCCTCCGGGATTGCCGTGGGAATGGCTACCAATATCGCCCCGCACAATCTCACCGAGTGCATCAACGGCATCATTGCCTACATCGATGACCGCGAGATTGATATCAAAGGGCTCATGCACTATATCAAGGCCCCCGATTTCCCTACCGGGGCCTATATCTACGGTTACAAGGGAGTAGAAGAGGCGTTCGAGACAGGCAGGGGCCGCGTCGTGATGCGCGGGAAAGCCGAGATCGAATCGGGCAAGACCACCGATAAAATCATCATCTCGGAGATTCCCTACCTGGTAAACAAGGCCGACCTGATCAAGCATATCGCCGATCTGGTGGCCGACAAAAAGATCGAGGGCATCTCCAACGTTAACGACGAATCGGACCGCCACGGGATGCGTATCGTGGTAGATATCAAGCGCGACGGCAACGCCAACATCGTGCTCAACAAGCTCTACAAGCTCAGCGCGCTCCAATCCTCGTTCAGCGTCAACAACATCGCGCTGGTAAACGGGCGGCCGGAGATGCTCAACCTCAAGCGGATGATCGAGCTTTTCGTGGATCACCGGATCGACGTGGTCATCCGCCGCACGAAGTACGAACTACGCAAAGCCGAAGAGCGCGCCCATATCTTGGAAGGGCTCATCATCGCGTCGGATAATATCGACGAGGTGATCGCCATCATCCGCGGCTCTTCCACGCCGCAAGTCGCGATCCAAGGGTTGATCGACCGCTTCAACCTGAGCGATATCCAGGCTCGCGCCATCGTGGAGATGCGCCTTCGTCAACTTACCGGACTCGAACAAGATAAGCTCCGTGCCGAATACGAAGAGATACAGAAGCTGATCACCTACCTCAACGAGATCCTGAACAACGAGGAGCTGCGCATGAAAGTGATCAAGGACGAGCTGATCGAGATACGCGATAAGTTCGGTGACGAACGTCGTTCCGAGATTATTTTTGCTGCCGAGGAGATGAACCCCGAAGATTTCTATGCCGACGAAGAGATGGTGATCACCATCTCCCACTTGGGTTATATCAAGCGTACGCCCTTGACGGAGTTCCACACGCAACACCGCGGGGGAGTAGGGGCCAAAGGCTCCGATACCCGGGACGAGGATTTCGTGGAATACATCTACCCGGCTACCACCCACAACTACATGCTCTTCTTCACCCAAAAGGGGAAGTGTTACTGGTTGCGGGTATACGAGATACCGGAGGGTACCAAAAACTCGAAAGGACGGGCCATCCAAAACCTGCTGAACATTGACCCCGACGACTCGGTCACCGCTTTCATCCGGGTAGAAACCCTTCAGGACGAGGAGTACATCAACTCTAACTACCTGTTATTCTGCACCCAACAAGGGGTGGTCAAGAAGACCCTGCTTGAAGCCTACTCTCGGCCGCGTCAAAACGGCGTGAACGCCATCACCATACGGGAAGACGACCAAGTAATCTCGGTGCGGTTAACCGATGGAAAGCAGCATGTTATCCTGGCAAACCGCAACGGCCGTGCCGTCCGCTTCAGCGAAGAGGATGTCCGCCCGATGGGACGAACCGCCACCGGCGTACGGGGAATGACCTTGGACGAGGACGGACAAGATAGCGTGATTGGCATGATCTGCATGGAACCCGATTCGGAAGAGACCATCCTGGTTGTTTCGGAACAAGGATACGGCAAACGCACGAGGCTGAACGATGACGACGGGGAACCGGTTTACCGGATTACCCGACGAGGCGGAAAAGGAGTTAGGACACTGAATATTACCGATAAAACAGGGAAGCTTGTCGCGATTAAAAGCGTGACCGACGACAATGATTTAATGATAATTAACAAGTCCGGGATCACGATACGTGTGAAAATTTCCGATATTCGCACTATGGGACGAGCCACGCAAGGCGTCCGACTTATAAATTTAGAAAAAAGAAACGACCAGATCGCCTCTGTTTGCAAGGTAAATTCGGAAGAAGAAGAGCCGGAAGAGTTATTGGACCAAATCGATGAAAACGGCCCGGATCAAGACAAGCCGTTCAACGACGAAGAAAATTCAATTTAAACTTTTTGGTATTATTTAGTCAATACATAAAACAAAATCGAATTAAACTACGTATTAATTGGACCGTGATACGAAATCATTTAATCACAAAAATATGAACAAGATGAGAAAAATTCTACTTCTTACGATGGTTGCCTTTTTTTCCGCCGGAGCCGTTCTGGCGCAGAAATCGGCACTCAGAGACGCCAAGAGATCGTTGGGCCGAGACGACCTGAATGAAGCACGAACTCTGATAAAACAAGCTGCCGCGCACGCTGAAACCGCGACAGACCCCGAAACTTGGAAAGTAATGGGCGATATCGGTAACAAGGCGTTTGATAACGAACGAACGAAAGCCATGCTGGGTCAAAACGCGAATGATAAAGCGATGTACGATGGACTCTTCGAGTCTTATCACCCTTACCTGAAAGCCGATTCCTTGGCCGAACTTCCGGACGACCGGGGTAGGGTAAGAAACCGGGTACGCAAAGACATTTCCGGTATTTTACGTGCTAACCACCCGTTCTATATCAACGGGGGAGTCTACTACAACGAACAGGGAGACTATACTAAAGCGGCCGATTTCTTTGAGATCTACTGGAATATACCTTCGTTACCCATGTTCGCCGACCAAACCGATGCATTCGTGATTGATAGCACTTTCCAAACCATCAAGTATTACGCCATTATCACCGCGATTCAAGCAGAGGAACACGAAAGGGCTCTATCCATGCTACAACGAGCTGCCAACGAGCCATTTATAGAAAACACCGCTTATAAGGAAAGCGATATCTATGAATTAATGGCAAGCGAATATATAAACTTGGGCGACACCGCACAATATGTGGAAGCTTTACGGCAAGGTGCCGATCGTTTCCCGGAAAGCAAGTATTTTGTACCCAACCTCGTGAATGTATTCATCCGGAATGGAGAAAGCGAGAAGGCAATCGAATACTTGGATCAAGCTATCGCGAACGATCCTTCCAACGCGTGCGACCTGAACAGCGTGAAGGGGGCTTTACTCGCCGAAGCAGGCGATTACGAGGGTGCCGAAACAGAATACCGGAAAGCACTCGCGCAAGATCCCAACTGCGAAAGAGCACTGGAGAACTTGGCGAGGAACTTTATCATTCAAGCACAAAATATTAAAGAGGAAACCGCGTTGCTTACCAATAGGCAACAGCAAGTAGAGAACGACAAGGTAACCGTGGAACTCTACCAGCAATCCCTTCCGCTCTTGGAAAAATTGGAAGAGAGCCTGAAAGGAAGAAGCGCGAGCGAGTCCGAGATAAATAGTGCCCTGTTGCTGCTTAGGAACGTGTATTACAACCTAAGCGTTTTGGGTGTCGACAAATCGGCCGAACTTAAAGTGATCGAAAGCCAATTGGATCTCAATAACGGGGGCGCTCAATAAAACCACTCGTTAGATCGCGGTAACTGCCATAACACGGTACACCGCGTTCTATTTCATCCGCGGGAGAAAAACGACAGCCGTTTTTCTCCCGCTTCTTTATTCACGTGCCGACTAAATTTGGGAGCAGGCGTGACACCATAGGCATAGGAGGGAAGGTGTCAGGCATTAGGAGGGAAGGGTCACCCCGAGAAACCCCTTTTCGAAATCAAGCATCCATAATTAAACATAATGGTTATTATAGGAATAATAACTATGGGAAAACAGGGATCGCTTAAGCAATGGACAGGCTGTTCAGGATATACCCTCCAATATTCGTACTTTTTTCGTACTTTTGCAGCTAACTGCGGTTTTAATTAACCGGAAGCACTTTACAGACAAATAAACAGATGACAACAAACCAGCGATACGATCAGCGCGGCGTCTCGGCCTCGAAAGAAGACGTGCACGACGCGATAAAAAACAGTGACAAGGGATTGTACCCGAAGGCATTTTGTAAAATCGTTCCCGACTACCTGGGAAACGATCCCGAATACTGCAACATCATGCATGCCGACGGTGCCGGCACCAAATCGTCGCTCGCTTACGTTTACTGGCGCGAAACAGGCGATCTTTCGGTGTGGAAAGGCATCGCCCAAGACGCGCTAATCATGAACGTGGACGACCTGCTCTGCGTGGGCGCTACCGATAATATCTTGGTATCCTCCACCATCGGCCGGAACAAGAACGTGATCCCGGGTGAAGTAATCGCTGCTATCATAAACGGCACCAACGAGTTATGCGAAGAGCTATCGAATTTGGGCGTGCGCGTTTACCCCACGGGAGGCGAAACGGCCGACGTGGGCGATCTGGTACGTACCATCATCGTGGACAGCACGGTCACCTGCCGCATGAAACGGTCCGACGTGATCGATAACGCGCGGATTCAAGCCGGTGACGTTATTGTCGGGTTATCGTCGACGGGGCAAGCCACTTACGAGAAATCGTACAACGGAGGAATGGGAAGCAACGGACTCACCTCGGCACGGCACGATGTCTTTGCCAACTACTTGGCGGAAAAGTATCCCGAAAGCTATGACGCCGCTATCCCGGCAGGGCTGACCTACTCCGGCAAGATGAAATTAACCGACGCGATAGAGGGTCTCGGGGTGGATGCCGGGAAGTTGGTGCTCTCCCCTACCCGCACGTACGCCCCTATCATATCGCTCATTTTGAATGAGTTAAAAGGAAATATTCACGGGATGATTCATTGTTCCGGCGGGGCTCAAACAAAGATTATGCATTTCTTGGGCGATGGCCTTCGCGTGGTTAAAGACCGGCTATTTCCCGTGCCACCCCTCTTTCAACTCATTCAGGACCAATCGAAAACAGATTGGAAAGAGATGTACAAGGTATTTAACATGGGGCACCGGATGGAGCTCTACCTGCCGGAAGCGTACGCGCGACAAGCCATCGATATCTCCCGTTCGTTCAACGTGGACGCGCGAATCGTGGGAAGGGTCGAGAAATCAGACAAAAGGGAACTGGTAATCGAGAGCGAGGCAGGAAAATTTATCTACGCGTGAGGCGCCGCGCTTAACACATCACCGGATGCTCCGGCGAAAGCATGATCGACTAGCTTTCGGTTAATATTTATTGAGATAGACCATCGTATGTCAGATAATTCATTATTAGGTAAACTCCAACACTTGGTTACCCGCTTTGAAGAGGTGGGCACGCTTATTACCGACCCGGCCGTGATTGCCGATATGGAGCGGTACGTGAAGTTGAACAAAGAATACAACGACCTGCAAAAGATCGTGGAAGTGCGCGACGAGTACAAGGCGGCACTTGAAAGCATTAACGAGGCAAAGCAAATACTTGAAAACGAATCGGATACCGACCTGAGGCAGCTCGCCCAAGAGGAGTTATCCGTCAACAGCGAAAAGCTTCCGGAACTGGAGGAAAAAATCAAATTTCTACTTATTCCTGCCGACCCGGAAGATGCCAAGAACGTGGTGATGGAGATTCGCGGCGGGACCGGTGGTGACGAAGCAGCTATCTTCGCGGGCGACCTCTACAAGATGTATACCCGCTATTGCGAAGACAAGGGATGGAACACCGAAGTGGCCAGCTATACCGAAGGTACCTCCGGCGGCTACAAGGAGATTATTTTCACCGTAACCGGTGCCGACGTGTATGGCACGTTGAAATATGAATCGGGAGTACACCGGGTACAACGCGTACCCCAGACCGAGACCCAAGGGCGGGTACATACTTCGGCGGCCACGGTGGCCGTGCTCCCCGAAGTGGAAGAGTTCGAGCTGGAGATTAACCCGGCCGACATCGATTTCCATACCGCTCGCTCCAGCGGTGCGGGAGGGCAACACGTGAACAAGGTAGAAACCAAAGTGCAGCTTACCCACAAGCCCACCGGCATCGTGGTTATCTGCCAACAGTCCCGGTCGCAGCTTAAAAACCGGGAGACCGCCATGCAGATGCTGCGTGCCAAGCTGTACGACATGGAATTGACCAAACGGCAAGGCGACATCGCCTCGCGCAGGAAGACCATGGTATCCACGGGCGACCGCTCCGCGAAAATCCGGACTTACAACTACCCGCAGGGCCGTATCACCGATCACCGCATCAACTACACCGTGTACAACCTATCCGCGTTCATGGATGGAGAGATCCAAGGGGTGATCGACCAACTCATGGTGACTGAAAACGCCGAAAAAATGAAAGAGGCAGAGTTATAAATCATGAACCGAATGTCTCAACGAAGAAACAATGACTAAACAACAACTTTTTGAACAGGTAAAAAAGAAGCAGTCCTTCCTATGCGTGGGACTGGACACCGATATAAAGAAAATACCGGGGCACCTGCTGGAAACCGAAGACCCCATCTACGAATTCAACAAGGCAATCATCGATGCTACCGCTCCTTACTGCGTGGCGTACAAACCCAACTTGGCCTTTTACGAGAGCGAAGGTACAACGGGATGGATGTCGCTCGAAAAAACCGTGGCTTACATCCGGCAATGCTACCCGGACCAGTTTGTTATTGCCGATGCCAAGCGAGGCGATATCGGCAATACCAGCGAGATGTATGCCCGTTCCTTCTTTGACGAGATGAAGGCCGATGCCGTGACGGTAGCCCCCTACATGGGCGCCGACAGCGTGAAACCGTTCCTGATCCACCCGGAGCGGTGGGTTATCCTGCTCGCGCTGACAAGCAACGAGGGGTCGCTCGACTTTCAACTAACGGCGGACGCGAACGGTGAACGGCTCTTCGAGAAAGTGTTACGCGTATCGCGAGAATGGGCCACGCCCGAGCAGATGATGTACGTGGTAGGCGCCACACGGGGCAAACTGTTCGAGGACGTGCGGAAGATCGTACCCGATCACTTCCTGCTGGTACCCGGCGTGGGAGCGCAAGGAGGCTCTCTCGAAGAAGTATGCCGCCACGGGATGAACAAGGAGTGCGGCTTGTTGGTTAACTCCTCGAGAGCGATTATTTACGCCGACCAGGGCGATGAGTTCGCGCGGGCTGCAGGCGACGAGGCGGCCAAGCTGCAAACAGAAATGAAGGAGATGCTGAATAAATACTTGTAAGCAACTAAAATAGGGGGATCCCGACAAACGATGTCCATCAAGCGAAAAATCATCAACGATCCGGTGTTCGGGTTCATCAACATACCCAATAACTTCGTGTACGATGTGATCCAGCACCCCTTTCTCCAGCGCCTGAACCGCATCCGGCAGTTGGGATTGGCGCCGTTTGTATACCCGGGAGCACAACACACCCGTTTCCATCACTCCATCGGTGCCATGTTCTTGATGGACGAAGCGCTCAAAACGCTCAAGGAGAAAGGCAAAGAGATCACGCCGGAAGAGTGGAACGGGGCATTAGCCGCCATCCTGATGCACGATATCGGACACGGCCCTTTTTCGCACGTGCTGGAACACACGCTGGTTACCCGTATCCAACACGAAACCCTCTCGCTGTTGCTGATGGAGCAGATGAACAAGGAATGGAACGGCACCCTGCAAACCGCCATCGATATTTTTAACGACACCTATCCCAAGCGGTTCCTACACCAGCTGGTAAGCGGGCAGCTCGATATGGACCGGCTCGATTACCTACGCCGCGACAGCTTCTTTACCGGCGTGAGCGAAGGCAATATCGGATCGGCGCGCATTATCAAGATGCTGGACGTGAAGGACGATAACCTCGTCGTGGAATCAAAAGGGATCTACTCCATCGAGAACTTCCTGATGTCGCGCCGGCTCATGTATTGGCAGGTCTACCTCCACAAAACGGCCGTAGCCGCGGAGAAGATGATGATTAACACGCTGCGGCGTGCCCGTGAACTGACCCTGCAAGGAGAACAACTCTTTGCCTCTCCCGCCCTCTCCTACTTCCTTTCCAACGAAACCACGATAACCGATTTTGAAAACTACGGGGAAGCGTTACGCCATTTCGTGCAGCTGGACGATAACGACCTCTGGTCGGCATTAAAAGTTTGGAGTTCCCACCCCGACACCGTACTGTCGATATTGAGCGAAGGGATGGTCGATAGAAAGCTGTTTAAAATTGAAATCCGGGAAGAAAAGATAAGCGAGGAACGGGTCTCCGAACATTTACAATCATACATGAAGCGGTTCGGTATCAGTGAACACGAGGCCGCTTATTTCGTGGCTTTAGACAGCGTGGCTACCGACATGTATGACAAGCAGGACGACAGCATTGGCATCCTCTACAAGGACGGCACCGTGAAAGATATTTCCAAAGCGTCCGACATGTTGAATATCGAATTGTTAGCCAAGAAAGTAGAGAAATACTACTTTGCTTACCTGCGAGGGTGAAGGTCAACCGGGATTATTCTTCCGCCTGCTCATCGCGTGCCGTGGGGACGAAGAACCACACCACCACGAGGCCCACGAGGCCCAAGGAAAGGACTGCCACACGTATAGAGAGGTTCTGTATCACCACGAAGGATGAAAAGAGCACCATCGACGTCATGAACAAGATCACGCCAATTTTTCCCTTGCGGGTAATCCCTTGCCGACGCTGGTAGTTTCGTATCCTCGGGCCGAGAATACGGTTGTTCAACAACCGGTTGTATAATTTCCGCGAACTCTTCGCGTATAAAAACGCCGACAGCAGGGCGAATGGCGTGGTAGGCAGCCCGGGCACCACGATGCCCAAGATGGCCAACCCCATGGAGACGGTTCCCCCGATAATATAGAGCGTGCGAATAACCCGGTTCTTCTTTATCTCGAGTGCTGCCTTCTCCTTGGGTACGGCAAGTGTTATATCGTGTACGAAAGCAGGATCCCTGGTTTCTTTCTTGTTATCCATTATAGATGATTGTTATACGACAAAAATAGCTCTTTCTCGTGTTTCCCCCACGACAAAGCCGCTACCGCGAAGATAAAAAAAAAATCAAAAAGTTCAACCATCAGGCACCCCGATGGATAATACCCGGATATTTTTGGGGACTTCATTGAAATCTATTATCTTCGCGTCAATTGTTAAGGTTGCAAAAAAGGAGAGTGCGATAGAAACATGAGAGATTCCAATGTAAAAAATAAAAAAATCCGGGTACTTTTCGTGTGCTTGGGGAATATTTGCCGTTCACCCGCTGCCGAGGGAATCATGCAAAAGCTGGTAGAAAAGAACGGGCTCGGGGATTTCATCGAGGTAGACTCGGCAGGAACCTCCGGTTGGCACGAGGGTGAGTTGCCCGACGATCGTATGAGGGAACACGGCGAAAAAAGGGACTACAGCTTCGGTAGCCGGGCACGCAAGTTCCGCACATCCGATTTCAAGGAATTTGATTACATCATCGTGATGGACAAGAATAACTACAACAACGTGAAGTCGATGGCAGACGGGAAGGAGCAATTTGGAAAAATCCACATGATGACCGACTACTCTATGCAATACAGCCACCACGACTACGTACCGGATCCCTACTACGGCGGGGCATCTGGTTTCGAGTTGGTTCTGGATTTGTTGGAAGATGCCTGCGAGGGATTGTTGCAAACGATCAAGAAAGAGCATTCGCTGGGTTGAAAAAGCTCGAATCGACGAAAGATAAAAAGACAGAGGGTAGTCGCCATGCAGGCACTACCCTCTATCTTTTTCTACCTCGTTGCTTTCCAGCTTTCTCCAAAGTAGATCGAACATTAAATGTCCCTAGTAGGTCATCAAAGGTTCCAATTTTCCAGCTTCCGCGATATACTTTTCTATTTCTTTTAGAGAAGGTACGCGACGTACTAGTTTTTTTGATTCATTGACCTCCAACATTTTAGCATGCAGGTTCTCGGCGTTCCGGTTGCGAAGCTCTTTCACGGTATCCACTCCCGAAGCTTCCAGTAGCTCCGAAAACTGCGGCCCTACCCCAGGAATACGAAACAAATCCGCGTGATTGGTCCATTTTAGTATGGATTTTTCGTCAATCCCGGTTTCCTTCGCGAGAGCAACACGACCTGACTTAGCAGCACATTTCTCAAGCAATTTATCCACGCTGGTAATCCCCGCGCTCTTCAATTTTTCCCCGAACACGGGACCAATGCCTTCAATTTCATCAATTTTGTAAGCCATAATAAAATTCATAAATAAGTTAAGAAATCTTTCTTGCTCACAAATATACACTAATTGCAAGCACGGCACCCTTTGCCACGCTTATCCTCTCCGAAATGGGGAAAAAATACCTACTTTTCCCCGGTTTGTGCTTTACACCACGTACAACGAGCTGATGGATTCGTTATTACATACCCGCATGATGGAGTCGGCAAACATGGGGGCCACGGTGAGGATTTTCACCTTTTCCGATTTCTGCGAGTAAGGAATGCTATCGGTAAAAATAATCTCTTTCAGGCGCGACTGGTCTACCCTTTCCGAGGCGGGGTCTGACATCACCGCGTGGCTTGCGATAGCACGCACGGAGTTCGCCCCATTTTCCATGAGAAGATTAGCCGCCTTAGTGATGGTGCCTGCCGTGTCCACGATATCATCGATCAGGAGCACGTCCATCCCATTAACATCGCCAATAATCTGCATGTCTGATATTTCGTTTGCTTTCTTCCGAAGCTTGTAGCAGATTACCATGGGGCACTCCAAGAACTTGGAGTAGGCGCTGGCACGCTTGGTCCCGCCAACATCGGGAGTAGCAATCACCATGTTGCCGTTTTCGTTTAGTTGCTTCAAGTAGTCAACAAATACCCCTGACGCGTAGAGATGATCGACCGGAACATTAAAGAATCCTTGGATCTGATCGGCATGCAGGTCCATGGTTATCAACCGGCTGATCCCTGCTGCTGCCAGCATATCCGCGATTAGCTTGGCTCCTATGCTCACCCGCGGCTTGTCTTTCCTGTCTTGCCTTGCCCACCCGAAATAGGGGATGACCGCCACGATCGACTTCGCGGAAGCGCGTTTAGCCGCGTCAATCATCAACAGCAACTCCATCAAGTTGTCTGAACTGGGAAAAGTGGACTGGATCAAGAATACTTGCTTACCCCGTATTGACTCCTCGTAAGAAACGGCAAACTCGCCATCGGCAAAGTGCTCGATGATCATGTTGCCCAACGGGCACCCCAAGCTATTACATACCTTCTCGGCGAAGTACCGTGATTTACTTCCCGAAAAGATTTTAAATGGTCTCTCCTGCATTCTTTTGTAAATTTCTAATAAACTACTGTTTATTTTAATGTTAGATGATTCTCTCTTTGAACGTGTGAAAGTTTACACAAAAGTACAAAAACAAAATTTCAATAAAGAATTTTATATTAAAGAAATCCGGTAGACTTCCCCGTCACGTGGAGGGATATGCACCTCGGCTGGTTCATCCCTCGTGAATTGTAATTGCCCGCCTCCCCTGTTTAGCAGGGGCGTTAAGACGATAGTGCCCCCTTCTTTCCCATCCCCTTCGTTTCCAAAAAAATCGTACGCGTGTCGCGGGATAATGACAGAGCCTGTTTTTCCCTCGTCACTGAAATTGGCAATCACCAACAGCAGGTTACCTTGCTCCCCGCGCAGGAACGCGAATAGCGAGGTGGAATCGAACGCCGAGTTCTCGTAGTTGGGCGGCATCAGGTCGTAGTACAGCCCGTTAGCCAAGGCACTCTCTTTATTGCACAGCCGTACCAAACGGCGATAGAAGTCCCGCAGTTCGAGGGCCGCGGGGGGCAGCAACGCATCGTCCCACCTGCCCCCGTTATTCCACGCCCGCAGCGTGTCGGGCGACCAGTAGTCGAAGATGGTGGTGCGTCCATCCTTGCCACTAAATCCCTCTTGGTCCATACCTCTTTCGCCCAGCTCTTGGCCGGCATAAATCATCACCGGGTTGGTGTTCACGCACGCGGTCACGATCATGGCAGCCCGTGCCTTCTTGCCCTCTTGCAAGAAAAAGTCGGATGCCAGTCGCTGTTCATCGTGATTCTCCAGGAAGTTAAGCATCCTGTGCTGGATATCCCCCACGTTATTCAGCGCGAACGAGATATCCGACGAAGGCCGACGGCCGCACGCCACGTCACGAAGCACGTCGTACAGCCCCACTTTATCGTACAGGTAGTCGAACCCGTCTTTGTCCAGAAAGCCGCGATAGGCAGCCGGGTTGTAGATCTCCGCCACGAACAAGGTGCCGGGGAAGCGCTCTTTTACTTGGGGGATCACCCAGCGCCAAAAGGCCAACGGCACCATTTCGGCCATGTCGCACCGGAACCCGTCCACCCCTTTTGCTGCCCAGAACAGGAAAACATCCCTCATCTTTATCCACGTGTCGGGAATCGGGTCAAAGGAGGCGGCCATCCCGTTCAAGTAGTCCACCCCGTAATTCAGTTTCACCGTTTCGTACCAATCGTGGCGGGAGGGCTTGTTCGAGAAGCAGTCGTTACCCGTGGCCTTCGCCGGGAACTCGCGGTAGGAGTCCTCATCGACTGCATGATCGGCGAACTCCATCTCCAAGGCTTGCCCCGGCAAGTAGTAAAAGTTATTACGCGGCGAGAAACCTACCCCCGGATCGTCTCCCTCCCCGAAGTCTTTCACCCCTCGCGGCTTGGCGATGGATTGGTACTGCCTTGCCACGTGATTCGGCACGTTGTCGATCAATACCTTAAGCCCGGCCTCGTGGGTACGGTGGACCAGGGCTTCGAACTCCTTCATCCGGTGAGGCACCTCCTCTGCCAAGTCGGGATCCACGTCGTAATAATCACGTATCGCGTAGGGCGATCCTGCTTTTCCTTTCACGATTCCAGGGGATTGGCGAGGGATCCCGTACGCGGTGTAATCGGTCACGGAAGCATGTGCCAGCACGCCAATGTACCAGACATGGGTATAGCCACTCTCCTTCAGCTGGTTCAGGAGGTGGTCCGTGATGTCGTTAAACTTACCGCACCCGTTCACTTCAATGGGTCCGTTGAATGCATTGGTGGGAGTCCGGTTGCCAAACAACCGTGGCAACAGTTGGTAAATAAATAGTTTATTATTTTGCATCTTGTCTTACTATCATTCGTTGCCTGATTCGTTGGATTTGGTGCCGCACCTTCTCCCTACGGAGGTAGTGCTTATGGCACTTTTTCACGATCTCCCACGCCTCTTTCTCGCTCATCTTGATGGCCGCGTAATGATACCCTGCTTCGGTAATCGTATCGATGTTATTCAGGTCGAACATCGAGTAATGATCGATCCCTTTTGTCTCGATCAAGATATCGCAATAGGTTTTATCAAAGAGGGTGTTGGAGTTAGACATCAGGTTAAAGGTACGTTCTGCCATGGTACGTATATTGTACTTGTCGGCTGCCGGGATCATGAGCGACACGTTCACGCCGATAACGTACTTGCATTGTTTTCGTATCACGGAGACCGGAAAATTTTTCAGCAATCCCCCGTCCACGTACGGCACGTCGTTGATAAGCTGGGGATGAAAGAGGATGGGGACCGAGCACGAAGCCACCACTGCTTCAACCAAGTCGTTACCGTTTGAAAAGGTGACGGTACGTGCCCGGTTCCAGTCGGTTGCCACCGCGTGGAACGGGAGCTGCAGCTCCTCGAAGCTTCGCGCGCGGAGGTTTTTCTTTAGGAAGGTATGCAACCCGGTACTTTTCAGGAAGCCGGCCTTGGGAATGGTAAATTCCACGAACTCCTTGAACTCCCGCTTGCGAAACAGTTCCAAGATCTCGTCCGGATGATACCCATCGGCATAGAATACCCCGGCCAGCGCGCCCGCGCTGGTGCCCACGATCACGTCAGGCTTCAACCCACATTTCTCCAATACCTTGAGCGCTCCGAGGTGGGCAAAGCCTTTTGCACCTCCCCCGCTCAGCGCGTACCCCAAGTAATGATCGTATCCTTTTCCAAAAACACCCATTTTTCTCCTCTTCTGTAGATTGATTCCTACAAATGTCGCACCATTGCAGATTGATTCTTACAAATGCCACGGCTTGTAGATTTACTCCCACAAATATGCCACTTTTTTTCGAGAAAGCAACCGTTCTCCCCCGGTTCACGGCAGCACGTCGAGTTCAGCCTTGAGCTCCCGAATGGTTTTTCGTAGCACGGGATGAACGATCTCCGGCGCGATCTCGCACAGGGGATCCATCACGAATGAGCGAAGGTACATTCGGGGGTGCGGGACGGTCAATTCCGGCGTGTTTATCACCCGGTTCCCCGCCAGCAGCAGGTCAATATCAATGATCCGGTCGGCGTACTCCCCTGCCCTACTCTTACTATGCCTTCCCATCTCTTTTTCAATGGCTTGAATCTCTGCGAATAGACTATATATTTTCAATTTAGACATCACTTCGCAAACGGTATTCACGAAATCATGCTCCGATTCGAATCCCACGGGGCTTGAATAATAAAAAGCGGAAAAGGAGACAATCCTCCCTATCCGCTCTTCTATTTTCCGGTACGCGGTTTCTATGTTTTGTTGCCTGTTCCCCAAGTTGGATCCCAGTGCCAAAAAAACCGATTCCTCTTTTTCCACTAAATTCATCTCCTTTCCCCGGTTTTACCCGAACGTCGTGTATGAACGTGAACAGTTTTATCTAATCAAGGATTAGCATCGCGTCACCATAAGCACCAAACTTGTATTTCTCTTTTATTGCCAGCTGGTACGCGTCCATGATCTTTTCATAGCCTCCAAACGCGCAGGCCATCATCAGTAGCGTGGAATAGGGCAAGTTGAAGTTGGTAATCAAGCTATTGGTGAGCGTGAACTCGTAAGGGGGGAAAATAAATTTATTGGTCCAACCCGACCTTGGTTTGAGCCGTCCGTCGGTACTCACCGCCGTTTCCACGGCCCGCAGCACCGACGTTCCCACCGCGCAAATATTGCGTTCCGCATCCTTGGCACGATTTACCTGTTCGCAGAGTTCTTCGGTGATCACGATCTGTTCCGACTCCATCTTATGCTTGGTGAGGTCTTCCACGTCGATCATCCGGTACGCGCCCAGGCCGTTATGAAGGGTGAGGAACCCGAACTCGATGTCCCTGATCTGCATCCGCTTCAACAGCTCGCGGCTGAAGTGCAATCCTGCCGCGGGAGCCACCACCGCCCCCTCTTTCTCGGCAAAGATGTTTTGGTACCGCTCCGCGTCCTCGGGTTGCGCGTCTCGTTCCAAGTATTCCGGGATGGGGGTTTCCCCGATCTTGAATAGCTGGTCTTTGAACTCGTCGTACGGTCCGTCGTATAGGAACCTCAGGGTACGCCCCCTCGACGTGGTATTATCGATCACCTCGGCCACCAGTTCTTCGTTCTCCCCGAAATAGAGTTTGTTGCCAATCCGTATCTTCCTGGCTGGGTTCACCAGCACGTCCCAAAGGTGTTGATCGGGGTTCAGTTCCCTCAGTAAAAACACTTCAATCTTGGCGCCCGTCTTCTCCTTGTTTCCGAACAGGCGGGCAGGGAACACCTTGGTATCATTAAAGATAAAGAAATCCTTATCGTTAAAATACTCCAGTACATCCTTGAAGACACGGTGTTCGATTTTGTCGGACTGTCTGTGTACCACCATTAACCGGGACTCGTCGCGATGGGGAGAAGGGTATTTCGCGATAAGTTCTTCCGGCAAATCAAATTTAAATTGTGAAAGTTTCATCTAATAAAAAATCCTGTATCAATTATTATAACAAACAAATGTTCAATATTATAAAGGGAGGGAAATGCTCGTATCTAAGAATCGATCCATCTCGTCCATTTTTAGACACTTGTCCAACGTTACCGCACCTATTTTCGTGCGGGTCAATCCCGTGAGGTGCCCCCCCGACTGTAATGCTTTTCCAATATCCCTTGCCAGTGCCCGGATGTACGTGCCTTTACTGCACACCACGCGGATGGTTATATTCGGGAGATCAAAAGCAAGCAACTCGATATTATCTATAACCAACAATTTAGGTTTTAGTTCAACCTCCTCGTTCTCTCTCGCGTACTTGTACGCTCTCTTTCCGTCCACTTTAACCGCAGAGAAAACGGGGGGTACTTGCTCGATGGGGCCGGTGAACTGTTGAAGTACTTCATGTACCCTCTCTTCGGTGATATGATCCACGGGGTATTCCGCGTCGATCTCCGTTTCCAGGTCGAACGAAGGGGTCGTGGCGCCAAGCCGGACGTGCGCGACATACTCTTTGGTATGGCCTTGCAACTCCTCGATCTGCTTGGTCTTTTTCCCTGTACAGAGAATCATCACCCCCGTCGCGAGCGGGTCGAGCGTTCCCGCGTGACCTACTTTAAGTTTTTTTATCTTCAGCCGTTGGCAAATCTTGGCCCGCACTACCCGCACCAAGCGGAACGAGGTCCAATGCAGCGGCTTATCGATGTATAAAATTTCACCTTCTATAAAATCCATGAACAGGGTTGGTTCCTCTTTTGCCCCAAGGCACAAGAGCAATTATTTACAAAGATCAGGAGAACAGGTAGTATAAAATAGTTGCCAGTCCCGCGATCGAGCAATAGATGGCAAAATAAATCAGTTTTCCTTTTCTTACAATATTGATCATCCACTTGCAGGCGATGGCACCGGCCACGAAAGCAGCTATAAATCCGGCTACCAGGGATGCCGCGGGGATTCCTCCCCCGTAATCTCCCCCCTGCGCGATGGTGATGGTATCGAGCAGTGCTTCGCCCAAGATGGGCGGGATCACCATCAGGAAGGAGAAACGGGCCAAGGAGGCCTTTTGATTTCCCAGTAAGAGCCCGGTAGCGATCGTTGATCCCGACCGCGAGAGCCCGGGTACCACCGCGATGGCTTGCGCGATCCCGATAATCAAGGCATCTCTTTTGCTGATGCTGCTTTTCTCGCGCGGGCGGTAAAAGTATGAAAATGCCAGCAAGGTAGCGGTTACCAGCAGCATGCACCCCACGACGAGCATACCGGAGCCAAAGAGCATTTCCACCTCGTCTTTAAAGAAAAAGCCCACGATGCCGATCGGGATCATCGAGATAAGTATATTGATCGCGTAGCGTGTCTCGTCATTCATCTCCCACTTGAAGAGTCCTTTCAGTATCCACGCGATCTCCTTCCAAAGCACCACCAGCGTGCTAAAGACTGTCGCGATATGCACCACCACGGTAAACGTGAGGTTATCTTCGGCATTGATGCCGAGCATGGCGGAGCCGATGGCAAGGTGCCCGCTGCTGCTAACGGGCAAGTACTCCGTTAGCCCTTGTACTATTCCAAGAATAATTGCTTCAAGTACGCTCATTTACCAGTTCTATACGGTGACGGCAGGGGGTTAATTATCGGCTTCGGTTGTTTTATCTTTCGCCGGGTAAAGGATGCCCACGATCATTAAAACGAACCCGGCGAGGCATACCAACGGTGCCACTTTGATGCGCCTCGCGCTGAATATATCCGGCTCGAAGCCACTTTCGAACGAGGTACCCGGCCCGGCCATCAACACGAAGCCCAGGATAATGAGCAGGACAGCCGCCCCACAAATGATCAGGTTAGTTTTACCTAACGCGATGTTTTTTTGCGACATATGTAGTTTTAAATTTATTACACGTAATACAGTTGGTCGGACTTCATTTTCACGTACCGGTTCACGGCAAACGCGGTGGCCACGGTCGAAATCACGACACCCAGCAGGATAACCAGCCCGAAGATGATAGCGATATCCGTCGTCGAGATGATGGGATAAATATCCGCGTACTCCCTGCTGAAATACGCGATCATGCCAAAAATAATCAGGTCGGCAATGATGCCGGCCACGATGCCGGTAATGATATTGTTTACCACGAAGGGCTTTCGGATGAACTTTCCGGTTGCTCCTACCAGCTTCATCGTGTTAATAAGGAATCGTTTGGAGTACACGCTTAGCCGGATCGTGTTCCGGATAAGGGTGAACGAGATAAAGAGGAGCACGGCTGCCAAGATCAGCAGCACGGCCATCACCTTCGAGAGGTTTTCATTAATCAGGTCAATGGCTTCCTGCTGGTAAAGCAGGTCGGCCACGTTCGTATCCTGTCGTATTACCCCGTTGATCATCGCGATGCTGTCGCTGTTGGCGTATTCCGAGTGCAGGAAGATCTCGATGCAGTCTTGCGCGGGGTTATACCCCAGTAGTTCTTCCGGGTCTTCCCCGAGGTCCCGGATAAGTTGCTCCTTGGCCTCTTCCTTGCTGATGAATCGGGATGATCGCACGAACGGCTGCGCGTCAAGGTTTTTACGTACCCGGGTGATCTCGGCATCACTCACGTCGGTAGAGAGCATCACGTTAAAGCTCATGTTCTCTTTCACGAACCGAGACAACCCGTTCCCCATGAAGAGGATCAGGATGGTAATCCCCAAGAGCACCAGCACCAGCGAGATGCTGATGGTAGAGGTAATCTTCGCGTTTAAAAACCGGGCGGCGGATACTTTTTTTTTGCCTGACATACGGGTTGTTAACCTTTTTCCAATTGAATTTGCAAAGTAATAAAAATTATCGCATAAAATCGGTTGGAATGGAAAATAATAAGGCAAAAAAGCTTAATTCGTTTCTTTCGTCTCTTCCGTCTCTTCGATTTGCATCTTTGCGGCGATCAATTTCTTTTGCATCTGTTTGCTCCGGATCACGGAAGCCGCGATCGAGACCGCGATCAAGGCCACGATTATGAATAGCGACGTGGCCGTGGGAATAGAGTACTCCAAGTGATTGGAGTGCGCGTAATGATTGAACATCATCTTGAACCCGATAAACAACAAGATCGCACTCAGGGCGTATTTCAGGTAATGGAAATAATCCATTACCCCTCTCAACGCGAAGTAAAGTGAACGAAGGCCCAAGATCGCGAAAATATTCGAGGTGTAGACGATGAACATATCAGTAGATACGGCCAGCACGGCAGGTATCGAGTCGATCGCGAACACCAGGTCGGTCATCTCTATCACCAGCAGGGCAAGGAAAAAGGGCGTGGCTACCACCTTGCCATTGATTCTACGGAAAAATTTCGGCACCGATATATCGTCGGTGGTGGGGAAAACCCGGCGAACAAACTGCATGAAACGGTTCTGGGTCAAGTCCTTTTTCTCCTCTTCTCCGGTACTCTTCTTCTCCTTGATGAAGTCGACTGCCATTTTTATCCCGGTAATCACCAGGAACCCCCCGAAAACATACATCACCCAGGCAAAGCGTTCCAGCAGGGCAATGCCCGCGAAAATAAAGATAGCCCGGAAGACCAGTGCACCCAGTATACCCCAGAAAAGCACGTCGTGTTGGTACCGGGGATCGATCTTGAAAGCACTAAACACGAGGATAAACACGAAAAGGTTATCCACGCTCAGCGACTTTTCAATCACGTAGGCGGTAAAAAACTCCAGGGCAGGCTCTTTCCCCCCGTAAAAATAGATGCCCGCGTTAAAAATGAGGGCAAGGGATATCCAGAAAAGGCTTAACCATAACGCTTTCTTCACGTTAACCACCTCTCCCTTTTTATGAAATACAAACATGTCCAAGACAAGCAGGACAATAACAAGGATAATAAATCCTATCCAAAATGTGGATCCAACTTCCATCAGCTGTAATTTAATAAATGCTTAAATAATAACCTAAAACTCCAATAGCAGTCGTCGCTGCACTATAATTCACACGGGTTCCCCCGGTTTATCACGACCGGAAAACAAACATACAACGGGCCAAAATTGTTCCCCGATCCGGTATTTATTTTCCCCGGGGGCTCAAGTTTAGCTCTTTTGCTTTCTCGAGCATGAAGCTGTACGCGGCGTTCCGTTCGTTGGGAATGACCCCGTCGAGTATGGCCTCCTTGATGGCTGCTTTCAGCAAGCCCACTTCCCTTCCCGGTGGCAGGTCGAATATCTCCATGATCTCGTTTCCGTCCACCGGCGGCTGAAAATTGCGCACCCGGTCCTTCTCTTCGATCTCGCGTAACTTCCGGCGCACGATCTTGAAGTTGTTCATGAAGCGGCGCACCCTTACGGGGTTCTTGGACGTAATGTCCGCTTCGCAGAGCGTCATCAGGTCGTCGATATCATCGCCCGCGTCGAACAGTAGCCTTCGCACCGCGGAATCGGTCACCTCCTCCTCCACCAGCTGCATGGGCCGCATGTGCAGCGACACCATCTTCCGGGTGTACTTCATCTTCTCGTTCTGCGGGAGCTTCATTCGTCGGAAGATCCCGGCAACCATCTTCTCTCCCACGAAGTCGTGGTTATGGAAGGTCCATCCCAGCCTCGCGTCCCATCGTTTCGTGGCCGGCTTGCCGATGTCATGAAGGAGTGCCGACCAGCGCAACCAGAGGTCGTCGCTTCTCTTTGCCATGTTATCGAGCACAGCGAGGGTGTGGTAAAAGTTATCCTTATGCCCCACCCCGTCTTTGGTTTCGGCTCCCTTCAACGCCGATAGTTCGGGAAAGATGATATCGAGCAATCCCGTCTTTTCCAAGAGGATAAACCCTACGGAGGGCTTCGGTGACAAGATAATCTTGTTCAACTCGTCCGTTACCCGCTCCATCGATACGATGTTTATCCGCTCCTTGTTGTCACGGATCGCGTCGAATGTCTCCGGGAAGATATCGAACCCCAGCTGGGAGGCAAACCGGATAGCCCGCATCATCCGGAGGGGGTCGTCGCTAAAAGTGATGCCGGGCTCGAGCGGCGTGCGGATGACCAGGCCCTTTATGTCCTGTAGTCCATTAAAAGGGTCCAGCAACTCGCCGTAGCGTGCTTTATTGAGGCAGAAAGCCATGGCATTGATGGTGAAATCGCGCCGCTCTTGGTCCTCTGCCAACGTGCCATCTTCCACGATCGGCTTTCGCGAGTCGTACCGGTAGGATTCTTTCCGGGCACCGACAAACTCGATCTCATACTCCCCGTGTTTAACCTGCGCAGTCCCGAAATTTTTGAAAATGGTGACCTTGGTACGTTTTCCTAATTTCTCGGCGACCCGCTCGGCCAACTCGATCCCTTTTCCTACCGTCACGATATCAATGTCGTTCGAGGGGCGGTAAAGAAAGAAATCACGCACGTGCCCCCCTATCAGGTAGCACTCCAGCCGCATCTCGTCGGCCGCCTCGGATATCACGTTGAAAATATGCTTATCTAAATACCTTTGTATCTCTTCCTGAGATATTTCCATTCTCTGCTTTAATTGTTTGTGGTTGCTGTTTTTTCTGTTATGAATTGCAAAATTACAATAATTGTGGCTTAAAACCGCTTTTATGAAGAATATATTTGTAAATTTGCCAAGGTGTAGAATGCTTCCCGTGTTCGCCCACTGTACGTTAAACATACTATTTTACCGATGCGTTTTTCTGTTCAGACCACGATTCTCTACTTGTTTGCTCTGCTGGTCTTTTCCTGTTCCGGGAAGAGCAAAGGCCCCAAAGGGTACCTCACGGAAGCAGGTGAAGCGTATAAAAAGGGTAATTACGCGTTAGCCAAATTAAAGATAGACAGCATTAAACTGGTTTTTCCTAAAGCTTTTGACGAGATCAATGCCGGCTTCGCGCTCATGCAAGAAGTGCGTTTGGCCGAGAACCGCCGAAACATCGTTTACTGCGATTCCATGCTACGCGAAAGCTACGACCACCTCAACCGGATGCTCGTTAAGTTCGACTTCGTGCGGGACGACCGTTACCAAGAGTTCGGGGAGTATTACCCCAAAGCGTACCCGCATCACTCGTCGCTGAACCGGAACGGCCTTCGCTCGGGCGTCCGGGAACGAGGGGCCCTTTTTATCGAAAGTATTTTATCGGGCAGTTCCGTGAGGCACAGTAAGATCCGGGTCACCTCGGGTGACGGGAGTTTCGCCGAAACCGGGGTGGTCACGGCCGACGGGCTGAACTACCGTTTTAACACATCCGGACAAACCTACGAGATCGTGCGGTATATCGGGAACGACGAGAACGGGATAGCCCAGTTTATCTACACTTTTCAAGAACAACCCCTTACCGTGCAATTCGTGGGCAACCGTACCGTCACGGCCGACTTGAGCCACGCGGCCAAACGAGGGATCGGCGACTCGTTCGAGCTATCCACGCTGTTGCAGAATATCGAGCAGCTCAAGCTCGAGAAAGAGAAAAGCGAAGTCCTGATCCGCTACCTCGAAAGCCGGAAAAACCAGTAGTTTTTTCTCATCATCCCCTGTCCCGTTTCTTTCACATTTCCGCTATAACAAAAATCAGCTGTTGAAATAGTTTCCTTTTGTGAAACTTTTTGTATCTTTGTTGCTACAACTGGTCATCGGCGTATGAAAGTTCACTTGATTAAAAAACAGTCGATCGAGAGCTACGCTTTGAAAAATGCAGCAAGCAGGGCTCCCTTCGAGATTTGGTTGTCAATCATTAAACAAGCGGATTGGAACCGACCAGCTGAGATTATTTCCACGTTTAACAGCGCGGATATCCTTGGAAAAGGGTCTAATAGGGTTGTATTTAACATAGGTGGAAATAATTACAGGATGATATGTAAATACTACTTTGGCAAGTCGAACGTTCATCTGTTTGTAAAATGGATTGGTACACACGCGGCCTACACACAACTTTGCGATGAAAGCAAACAGTATGAGATTGATATGTATTAAATATAAACTACTTGAAGAAATGAAAACATTAAAATATACCATAATAAAAAACCCCGAACAGTACGACAGGTACTGTACAGCATTAGAGGAATTACTCCTTCGCGATGATAAAAACAGGGTTGACGAGATCGAGCTTCTTTCTCTTTTGATTGAAAAATGGGACGATGAGCATACTACTTTTTATGAAACTGATCCGGTTGTATTATTGAAGGCATTAATGAAAGAGCATAACCTGAAAGCTAAAGATTTGGCTGACATCTTGGATTTATCCAAAGGAACAGTTTCCAAAATATTGAATTATCACAAAGGTTTATCCAAAGAAACAATCCGGAAACTTTCGAATTATTTTAAGGTAACTCATGAAGCTTTCAATCGGCCTTACCCGTTAAAAGGTAAAGCAGGTATACTTGTACGATCAGCTTGAGAGAATGTGCAAGCTGCAAAAGGGGATTGGTCTTAATCAAAAAGCAATCAATCCATTATCCCTTCTTTGTTTTTATTTTCGAAAAATTCTTCAACGAAATCCAAAAGAATACTATATCTTTGCCCTGAATTTTGGTTCTATTCACTTCATAAGGCTACAAAGTGAATCGTGAAAAGGGAATCAGGTGAAAATCCTGAACAGACCCGCTGCTGTAAGCTCCGCTTACGTGCTGAACAAACACCA
>ERZ1032852.61-NODE-61-length-30772-cov-9.126770_pt1 | contig 30772 bp, 27 predicted proteins | sample MGYA00516689_ERZ1032852 | MGnify/ENA primary metagenome ERZ1032852 (study PRJEB33719, sample SAMN04262499) | wastewater metagenome | biome: rural village; feature: composting latrine chamber; material: composting feces with ash | place: El Salvador | collected...
CCGCGCCCCTTCAACACATCCACATCAGTAGGCTCCTCCACAAGCTCTATCTCCACAAAAATATCCACTACTTTTGCAATAAATACAACGAAGATGGGTTACGAGATAGAACGTAAATTTCTGGTAAGCGGTGACTTCAAGTCGGACGCGTTCAAGAGTTACCCGGTTCGACAGGGCTATTTATCCCTCACGGGTGTCAGCGTGGTGCGGGTCCGGGTGAAAGGAGAACAAGCTTTTATCACGGTGAAGAGTGCCTTGGTAGAGGGAAAAATAACGCGGCACGAGTGGGAATACGAGATTCCCGTTGAAGACGCGCTGGAGATGCTCGCCCTCTGCGGGGAAGGGGTGATTGATAAAACCCGCTACCTCGTGAAGGTGGGAAAACACCTGTTTGAAGTGGACGAGTTTCACGAGGGAAACGAGGGATTGCTTATAGCGGAGGTGGAGCTGGAAAGGGAAGACGAGCTCTTTGAAAAACCAAGCTGGCTGGGGGAGGAAGTCACCGGCAACGTGCGGTACTACAACTCCTTCCTATCCATACACCCCTATAAAGAGTGGGCGGGTACATGACCCGCCTTTTTACTCTATCACTGTTACCCAGCCATGGGTGTCCGGTTCGTCGCCGTATTGAATGGCGCGGAGCTTATTGTAAAGCTTTTCGCTGATTGGCCCCGCCTTGCCTTCTTTCGCGAACTCGTAGGTGCGGTTCTCGCCCAGGTCGTCGATCCGGGAGATGGGGCTAATCACGGCCGCCGTACCGCACGCGCCGGCCTCTTCGAAGGTGGCTAGTTCTTCTTCCGGTATTTGCCTGCGTTCTACCTTGAGTCCCATGCCCTCGGCCAACTGCATCAAGCTTTTGTTGGTTATAGAAGGGAGGATGGACTCCGACTTAGGGGTGATGTAGGTGTTGTCTTTGATGCCGAAAAAATTGGCTGGCCCGCATTCGTCGATGTACTTCTTCTCTCTCGCGTCAAGGTAAAGCACGGCGGAATACCCCATCTCGTGTGCTATTTGTCCCGACTTGAGGCTGGCCGCGTAATTGCCCCCCACCTTGTAGGTTCCCGTGCCCAGCGGGGCGGCCCGGTCGTAGTCCCGCAAGATAACCATCGGGGTGGGCTTGAACCCTTCTTTGAAGTAAGGCCCTACCGGGGTCACGAAAATTAAAAAAGTATACTCGGTGGCTGGTTTAACCCCCACCTGCGCGCTGGTACCAATCATTAACGGGCGGATATAAAGCGAAGCACCGCTGTCATGGGGAGGAACGAAACGGGCATTTTTCTTCACGGCAAGGAGCACCATCTCCTCGAAGAGTTCGACCGGCAGTTCAGCCATCAGGATCCCTTTGCAAGAGGATTGCAAGCGCAATGCGTTCTCCCGCATCCGGAAAACACGTATTTTGCCATCCTTCCCCCTGAACGCTTTCAGCCCCTCGAAGACCTCTTGCCCGTAATGCAAGCAGGTGGCGGCCATGTGCAGGTTCAGGTGCTCGGAAGTCTCCAGCTCGGGAGCACTCCACTTCCCGTCGCGGTAGTAACTACGCACGTTGTAGTCGGTTTTCATGTAGCCAAACGATATATTCGACCAGTCGATTGCATCCATACTATGTAATAACGATTTGTTAAACTTCTAATCTGTCTTCTATTATCGGTAAACGAAGTGCACTTTATTTCACCGGCATCAAGTACATCTAAAGGCAAAATTACGATTTTATTTCTGAAAGTGAATAATAAAATGAGTAATTTCGTCCTTTAGAAATGATCGATCAAGTTACTATAGGGCGAATTCAGGACGCGGCACAGATCGTGGAGGTGGTGTCTGATTTTGTCACGCTTCGTCGGAGAGGGGTGAATTGGGTGGGCTTGTGCCCGTTTCATGAAGACCGGAACCCCTCGTTCTACGTGTCGCCCGCGAAAAATATCTGCAAGTGCTTCTCCTGCGGGGAGGGGGGGACTCCCATCCACTTCATGATGAAACACGAGCAGCTTACCTACTACGAGGCACTGAAATACCTTGCCAAGAAGTACAATATAGAGGTAATCGAGAAGGAGTATACCGACGAGGAGAAACAAGCCCAGAGCGACCGGGAGAGCATGTTTATCCTGAACGAGTACGCGCGTGACTACTTCGTGAAGGTGCTTCATTCCCATCCCGAGGGGAAAGCGGTGGGGCTCTCCTATTTCCGCGAACGAGGGTTCCGGGACGACATCATCAAGAAATTCCAGTTAGGGTATAGCCTGGAGCAACGCGATGCCTTCTCCGTGGAGGCGCGAAAAGCAGGGTACAAGCAAGATTACCTGTTAAAGACGGGACTCTCGATGGGCGGGGAGCAAGGCCGACCGCTTGTCGACCGCTTCCGGGGCAGGGTGCTCTTCCCGGTACACACGCTCTCGGGAAAGGTGGTGGCCTTCGGGGGGCGTATCCTCAAGAAGGTGGAGAACACGGGGAAATACGTGAACTCCCCCGAAAGCGAGATCTACTCCAAGAGCAGCGAGCTCTACGGCATCTACTTTGCCAAGAGTGCCATCGTGAAGCAAGATAAATGCTTCCTGGTGGAAGGGTACACCGATGTGATATCGATGCACCAGGCGGGGATAGAGAACGTGGTGGCTTCGTCGGGTACCGCGCTTACCGGTGGCCAGATCCGGGCTATCCATCGTTTCTCGGAGAACATTACCGTGCTGTATGACGGCGACGCGGCAGGAATCAATGCCGCCCTCAGGGGGATCGACCTCCTGTTGGAGGACGGCATGAACGTGAAGGTGGTGCTCTTGCCCGACGGGGAGGATCCCGACTCCTTTGCTAAAAAACAGAACGCGGAGAGTTTTCACAAGTATATCCAAGAGAACGAGAGCGACTTCATCCGGTTCAAGACGGAGTTGTTGCTGGAGCAGGTGGGCGATGACCCCATCAAGCGCGCAGGGCTGATATCGAACGTGGTGGAGAGCATCTCGCTGATACCGAATAGCATCAAGCGATCGGTGTATGCCCAGGAGTGTTCGCTATTGCTGAACATGGACGAACGGGTGCTGATCGCGGAAATCAACCGGATCCGGAAGAGAAACTACGAGCGAAAACGAGACCAGAAAGAGAAAGAGGCGGCTCGCTCGGAGGCTCGTGGCGATACGCGTGCCCACGCCGGAAACGGTGCTGGAGCCGCGGCCAACGCGTCGTTTGGTTCTCCGAAAGGTGTACCGGCTGCCCCGGCTAACCCTTACGAGCGGTACGAACTGGCGATCTTGCGGTACGTGGTGCGGTACGGGAATACACCCCTTTACCGCAAGTACGAGGAGCAAAAGCGAGGAGAGGGTGGTAAGGTGATTCACGAGAACGTGTTAGTAGAGGTAGGGCCGGGGGTGACCGAGTTTATCCATTTCGACCTGGATAGAGACAAGATCCAGTTTACGAACCCGCTCTACCTGCAAATGTTCGAGGAGGCATGCGAGCACATGACCGATGCCCAGTTCGAATCGCCCCGCTACTTCTTGTCGCATCCCGATCCGAGCGTAAGCAAGTTAGCCTCCGAGCTGATAAGTGACCGGTATCATTTGAGCAAGATCCACGCGAAAATACTCGGTGAAGAGGAGGGAGACAAGGACTCTCGGCTGCTGGAAGAGAATCACCTGAACAGCCATGTGCCCCGGGCAACCACCGAGCTAAAAAACGCGTACGTGCTCCAGAAAATCAAGGAGGTCACGGAGAAGCTAAAAACGAGCGAACCCGGGAATCACCTGTCGCTTATCAGCGAACTGAAACAGTTGCAAGAGATAAAAAAAGTACTCTCTAAAGAACTTGGAGAGCGAATCGTGCTAAGGTATTGATCCGCTCGATCACGCTCGGTAGCCTTTGCATTTCTGTTCGGTGGGTTCGCTCCTAAGCACGAGGGCATTCCTGTGGGTGGTATAACCAAATAAAAATTAATTGCCCTGCTCGTTTAACGAAATAGTGCGTATCTTTGACGCTTCAACAATAGAATAATCGCTTAATTCTCTACAGATGTATTTAGAAACCAACGATGTGGTAAAACAGTACGCCCATCACTTGGCATTGGATAAAGTGAGCATCCAAGTACCAAAGGGTACCATCTACGGACTGTTAGGGCCTAACGGCGCGGGCAAGACAACCCTGATTCGCATCATTACACGCATTACCGCTCCCGATAGCGGAGAAGTGCGGATTGACGGCCGGCCGTCACGAGGCGAGGATGTCTATCGCATCGGGTACCTGCCCGAGGAGCGGGGGCTTTACAAGAAAATGAAGGTGGGAGAACAAGCGATGTATCTCGCGCAACTCAGGGGCCTTTCCAAGAAAGACGCCCACCGGGAGTTGATGATATGGTTCAAGCGGTTTGGCATCATGGACTGGTACAATCGTAAAGTAGAAGAGTTATCGAAAGGGATGCAGCAGAAGGTGCAATTTATTTCCACGGTGATCCACGATCCCGACTTGTTGATTTTTGATGAGCCCTTCAGCGGTTTCGACCCGGTGAACGCCGATATCGTGAAGAAAGAGATGTTGCGCCTCAAGGAAGAGGGTAAAACCATTATCCTGTCCACGCACAACATGGAGTCGGTAGAGGAGTTGTGTGATAACATCGCGCTCATCCACAAGGCGCACGTGGTATTGCAAGGGAAGGTATTCGATATCCGCAAGGAGCATCGATCCGGTATCTTCCGATTCCGGCTCTTGGGGGACCGGTTCGATCTTGAACACCCGTCGTTTCAACTTCTGTCGATGGAACCCTACCATGAGTTTATCGACCTGCGCTTGCAAAAAACGGAGGATATTGGCAGCAACGAGCTGGCAAAACTGATTTTCGACCGCTATGACGTGGTGAGCTACGACGAAGAATTGCCCACCATGAACGACGTCTTTATACAAACCGTAACATCGTAACACTGCTATGACCAAGTTAGGATTAGTAATCCATAGAGAATATATCACGAGGGTACGCAAAAAATCGTTTATCATCCTCACGTTGCTCATGCCCGTGTTGATGGTTGCCTTATCGCTTCTCCCGCTATGGCTTTCCACGTTGAACGACGGTAGCGTGAAGCGGGTTGCCGTGATAGATAATACCGGAATCTACGCGCCGTTGCTGGAATCTACCGACCAGTACACCTTCGAGGTGGTGAACAAGGTTGAAGGAGAGGAACCGACGTCGATGCTGGGTGGAGAGCTATTCGCGATCTTGCAAATCACCGACGACCTGAACAAGGATCCCCGTGCCGTGTCGCTCACTTCCGAGAAGCAGGCACCCCAAGATTTGCAGTCGCTGATCACGCGTACCTTGAACGAGAAAGTGACCAGTCAAAAGTTGGACGATCTCTCCACATCGAACAGCGTGGATGGACAAACCATTGCCCGGGTGCGCTCCATCGTGGAAGAGAAGGGGGCTGTTTCCCTCCGGACATTACGGATGGGGGGCGACGGGAGCGTGGCGGAGTCGTCCACCGAGATTGCCACTATTATCGGCATGCTGTTCACCATCCTTATCTACATGTTTATCCTGATGTATGGCAACATGGTGATGCAGGCGGTGTTAGAGGAGAAAAAGAGTCGCGTGGTGGAGGTGATGGTTTCCACGGTTAAGCCGGTGAACCTGCTGATCGGGAAGATTATAGGGATCGGTTTGGTCGGTATTACCCAGTTGGCCATCTGGGGCATTCTGGGAGGCGTGCTCTTCAGCGGACTGTCGTTATTTATCGCCTCACCCGAGCAAGCCTCGGCCATGTCCGCCGACATGAGCGGGTTTGATATGGAAGGTGTGATGAACGCGTTAATGGCCGTCAACTGGCTGGAAATCGGTTTCTACTTCCTGCTTTTCTTTGTCGGCGGGTACGTGCTATACGCCGCCATCTTCGCCATGTTTGCCTCGGCGGTAGACAGCGAGGAAGATACCACGCAGTTCATGACGCCGGTGACGCTCATCATCATTTTCGCGTTCTTCGCCGGTTTTTACAGCGTGAGCAATCCCGACGGGCCCTTGGCATTCTGGGCTTCGCTGATTCCTTTCAGTTCACCCATCGTGATGATGGTACGAATACCTTTTGGTATCCCGTTGTGGGAAAAACTTCTTTCGATCGCGTTGTTATATGGTACTTTTGTTCTTATTTCCATCATCGCGGCAAAGATCTACCGGGTCGGCATTTTAATGTACGGCAAGAAGCCCTCGCTTAAAGAAATGATAAAATGGGTGAGGTATAAATGATTTCTTGACGAAGCGATGGCAATATACCCATTAATGGTCAGTGCCGGTGCGAAAGAGCGGCAGGAATACCCACTTCTTGCTATTGTAAGCGACGGCAATCAGGGGGAACTTTGTACCTTAAATAGAACCGCTTTGCTTTGATTTCTCCATGACAATCGCGTTATGGGGCGTGTATGTATTATATTTTTTCACGGCAGAGACGGGCTACAGGTTAAGGTATGTCGTTTACAATAAATAGAAAAATCGCTTTTTCTTTATTCTTTTTCATCATATTTACATTTGTTGGTGGTTTGTACGGTGCGAACGCTACCGTTAGCGGTACCGTGCGCTCTGGAAACGGGGAGCCGATCGAGTTTGCCACCGTCTATGTCAAGGTGGCTGCTCTCGGGGCAATCACGGACGAAAACGGAACCTACTATTTAGACCTCCCGGCGGGAGAATATGAATTCGTTTTCACGCACTTGAATTACGAGGAGGCTCTTTTAAACGTTAGCGTGAAAGAGGGCGAGAACAACGTTGCCGACATGGTAATGATGGAAAACCCGGTGATGTTGTCTGATGTAGTCGTGACCGGCAATATGGCCCAGGCACTCGAAAGAAAGGGGTTTGCCGTGAACGTGATCGAAACAGGGCAAATCGCGCTGCAATCGGTTCAGGTGAATGAAATTCTCGACCGGACGGCGGGTGTCCGTATCCGCCAAGATGGAGGTATGGGCTCCAGTGTAAACTACAACATTAACGGGTTATCAGGAAACTCCATCAAGATTTTCATCGATGGGGTACCGGCGTCGAATTACGGGCCTTCCTTCTCCCTAAGCAGTATTCCTCCCGCCTTAATTGAACGAATAGAAGTCTACAAGGGTGTGGTCCCGGGTTACCTGTCCGAAGACGCGTTGGGAGGAGCCATCAATATTATCCTCAAGCAGCGCCGGAAAGAATCCTTGACAACATCGTATTCCATTGGCTCGTTCAACACCCACCAGTGGAACGCGGCCGGGAGCTACCGGTGGGATAACGGGTTCACCTTGGATGCTTCCGCCTTTTATAATTACAGCGACAACAGTTACAAGGTGTGGGGAAAGGACATCACTTTCACGGATACCGACACCTGGCAAAAAATAGATTCCAAAGGAGAGAAAGTCACCCGTTTCCATGACGCGTACCGCTCTTTCGGTGGAAAATTCAACATTGGTTTTACCGATGTAAAATGGGCGGATCAATTCTTGATCGGTGCCGTTTTGTCAAAGGCCTATAAAGAGATTCAAAACGGCGCTACCATGCAGGTGGTCTATGGCGACCGGCACAGTCGCCGCTCATCGGATGTATTCACGATTGATTACAGTAAACAAGATTTTCTGCTGGACGGGCTGTCGTTGAAAATCGACGCGAGTTATTCCATTCTTGATCGTCAGATCATCGATACGGTCGGTATTCAACACGACTGGCGCGGGCCGATCATGAAAGATGGAGAATATATATACTACCAGTACGCGGGGGAGATTGGCGCGGAAGCCGGCGGACGTAAGACCGCGGCGATCGATAAGGATTACGCGACGATGGCGAGAGGCAGCCTTAGCTACCGGATCAACGAGAACCATGCCTTTTTTGCCAACTACATGTTCAACGATTTCCGGCGGAAAGTGTCCGACGAGTATCAGCCGGCCGCGTTGCAGGCATTGGCAAACACCCGTGATCTGCAGAAAAATATAGCGTCCTTCACGTACGAGAATACCGCGTTTTCAGGGAGGTTGCGAACCAACCTGTTTTACAAGCATTACTTCCAAACGGTTGTTGCCAACGAACCGAAATTGGTGGACAACCAGTACGTGCTGGATCAATTCCGCGAAACAATCAACCATAACGGGTATGGTGCGACGCTCTCGTTTGCTTTACTGCCCGATCTGTTTTTACTGGCTTCAGCCGAAAAAGCCTTGCGGTTGCCCAGCGCCAATGAACTATTCGGGAACGGTTCTGATAATTCGCTCGCGTCACTCGACTTGAAACCGGAGAGCAGCTTGAACGCGAACGTGGGATTCAGCTACGAATACCGGCTAAACCGGCACGTGTTCAACCTGAACTCGTCGGTTTACCTGCGCGACACGAGGGATATGATCCGTCCCACGCTGAACGGGCATTACAGTTATACCTATGCCGAAAACCTCGAAAGCGTTTTCACGAGGGGAGTGGACGCCGAATTCACGTATAATTACGCCAATAAATTCGATTTTCGTTTCAATATATCCAAATTCGATGTGCTGTTTAACACGAAGTACGACCAAAAGGGTGACCCGTATAACTTCTATCGAATGCAGATAAAAAACGAACCTTCGTTTAAGTTCAACGGGCAGGCAGCCTATTTCTTTACTAATCTATTGCAGAACGATGCCCAGACCGCGCTGTATGCCAATGTAAGCTATGTAAACGGGTTCTACCGGAACTGGGCAAACGTGGGCAGCAGGAATCAAGACTATATCCCGGAGCAATATCCCGTGGATCTTGGAATCACCCATACATTCCCGAAAAATAAATGGGTACTTGGGCTGGACGCGAAGAATATTTTGGATCAACAGATCTTTGACAACTTCGGCTTGCAAAAACCCGGCAGGGCCTTGTACGCGAAAATAACTTACTTTATTTTTTAATAATAGAAGAGAACTACTTTATTCAGCATTCATTTTAACAAGTAATAACAATGAGATATTCAACATTCAAAACAACATTAGCAGCCTCTGTAATGGCATTGGCTCTATTCATTTCGTGCGATACGATTGACGATGGTCCGGATGATAATGGAAACACCATCGAAAATGATTTTCACATAGCGTTTGCTAATGGCTCGGAATCGATTTCCGGAACGTTGGTACAGGGAGTGGAAGACTTATCGCAAGGCACTATCAGCCCAAGCAGGGGGTGGGAGCTCGAGTCGTCGCGTACGGCGCGTATATTCTTGTCATCCGATGGTTCCACCCTTTACAGCCTTAATTACACGGTGGGAACAATCGAGAAACTGACCTACCTTGGTGGTGATAACTATAGAAAAGTGAGCACGATAGACACGTCTATCCCGTTAGGAACAAAAACGGTGCGCTTCACGAAGATCAACGACCAAATCGCGTCGGTGCACTATATCAGCGCCGCGGCACAATATGAAAATCAAGACGATCCCCAAAGCCAATACTTGGGACATAAGATGGTGGCCAGCATAGGTATCCTCGACCTGGAGACCATGACGTTAAAACCCGGGTATAACAACAACATCGTGATAAACATGGATGAGGAACTCGTTGCACAAGGGTATAATATTACCCGAATCGACTCGCCCGTGCTTTCAGGTGGTAAATTGTATTACGGGGCAGCCACGAGCAAGTTCAACCCGTCGACCGGAAAAAATGTCGCTACCGACAAAACCTTTACATTGGTAGTTGATTATAGTAATTTGAGCCAAACCTCGGTGATCACGACCGATAAAGGAAGGGGCGCGACCAATGGTTACCGCACGCCCACCCAGCACGTGAACGAAGCGGGAGAGATTCTTCAGATGGTAAGCGGCGGTGTGAATCCTACTACCAGCAAGAACGAGGTGCATATATTGAAAATTAAAGACGGACAATACGTGGAGTCGTTCGATTTTAATTTTAGTTGTATATTAGGAAAAGAGTCGAAAAGTAACGGGTGGTTCTATGCCGGCAACGGCATCGGGTATATTCCTTACGAGGACCTGACGCAAGACTTGGTTCAGATAGGGGTTAACCCACAAGGAGAACCTTCTTACTCTGCCCCGTGGAAGTTTGCTCGTGTTGATTTCAATAAAGGTACGGTGGTCGACCTGAACGTGCCGGATGATCTTTGGCTCACGCAATATCAAAATGCACCGGTACGGGATGGTAAACTCTATATTGCCCTTTCGCCGGTAGGTACAGATGGGAATGTCTATATATTCGATGTAAATTCGGAAAGTCCGAATGGAACGATAGGCGCGAGCATCACCGGCACGGGAGCCGACCAGTACTATATTGGTATTTATTAATCAAAAACGGATGCCTCTCACCAACATTTTCCTATATTTGAGCCTCGATGTTATGAATAATTATCCAACTGGATAACATCCGGTAAACGTCGAGTATTTTGGAAGAGGTACGAATGAATTAGAAAATTGAACATCAACAAGAATTAGTCTATTGCAACAGGAAGCCCGGTAAACATTTCTTTACCGGCTTTCGTTGTTTTATAACGATAGAACGTTCTCACGTCTTGGGATAACAGCTAAATGTTTCGAAATGTGATGGTTACCGACGCGGGAAAATGAAATCATAAAGGAGGTAAATTGAAGACGCTTGCTCTGACGCTCGTTTTAATTGTTTGCTCCGTGATCTCCCTGTTCGTGGGAGTCGCGGATATCTCTATCGCCGACTTTTTGCAGTGGGACGCGGAGAAGATGTCATTGATCACCATCAGCCGGATTCCCCGGACTGCCGCGTTGATACTCGCGGGGGTAGGGATGAGCATTTCGGGGGTGATCATGCAACAAATGACGCAGAACAAGTTTGTATCCCCAACCACGGCAGGGACATTGGAAGCGGCCAAGATGGGCTTGCTTATTTTCATTATCTTTATCCCTACCGCCGGGGCCGCCCTGAAAATGTTGTCCGCTTTCCTGTTCACGTTCCTTGCCAGCCTTATCTTCTTGGGTATCGTGCGGAAGATACGCTATCGCAACGTGGTGTTCGTGCCATTGGTAGGGTTGATGTTCGGGGGAATCATCGGTTCCATATCCACCTTCTTCGCGGTGAGGTTAAATATCGTGCAGGATACCAACGCGTGGATGATGGGCGATTTCTCGGGTATCCTGCAAGGGAGGTACGAGTTGATTTACCTGAGCTTGCCTGCCATCGTCATCACCTACCTGTACGCCAACAAGTTTACCGTGATAGGGATGGGAGAGGATTTTTCCAGGAACCTGGGGCTGAATTACAAGGCAATCATGAATATCGGGCTTTTCTGCGTATCGCTCACGGTGAGTGCCGTGGTAATCACCGCGGGAGCCATTCCCTTCTTGGGATTGATCGTTCCTAACGTGGTAAGCCTGCTCTTCGGGGATAACCTCAAGAAAACACTCCCCCTGGTGGCTTTGTCGGGAGCCATTTTCTTGCTGGTATGCGATATCGTGGGACGAGTAGTGATTTATCCTTACGAGATCCCGATCGGGGTGACGGTGAGCATCATCGGGGCCGTTATTTTTCTTGTATTAATACTCAGGAAGCGATGAAAGGGATAAAGAAAAGCTTTGTAATCGCGATCCTGTTGGTGTTGGCAACGGCGGCCCTCTTCCTGTTCTACAAGATGGGGAGTAACTGGGAGTTCGCCTTGCGGCTGCGTGGTGTAAAGGTAGCAGCCATACTCGTGGTCTCCTGTTGCGTGGCTTACTCTTCGGTAGCTTTTCAGACGCTCACCAACAACCGGATACTTACCCCCTCCATCATGGGATTCGAGTCGGTTTACCTGTTACTGCAGACGGTCATCGTCTTTATATATGGCGATCAGACCTTCAAGGTACTAAGCGGCTTGGGTAATTTTATGGCATCGGTGGTGTGCATGATCGGGTTTGCTTTTTTGCTTTATATATTGATTTACAAGAGAGGGAAAGACAACCTGTACCTGTTGCTTTTGGTTGGGATTATCTTGGGTACGCTGTTCAATAGCCTCAGCTCGTTCATGCAACTGCTGATAGACCCGAACGACTATTTTATCGTGCAAGGGAAAATGTTTGCCACGTTCAACAAGATCAATCGTGACCTGTTATGGCCTTCAGCTATCGCGGTAGTATTGATCCTGATAGGTGGCTTCCGGGTAACCAAGTACCTCGATGTGTTGGCACTGGGTAGGGATCAGGCGATCAACCTGGGAGTGAATTACAACCGGGTGGTACAGCTTTTCCTCGTGATCATCGCCGTGCTGGTATCGGTTTCGACCGCGCTGGTCGGTCCCATCACCTTTTTGGGTTTACTGGTAACCAACCTCACCTACGAGCTGTTCAAGACCCACAAGCACAAGGTCATTATCGCCGCGTGTTGCCTGGTGACCGGGATCACGCTGCTAAGCGGGCAATTCGTGATGGAGCGGGTTTTTAGCCTCTCCATCCCGGTAAGCGCAATCATCAACCTTGTAGGTGGAGTCTATTTTATGTATTTACTATTACGTGTACGGAAATTATGATTGAAGTAAGAGATATAACAAAACAATACGGGAAGAAGATTGTCTTGGACGGTGTCGACCTGCAGTTCCCAAAAGGAAAAATTACCTCGCTTATCGGAAGTAACGGGGCGGGAAAGAGCACGCTGTTATCCATTGTCAGCCGCCTGTTGGCGCAAGATGGGGGCGTGGTAATGGTGGACGAGAAAAACGTGACGGATTACAAGAACAAGATGCTGGCCCAACGCCTCTCTATCCTGAAACAGTCCAACCATATACGGTTGAAACTAACCGTGCGGGAGCTGGTGTCGTTCGGCCGATTTCCGTACTCGCAAGATAAACTCACCGACGAGGACTATGAGAAGGTGGATCGCGCGATCCAATTCCTCGACTTGAAGGAGATCGAGAATTCCTATATCGACGAGTTGAGCGGGGGACAAAAACAACGGGCCTACATGGCCATGGTGGTAGCACAGGATACAGAATACGTGCTGCTGGATGAGCCGCTGAATAACCTTGATATGAAGCACTCGGTGCAGACCATGAGGACATTGCGAAAGCTGGCGGATGAATTGCATAAAACCATTATCATCGTGCTGCACGATATCAATTTCGCGTCGCACTACTCCGACTATATCGTGGCACTGAAACATGGCAAAGTGAAATACTACGGCACCACGGACAGCATCATTAACGAACGGGTGTTGAAAGACGTGTTCGACCTGCCCATCACTATTTGTGAGATAAATAAAAAGAGAATTTGCAACTATTTTAATTAATAACTCAAGTTTCGCTTGTATTGTGTTTACAGCTAAATATTTTAACTTCCACTATTTCGTGACCCGTTACCGATTGATATGCTATCTGATAAATAACTCGCTACGCTCAAACAGCTTATCAGATCACGCCTATTGCATCGAACGGGTGCCCCACGAAATAGTTATATGTCTTCATATTTAGCTGTAAAATCATTCGCGAAAATTCAATTAATAAAATTCTAAATCATCAAATCAAAATCGTATGAAGACAAAAATATTTCTATTCGCGCTGGGCATTGTACTGGCCTTGGCCGGCTGCACCGGCAATCAGCAACAAAGAGAAGGAGCCGCCGGAGAGACGGTTACAATAACCCATAGCTTGGGTACCGTGGAGGTGCCCGTGAACCCCCAACGGGTGGTCGTGCTCGATTATTCTGCCCTCGAAAACCTCGATTACATGGGCATCAAGCCCGTGGGAGTGCCTAAATTGTCCGTTCCGAACCATTTGAGCAAATACAAGGACGACGCGTCCATAGAGGACGTGGGAACCGTGGTGGAAGCCAATTTGGAGAAAATAAACGAGTTGAATCCCGACCTGATCATTATAGGGGGAAGGTTGGCCGAATCCTATAACGATCTCTCTGCCATCGCCCCGGTGATCTATCCCATCGTGACCGGTTCGGATGACTTCTTGGCCGCGTTTAAAAATAGCCTGGACGACTACGGGAAAATATTCAACAAACAAGAGAAGCTGGATCAGGCATTCGCGGAGATCAAGGATAAGATTGACGCGGTGAAAGAGAAGGTTGATACCACGAATGAGCGGGCACTTATCCTGCTGCATAACCGGGGACGGTTTAGCGCGTACGGCAGCGGCTCCCGGTTTGGGATCATTCACGATGTACTGGGAGTGGAAGAGGCTGAAAAAGGATTGGGCACGCATATCCACGGGAATCCGGTATCGAGCGAGTTCGTCCAGAAAGCCAATCCTGACATCATTTTTATCGTCGACCGGAGCATGATCGTGGGGAATGATGTTATGGACAAGGCAGAGGTGGAGAATAAACTCGTGCAGCAAACCAACGCGGCCAAGAACGGGAAGATTTTTTACCTCAATCCTCAAGTGTGGTACCTCGCGGGCAATGGCATCGCGTCGGTGAATATGATGATCGATGAAGTGTCACGCGCGTTGGATTGAACAAGCAATCTGCCGGGGTACTAGATCACCCCGGCTTCCTTGGCCTTCTGTACGAGGTTGACGGTCTTGTTGGAATCGAACTTCTTCATCAAGTTCTTCCGGTGGCTGTCTACCGTGAGGGCACTGATATACATCTTACGGGCAATCTCGGGGGTGGTAAGCCCTTCCGCCAAATAAGAAAGTACCTCTTTCTCCCGCCGGGTCACGCTGGGCACCTCGTTAAGCTCCTTGTCCGTGAAAGAGGAGAGAATGCGCTGGGTCTCCTTTCCAAAATAAACTCCCCCCTCGTGTATTTGATAAATTGCTTGTTCAATTTCTTTCGTGGGAGCACTCTTTAACAGGTACCCGGAGGCACCATGATGGAGCATGCGCAGGATAATGCTTCGTTGATTCAAGTTGCTTAACGCGAGTATTTTCATGCGGGGGTACTCTTTCTTGATCCGGAGGCATAAATCGAGGCCGCTCTCGTCAGGCAGGTTGATATCGAGCAACAGGATATCGGCCGACACCGTTTCCAGAATTTCCATCAGTTCGGTAGCGGATGCCGCGGTCGCCTTAATTTCCATGAGCTGTTGTTGTTCCACGAAGCTTAGTAGCCCCTCGGCAATAAGCGGGTGGTCGTCGCATAGTATAATCTCTATTGGCTTCATACGATTCTCATTTTAATCATCTCATCACCACATCATCGAATCAATTTATATTCTGCATTCGATGTTTATAGCGGTTCCTTTGCCCGGTTGCGAATCGATCTGCATCGTGCCATTTAGGAATTGTACCCGGGTTTCAATGTTATTTAATCCCATGTTCCTTTCCACGGTACGCGGGTCGAACCCGATGCCATCGTCCTCTATATCGATCAATAAAAGGTTGTCCTCGATGGTAGTTTGCAATAAAATTCGGGAAGCTCGCGCGTGTTTTATCGCGTTGTTTACCAGTTCTTGAACGATACGGAACACCGACAGTTGCTTGTTCACGTGATCAAGGGCTGACATGTTGCTCGCGTAATACTCCATTTTCGTGTCGGGTGTTTCCAAGTTTTGAATAAAATCTTTTATCGCTTCTTCCAGGCCGTATTTCCGGATAGAGGGGGGCATCAGGTTATGCGAGAGATTTCGTATATCGGCCACCGCCTCTGTCAACTGTTGCGCTGTTTGATGCAAACGCTCGTCGTTATTGGCCCGGGCGCAGTTCTCGATATTTAGCTTTATCCCGGTCAGTTTTCCACCCAACCCGTCATGTAATTCCCTAGCAACGCGTGCTCGCTCGTTCTCCTGCCCCTCCATCAATGCCGTGGAGATCTTCATTGCCTGTCGCTGTTCCACCGCGATCAGTTTCTGTTGTGCGCGTTTTTTCCGCTGGTTAATGGCGTACAGGAGAAATAGAAAGATAAGCACCGCGAATGAACCGGAGCTGAACAGGATGGTTTTTTGCATCCGGCCGTGATTCTCGAGCTCCATGATCCTTCGCTCGTTTTCCGACGCGTTATAGCGGGCTTCCATCTCCGTGAGTTGTAGCTTGATGTTGTTGGCGTAGATGCTGTCGTTTACCGCTTGGAGCTCCCTCATCGTTTGATAGGCCGCTTCATGATTTCCCATGCTTGCTTCCACCTCCGCCAACTTATTCAGTACAACGCCTTGGTTCTCGATCATCTTGAGGTATCCATCGGTCTCTTTTATCGTTGTCAATATCTCCTTGGATTCTTCGTTTCTCCCGACCTTTTCATAGTAATGCGCCAGGTAGTACATCAGCCTGAAGCGGTGGTAGCCAAGGCGGTACTGCTCGGCGTACTCGATGCCTTTTCGAGCATGTTCGATGGCTTTGTCAAATTCTCCGGCCGACTCGTGGTAAAGTGATTGCAAGAGATGGTAAAAGGGATACGAAGTATACTTCCCCTCTCTCTCGAAAACCGGCTGAAGAAGTTCTTCCGCTTTTTCCAACATGGCTTCCGCTTTTTCCATCTCCTTTTGCATAAGGCGTGTATGGGCTAGGTTGAGGTATGCCCAGAGTAAATTCCAGTCTTGAATATCATGTTCGTTCAAGAGATCGATGGCTTGCTGGCAATACGCGGCCGACTTCTCGTATTCTTGTAGATTAAAAAATACCAACCCAAGATCGGTATAATAGGAAGAGAGTTTTCCAATGCTGCCTGCTTTCTTCGCGAGGGGGATACACTTGTCGAGTTTTATTTGCAGGTAAGCATTGTCGTTTCCCGCGGCTTGCTCCAAGGTGGCATAATTGCTCCAGAGCATGGCCCGGTAGTCGTATGATTCAGGGGTCTCTATCTCGGAGAACAATGCCTCGGCTTCCATGTACAAACGTTGCGATTTCTCTTTGTCGTGGTTATAAAACACGCCCGCATGATGGAACAGGTACTTCGCTTCATCCATCAAATCGTGTCTATTAACTAATTGACCGGCCTTTTGAAGCGCTTCCATTGCTTTCGCGGTATCGGTGAATCCCCAATGCCATGAAAGGCTGTAATAGACATCGGCTCTTTCTTGGTCGGTTCCCGCGTTGTGTAACACCAGTAAAAGGCTATCCACGTAAATGTCTCCCGTGTCAGCTGTACGGTTATTGGGTGCCTGGGCTAAAACCGCGGGGGAAAAGCACATCATGCAGAGAGAAATGAATAGCAAAGCATTGGAACACATATTGCCGTGATAAATGATGGTCCTACAAATATAGCGAGGGCACGGCGGAAAAAACAAACTTTTTAGACCTATTCTGGAAAAATACCCTGAAAAGGGGAGGGAAAATACCACGGTAAAGGGGATTGCATAACGATAGGGCACATCCTACTTTTGTAATATCAACGAACGGGAAAGCCAATTATGCCTTCTATTTCGTTAAACAAACGCGGAAACAAAACTGCCTCGATTATGGCAACATTAACAAAATCACAGTATGAAGAAAAGAAATAACATTTTAAAATTGATGAGCTTGGCTGCCGCGTGCATGCTGGCTATAAACTTATCGGCACAAACAACATTAGAGTCCTCTTCTTACCGTCTCGGCGGAGGGCTTTTGATTGACGTGGGCGATGGCGGGACGCTGGTGGGACCGCATATCAAGTATTTTTTTGACTATAACAACGCTGCCGAAGCCGCGTTACTATTTGGCAGTGGTGCCACCATCGTACAAGGAATTTACACGTATAACAGCGGTTTCCCAGAGGTAAATGGCTTGAAATGGAACGTGGGTATCGGACCTTCGGTAGCTTTCGGTAGCGGAAGCACTCTTTTCAGCTTGATTGGTACCGCGGGTTTGGAGTTCGCGATCCCGAACGCGCCTTTTTCCATCGGGGTAGACTGGCGTCCACGCTTTTTTTTCGTTGAAAACAATACCTATTTCGAGGCTGCGCGTTTTGGTCTCGGGCTACGGTACACGTTCAACTAGTGCGCCACCAGCCGGGTCGGTTTCTTGCACGGTGACGGGCAACGAATAGCCGGAACACCCGTGACGCGGGCGTCCTACATATATAACAGGTTTCTCCTGAGTGAAGTTTCATAAGTCGTTTGGGAAACCGGTTAACTTGCCGGAGGATAACAAAGTGATTTGAGATCCTCCGGATTTTATTTTTTGCATCCCATTGATTATCTTTGCAGCACGTAAAATCACGGCAATTAAACGTCCGGTATAATCCCACGTGAAGTGGGATTGTCGCGCATCAACCGGGAACGTGTACTTGCAGTAGTAAATAACAAGTTAAATGCAACCTCTTTTTATACAATATCCAAAGTGCGGTACCTGCCGCAAGGCCGCGAAATGGCTGGAAGAAAACAACGTGGAAGTCGCTTCGCGACACATCGTGGAAGATAACCCCACCCGGGATGAACTGTCGGAGTGGATCGACCGGAGCGGCTTGCCCATCCGGCGATTCTTTAACACGTCGGGCATGATATACCGGGAGCAGAACCTGAAAGAGAAAGTAGACACCGCTTCAAGGGATGAACTGCTTGACATCTTGGCTTCCAATGGTATGGTAGTAAAACGCCCGATCGTGGTGACAGATCAGACTGTGCTCGTGGGATTCAACGAGAAAGAGTGGTCGGAGAAACTGAAATGAAAATAGGCAATATTGAATTTTCCAAGCAACCGGTATTTCTCGCGCCCATGGAGGACGTGACCGATATCGGGTTTCGCCTGCTGTGTAAACAGTTTGGTGCCGACATGGTATACACTGAATTCATCTCGAGCGACGCGCTTATCCGGGATATCAAGAAGACGAAGCGGAAGATCCTCTTCAGCGAGGAGGAGCGACCCATCGGGATACAGATCTACGGGAGCGACCCCGACACCATGGTGGAGGCCGCGAAGATTTGCGAGGACGCGAACCCCGACCTGATCGATATTAATTTCGGTTGCCCGGTGCGGAAGATTGCCGGAAAAGGAGCCGGATCGGGAATGATGCGTACGCCCGAGATCATGCTCGAGATCACCGAGAGGGTGGTCAAGGCGGTGAACAAACCCGTATCGGTGAAAACCCGACTGGGATGGGACGATAACTCCAAGATCATCGTTCCCTTGGCCGAACAACTACAGGATTGTGGTATTGTCGCGCTAACCATCCACGGGCGTACCCGTTCGCAGATGTACAAAGGGGAAGCCGACTGGAGCCTGATTCGCGAGGTAAAGAATAACCCCCGGATGCATATCCCTATTATCGGCAATGGCGATGTAGACACGGTAGAGCAATGCAAGCAACGCTTCGAAGAGACTGGGGTAGACGCGGTGATGATTGGTAGAGGCAGTATTGGCAGGCCCTGGTTTTTTCGTGAACTCAAGCACTACCTGCAAACCGGAGAGCATCTCCCCGAAGAGTCTTTCGAATGGTACTTGGATGTACTGAAACAACAAGTGATCGGAAGCGTAGAGCGGCTGGACGAATTCCGGGGCATCTTGCATACGCGCCGCCACTTGGCCGCCACCTCGCTGTTCAAAGGAATACCCGATTTCCGCGCTACCCGGATCGCGATGCTGCGTGCCGGAACGTTGAATGAACTCCTTGCCATACTGGAGGAGATCCCCAGGAAGTTCGAAATTGAACAACCTTCCCTCCTTCCTGATCTTTAGCTTGATTTCGGCAACGACCGGATTTAAAAAAACATATAAATTCCTCTTTTAACCAAGAGATTATAAAAAAACCCTATATTTGTACCATATTGGTACACGTTTAAACAGATGAATCATGGTCATAGTCAGCAGCAGGGAGTTCAGGGATAAGCAGAAAAGCTACCTCGACAAAGTGGATGAGGGCGTGGAAGTGCTTATCCAGAGGGGAAAGAACAAATCTTACCGGATCGTGCCCGTGGAAAAGGACGATACGTTGATGAGTAAGGAAGAGTTTTTCGCCAAAATAGACAAGGCATTGGAAGAAGCAGAGCAAGGGAATGTTACGAGAATCAATTCTAAAGAAGAACTTTCCACTTTCTTTGAGAGCTTATGAGTTACACGCTGGAGTTCGTGGGTTCCGCGAAAAGGGATATCCGGTTATTGAAAAAATGCGAACCGCGGGCATATAAAAAAGTGATGAAATTAGCTGAAGAACTTAGGGAACACCCTACTACCGGCACCGGTCATCCCAAGCCTTTGTCAGAGGATAGGGCGGGTCAATGGTCCCGAAGGATTACCCAAAAACACCGGTTGGTGTACAAGATTGAAGAAGACCGGGTCATCGTCTTAGTGCTTTCAGCGTGGGGACATTACGACGACAGATAAACATCCTGCCTCACACTCTCAGCGAGAAAAATCCAAGTTGATTTAAACAAATCTGTATAAGAGAAGTCTTACTGAAAAAATATGCTATGAAGACGAATTTAGTACTGGCCCTATTGTTGTTGTCAATGACAGGTTTATCCGCCCAGCAATCCTCTATTATTGAGAATATCTTGGTAACAAGCGTGGAGGAAAAAGTTGCTTCCATGCAAGAGCTAATCGGTTTTAACGACGAGCAGGCACAAGAACTCCGAAAAATGGAGTTAAACTTCTTGCAAGAGGTCAATAAAGCCGAACACTGCTTCTTATGCAACACGAAGAAACGCGTCGAAAAACTGAAGCGAGAGCGGGACGAGAAACTACAAACAATCCTAGAACGCGATCAGTATATCAAGTATGACGCGATAGAAAATGACCGGATAAAAAAACATCCTATCTGGTTGAAATAAACGCGTAAAGATAGCGTCGCGTGTAATCCCAAGCTCTATTTCGGGATTAATCTCCTGATTTCATCCCCCCGTATATCGTCGTACATATCAAAATGGCGTGTCTTCTGCACACGAATCGAAGGTACCCGGTCGATACTAGAAGAGCGGAATGGAGAGTGAAAATTTATGGCAGAACGAGTAGTAGAGGTGGTGGTTACTCCCGTGATTAATGATAGGGCTTTGCCTAACAGCGGATCGTTGGTGTCTCCCCAATCATACAGGAAGAAACTCTCAAACTCATCAATCTCGTAATTGGGTGAAAAACCTGCTGTATAATCAGATTCACTTTCGCTATTGGCATAGCGTACGATAATGGGCTGCATACCCCACTTATTCTTAGGGTCGTTTTTCTCGTAGATTGGAATAGATCCCACGTTTTTACCGTAGGTTGTTTCTCCAATTAAAACCACTTCCATGTATGGTTTCAACGTGTTAATGATAAGTTCGCTTGCGGAAGCTGTCCAGCCGCTTGTTAGCACGTACAATCTCGGCAAATTTAGAGTTGGTATATCAGTAATCTTAATCCATTCAATAATTTTCCCGTTTCTATCTACTTTTGCTGTATCTATTCTCTCGATAAAATAATCTTTGTTATAGTCTGCACCATATTGTCTTGAAAGTGAAGTATGAACCACGTTGTTGTATTGAGCAATGGCTATGATGTTGTCGGTAGAGCGATTTTTTACCAGGGCGCTGGCAAGCGCGTAAGCCGAGGAGACAGCACCTCCACCATTATAGCGAAGGTCAAGTACCATCTCGTTTACTCCTCGTGATTGCATGTTGCTGAGTTTTTGCATTAGGAGCTTATCGTAATCGTAACTATCGTCTCCTTCATCAGTGGCAAAAAAATTATATACCAAGTATCCGACATTTCCACCCTCAATCGGATAAATACTGTCCATATAAACAGGATTTTCCGCGTATTTGCTATGCATTTGGATTGTCTCTACCCCCGTGTTAGTTAGGCGATAGGCATCTTCTTCCTCGTTGTACACCCAATCGGCCATACTAAGTTGTTTAGTACCGGTACCTCCTAATAAGCTCCTGTAATTTTGAGCAGTAATGTCTTGCTCGTTTATTTTAGTGACGAATTGTCCCCTGTTAATTCCCTTTGCTGCCGCATCGGTTCCAGGCATCGAGTAAAGGACCAACGCGTAATAGTTATTTCCTTGGCTCACGGGAACCAAGGTATATTCAAAACCAATTTCATCGGAGCTGACTCCGCTCAAATTTTCCAGCAGATCGACATAATCCTCTTGTATCCACGAAAATCGATCCCCACCCTTATTCGAAACAGAATCATAAGTGTAGAGAAGTGATGAGAAAAAATTATCAGGGCGCAGAGAATAATTGGGTGTTTTAGGAAGTTTATCATTCCAGAGATAGTAAATGGACATCTCGTCGTATATCCAGTTATTCACGTACTTGTAGTTGTCGGTGTCATCAGGGGTGATGATGGTTGCTTTCCCGGAAATCGTGGCATCCTTTACCGACAGAATCGTGCCATTGGCCATGGTATAACTAGCGGTTGGTGGCTCTACCGATGAATCGATAACGGCATCAACTGTTTCAGTAAAACCATTGCTATAGGTGAGGGTGAACGAGCTCGTGGTGTGATTGTACGTGGCTGTCGTGAGAGTACCTTTCTTGATCTCGTCTGTTTCGTCTTTACAAGAGGAAACAGAAACCAATAATAAAATAGCTACGAGCGGGAATAATATATTCTTCATAAAGCTGTCAATGATGTTTATAACCCTATTGAAACAGTGAAAGTAGAAAAGAATTTAATACGGTGTGAATTATTTTAGAAGTTTAACTCTCCTTTGCCTTGCCGGATGATTTCCGGTTCGTCGGAGGTGCAATCTACCACGGTAGAGGGTTCAATGCCTCCTAATCCTCCATCGATCACGATATCGGCAATTTCACCCCACTTTTCATGGATCAATTCAGGGTCGGTAGTATACTCTATCTCGTCGCGCTCGTCCTTCACCGACGTGCTAAGAACCGGGTTGCCCAGTTGCGCCACGATTTCCCGGATGATGTTATTGTCCGGGACCCGGATGCCTACCGTCTTTTTGTTTTTGTAAATCTTGGGTAATGATGAGGTGGTGGGTAGGATAAAAGTGAAAGGCCCCGGCAGGTTCCGCTTCATCAACTTGAAGGTGGGGGTATCCACTTTCGCGTACTCGCTGATGATACTCAGGTCGTTGCAGATAATAGAGAGGTTGCTCTTTTGAGGGTTGATCCCCTTCAAATCGCAAATTCTCTCCACGGCACGCACGTTCAGCGCATCGCACCCCATGCCGTACAGGGTATCAGTCGGGTAGATGACGATACCGCCGTCGCGAAGGACCGAAACTACCTGTTCGATCTCCCTCGGGTTGGGGTTTTCATTATACAGTTTCACGATCATACCCGCGAATATATAATAAAATAGCTTCAACCGTACCGATCGAAGCTATCTTATGTATAATTACCGGTATATTACCCGTAAATGATGTTCCCGTTTTCGTCGGTGTTGTCTTCCAACCCGTTGGTATATTGCTTCATCGCGCGAAGGCTCATCCCCATGCTCGAGAAGCCCCCGTCGTTGTAGAGGTTCTGCATGGTGATCTTGCGCGTGAGATCTGAAAACATCACGATGCAGTAATCGGCAGCATCGTCGGCATCTGCATTTCCCAAGGGAGCCATCCGCTCTGAAAAATCGAGCAGGTCGGTCATCCCTTTTACCCCGCTACCGGCGGTGGTCATGGTGGGCGACTGGGAAATGGTATTTACACGTACCCCTTTGTCCCGTCCGTAGATATAACCGAAGCTGCGGGTAATCGATTCCAGCAATGCCTTGGCGTCGGCCATGTCATTGTAACCGTAGAAAACTCGTTGCGCGGCCACGTACGTGAGTGCCAGCAATGATCCACCTGTCTCGATAGCATCAAGTTTGCGGGCAACTTGCAACATTTTGTGAAATGAGATCGCGGAGACATCCAGTGTCTTTGTCAGCATATCGTAGTCCAGATCATCGTACGTGCGCTTTTTGCGAACGTTTGGTGACATACCGATGGAATGAAGTACAAAGTCGAGCTTTCCACCCAGTATCTCCATTGATTTGGCGAAAACCATTTCCAAGTCCTCCACGTTTGTCGCGTCCGCGGGGAGGATCTCTGCGTTAAGTTTTTTCCCTAACTCGTTGGTGTCGCCCATGCGAACAGCCACGGGAGTATTAGACAACGTGATGGTTGCCCCTTCCTCTACCGCTCGTTCGGCTACTTTCCAAGCGATGGACATATCGTTTAAGGCGCCAAAAATAATGCCTCTTTTTCCTTTTAATAAATTGTGACTCATAACCTGTTTATTTTAATTTGCCGTGATTTATCACTGAAAAACTGCGCAAATGTACAAAAAATGTGCAATAATAAAACGTTTAGCACGAGAATATGTTTTAAATTCCCCTTCAAATAGTAAAAAAAGAAAGGGAGGATAGGTCCCTTCTTCGGATCATCCTCCCTTTTTACTGTACAATATCACTTTTAATGGGCGTCTTTCACGCGGTCTCTACATGTTGATTCTCTACCGTGATTCCCTTCCATACAATGGCGGCAAGTGTTGCTCCCACTAATGGTGCTGCAATAAATAACCACAGTTGAGTTAGGGCTACCCCTCCTTCAAATATCGCGGGTCCAATACTGCGAGCGGGGTTAACCGAGGTTCCAGTAATAGGAATACAAACAATGTGCACTAACACGAGGGCTAGTCCAATAGCGAGCCCGGCAAATTTATTCAGGCCATTCTTGGCGGTTACTCCTAACACAACCAGCACAAAAATAAAAGTGAACACCGTTTCGGCAACGAAAGCTACTCCCACTTGTCCCTCGGCGAAGCCATTCGCCCCGGTAAGCGTGGTGGTGGAGCCCGAGTCTTTGGCAAGAAACCACAAAATAGAAGAACCCAAAATTGCTCCTATAACCTGAAAGAGCATGTACATCCCGGCATCCTTGCCGCTCATTCTACCCGATAGAAAAACACCCAGCGTTATGGCCGGGTTGATATGACACCCCGAGATGGAGCCGATAGCATAAGCCATGGCCACTACCGAAAGCCCAAAGGCAAAAGCAACCCCGAGGGTCCCTACCGAATCAAACGGCTGGCCCGCGCCAGCAAAAACGGCCGCGCCGCACCCCATTAACACCAGTACCATCGTACCGATTAGTTCTGCCATGTACTTCTTCATGATTTTTTGTTTTTTTGATGAAACATAGTTCGGATGTAAATAAAGCCAACTTTTCTCAATTCGGTATAAGCGTGGATTAAAGTGAGGCGATACTCCCCATTTTTAACACTTTTCACTTGGCTCGGTACATTGTTAATGTGTTTTACAAACTTTAATAGCCGCTTCGACGAACTTTTTGAACAGGAGTTGTTTTATGTAATAGTATGCATCCGTAATTATGACGATCACTTATATATATCACAGCTGTTATTTAATCGAGTTTGACGAGTTCTCGGTTCTTTTCGATTTTTACCAAGATGCCGAGCGCGAAGATGGCACGAAATGGATCGCTGACTACTTGCTTCATAAAGAAGAAGATCTCTACGTCTTTTGTACGCATTCGCATGCCGATCACTATAACCCGGTGGTGCTGACGTGGAAAAAGACAAAGAAAAATATACGGTATCTTTTCTCTGATGAATTGCTGGAAAGCGGAAAGGTGAAAGCGAATGACGCGCTTTTTCTCCGGAAAGAGGAGTCATTCAGGGATCACCGCGTCAAAGTAAAGGCGTTCGGGTCGACCGATATCGGGGGATCATTTTTGTTGAAAGCCGAAGACCGGCTGTTCTTCCACGCGGGCGACCTAAATAATTGGCACTGGAACGAAGAGGTAAGCACGGAAGAGGCGTTGGCGTTTGAAAATTCGTATCTTTGCGAACTAGAGCTCCTGACAGAGATAACTGACGACCTCCACGTGGCCATGTTTCCCGTGGACCCGCGATTGGGGAAAGATTTCATGAAGGGTGCCGAACAGTTCGTGTCACGCATCAATACGCGTTATTTCTTGCCGATGCATTTCGGGGAGGAGTACGAGAAAGTCAATCGTTTCGAGGAGATCGCGAAGAAACACGGTACGACCTATCTGCCGTTGTTTCACCCGGGGCAATCCCACGAGCTGTAATTAATCGTAATTTTTACAACAAAATAGAATAATCATATGGAGATAAAAGCGAGGTTTGATCATTACAATATCAACGTGTTCGATCTGGAAAAGAGCATCGAGTTTTACGACAAGGCATTAGGCCTTAAGGAGGTGCGAAGAAAGGAAGCATCCGACGGCTCGTTTATTTTAGTTTTCTTGGGTGATGGGGTTACCGGGTTCTCGCTCGAGTTAACCTGGTTACGAGACTGGGACCGCCCTTACAATATGGGAGATAATGAACAACACCTGTGCCTGCGTGTGGAGGGCGACTACGACGAGGTGCGAGCATACCATAAAGAAATGGGCTGCGTTTGTTACGAAAATGAAAAAATGGGGCTTTATTTTATCATCGATCCGGATGGGTATTGGATAGAAGTATTACCTTTGACGAGATAACTATATTACAAAAGGAAATGGATTTTTTCAATTATAACCGCCGGCCTACCGTGAATGTACGCGTGGGCAACCTCTACATGGGCGGTGATTACCCGGTTGTTGTACAAACGATGACCAATACCAACACGTTGGATACCGAAGGGAGCGTGGCACAGTGCGAACGGATAGTTGCCGCCGGTGCCGACCTGATACGGTTGACGACCCAAGGGGTACGTGAAGCCAACAACCTTCGGGAGATTTACCAGCAGCTGCGGGATAAAGGGTACACCATCCCGCTATCGGCCGATATCCATTTTAATCCCCGGGCCGCATTGGTGGCCGCGACCATAGCTGAAAAAGTACGTATTAACCCGGGGAACTTCGTGGATAAGCAAAAAACATTCGCCGAGGTAACGTATACCGACGAGGAATACGCGGAAGAGATAGAGAAGATACGCGACAAAGTGGTGCCCTTCCTCCAGGTATGCAAGGAGAACGGCACGGCGGTACGTATCGGGGTGAACCACGGATCCTTGTCTGACCGTATCATGACGCGCTACGGCGATACCCCCGAGGGGATGGTGGAGTCCTGCATGGAGTACCTCCGCATCGCGATGGACGAAGGGTTTACCGATATCGTGATCTCGATGAAAGCGTCCAACACGCTGTTAATGACCAAGGCGGTACGCCTGTTGGTAGCCACGATGGACAAGGAGAATATTCACTTCCCGCTTCACCTCGGGGTGACCGAAGCGGGGGATGGCGAGGATGGACGGATGAAATCCGCCGTGGGCATCGGCGCGTTGCTGAGCGACGGGCTGGGCGATACCATACGTGTCTCTCTCAGCGAAGAGCCGGAAGCAGAAGTGCCGGTAGCCCGGAAACTGGTCGATTACGTGTCGACACGCGAAGGGCACGCGCCCGTCGAGGGCGAATTACACCCCGGTTTCTCTCCCTACTCCATGGACAGGAGGGAAACAACTCCCGTTTGGAATATCGGGGGAGAGCATCTTCCCGTGGTGATATCCGACCGGAGCCGGATTACCGATATGTCGATCAATCCCCATTTTATACCCGATTACATCTACGTGGGCAGCCGTGTGCCCGGTAATTTCCCCAAAGGGATGAAGTCGATCGTCGACTACACCGGGTGGGAAAAGCGGATCGATAATTTCCCCCTTTTCACGGTGGATTCATTGACTGAAATCCCCAATTCCAACGCGGAGGTACGGTTCTTGCGAATGACTTATCCCGAGTTGTCCGACGAGGTGATCGCTTTTTTGAAAAATACGCCCAAGGTGGCAGTAATCCTCACGACCAGTCACCAAAACGGGGTAGGCGAGCAACGCGCGTTCTTCCACGCGTTGTTGAACGCCGGTTGTACCGTACCGGTCATCCTTCAGCGGGAATACGCGGAGGACGATGCGGAAGATATCCAGGTAAAAGGGGGCGTTGATTTTGGTACGGTGTTGCTGGATGGCTTCGGGAATGGTATTATGATAAGTAACCAAGGAAGTATCGATATTGCCGACTTGGATTCTTATGCTTTTGGCCTTCTTCAAGCTGCTCGCGTGCGAACCAGCAAAACGGAGTTTATCTCTTGCCCCAGTTGCGGAAGGACGCTATTCGACTTGCAAACCACCGTGGCATTGATAAAGAAGCATTTTTCCCACTTGAAGCACCTGAAGATAGGGGTGATGGGCTGTATCGTGAACGGGCCGGGTGAAATGGCCGATGCCGATTACGGGTACGTGGGTGCCGAACACGGGAAGATATCGCTCTACCGGAGGAAAGAGCTGGTAGAGAAAAATATCCCACAGGCAGAAGCGGTGGAACACCTGATTCAACTGATAAAGGATCACGGCGATTGGATAGAACCGGAAGCCAACTAATGAAAGCTCATAAGCCGTTGGGGCGTTGACAACAGTTCAAAATTTTGGAAGGCGTGACTGGTTTTATCATCCCTGTAACTTCCTTTCCAAAAACTCCACGATAAAATCGGTGGTTGCCTCGATGCCAAGAACCGATGAGTTAACGCAGAGATCATACGACTCGGCAGCTCCCCACTGCTTGTTGCTGTAATAGTTATAATACCCGGCTCTTTTTTTATCGGTCTTCTCGATCAAATCGAGGGCTTTCTTATCGGGTAGCCCGAAGAGGTCCTTGACACGCGTCACACGATCATCCAGCTCTGCCGTGATAAACACGTTCAACGTGCGGGGATGGTCACGTAAGATATAGTCGGCACAACGGCCAACAAAAATACACGATTTCTTGCTTGCCAAATCCAGTATCACGTCACTTTGGATTTTAAATAACATCTCGTTCCACAGGTAGTTACTTGAGAACTCCCCGTCTAAACTTGACGCTTTATGCCCAAGTAGCCCACCGGTTAAGGTGAAACGCTTTTTCTCGTCCGCTTCTTCGAATACCTCCTTTTTCAAGCCACTCTGTTTCGAAGCCAGCGCGATTAACTCTTTATCGTAAAACGAGACACTCAATCGTTTCGATAAAAGCTGTCCTATTTGGCGGCCGCCACTACCCAGCTGCCGACCGATGTTAATGATATAGTTATCCTTCATAATTATTAGTTCATTAAAATTAGGCATTTTCTCGCAACGACATAATCCAAGCAAGCTTGTCTTCTGTTCGTTTTGCTTAACGAAAATGTTCATTAAAATTAGGTGTTTTCAACTTTCGCTTTCTTTCATTCTAAACTGCCTAAATTGATATATTAACAGAATGGCGGCCACGATGCTCGAGATTAAATCGGCCACGGGCATGCTATACCATATGCCATCGATTCCCCAGTATTTCGGTAAGATCAACAGGCAAGGGAGAAGGAATAGCAGTTGCCGGCTAAGCGACATGAATATAGCCTTGCCCACCATGCCGATGCTCTGGAAGAAGTTGGCGGTGACCATCTGGAACCCGATAATGGGGTACGTCAAGAAAACAATGTGCAGCCCGTTCCTTGAAAGTGCTATTAATTCGCTGTCGCTTGTGAACATGGCGGCAATTGCTTCCGGGAAGAAGTACACCACCAAGAAACCGAACGTTGTCACCCCGGTAGCCAAGATAATAGACTTTTTCAACACCTCGTTCACCCTTTTGTAGAGTTTCGCCCCGAAGTTATAGCCGGCAATGGGTTGCATTCCTTGATTCAAGCCCATTACCACCATGATGAATAAAAACGCGATGCGGTTCACGATGCCGTAAGCCCCCACGGCCAAGTCACCCCCCGTGCGTAACAGTCCTTGATTAATAACAATGACGATGAGGCAGGATACGGCATTCATTAGAAAGGGAGACAGGCCGATCGAGAGCGAATCGGTCACGATTTTTTTCTGAAGCTTGAAAGCCTTCTTCTGTAGGTGGATGAAGCTATTCTTATTGCTGAACAGTTTCAACTGCCATAACAGCATGATCGTTTGTGAAATAACAGTAGCCCACGCGCTCCCTTTTATACCCCATTCGAATACAAAAATGAACAGCGGGTTGAGTACGAGATTGATGAGAACGGTAGTGATGGTTGCATACATTGCCTTTTCAGGCCTTCCTGATGAACGTAGCATCCCGTTTAATCCCAAGAATAGATGCGTGATCACGTTGCCCAATAAAATAACGTGCATGAAGTCGCGGGCGTAAGGGAGTGTCACGTCGCTTGCCCCGAAGAAATAGAGGATCGGGTCAAGGAACGTGAAAGTCACGATCGTGAATCCCAGTCCGATAACAATATTCAGGGTCAACGCGTTCCCCAGGATGGTATTCGCGGTTTTATAATCTTTTTGCCCCATCCGTATCGACAAGAGGGTGGCTGCTCCCGAGCCTACCAACGAGCCGAACGCTGCTGCCAAGTTCATTAACGGGAAGGTGATAGCCAACCCGGAAATAGCCAGCGCACCAACCCCGTGTCCTATAAAAATACTGTCAGTAATATGATAAAGCGAGGATGCCGTCATGGCAATAATCGCGGGAACAGCATATTGGATGAGTAGTTTCCCAACTTTCTCTGTACCCAAGCTGGTCGGATTTTTCACTCCATTCATTTCTTTCTTTCTCTTTTCATTTTCTGTTCGCGAAGCTACCAAAAAAAAGCCAAGTTTGCTTTGCTTATGCCGTGGCTAAGAATAATCTGCTTTTTGCTTGCAAATTTCCCTAAAAAGCAGTAATATTGCACCCGCTTTGATAATAAAGTGTGCGCTTTGGGATGGTTTGGATGAATGATCTACCTGATTAAGGTGTTACTGTATTGCGAGTGAGGTCCTATAGCTCAGCTGGTTAGAGCACATGACTCATAATCATGGGGTCCTTGGTTCAAGCCCAAGTGGGACCACCCGGACAGAGGAATCAACGGAGTGTTGGTTCCTCTGTTTGTTTTTTTGGGATGTTTTATCAAGTACCCACGGGTATGTTATTGAATTTATTATGCTGTTAGAAAATACATGGAGATGGTTTGGTGAAGGAGATGCCGTTCGTTTGTCCGACTTGAAGCAGGTGGGCGTGGAAGGTGTTGTCACCTCGTTGCCTTACATAAAGCCGGGCATAGCGTGGCGTAAGGAAGATATCCTTGCTGTTAAAAGCAGGATCGAGCGAGAAGGACTTGCTTGGAGCGTGGTGGAGAGCTTGCCTGTGTCGGAAGCGATAAAATT
>ERZ1032852.62-NODE-62-length-30642-cov-14.095825_pt1 | contig 30642 bp, 30 predicted proteins | sample MGYA00516689_ERZ1032852 | MGnify/ENA primary metagenome ERZ1032852 (study PRJEB33719, sample SAMN04262499) | wastewater metagenome | biome: rural village; feature: composting latrine chamber; material: composting feces with ash | place: El Salvador | collected...
GAGCCTTCTTCGCAGGAGCCGCCTTCGCCGCAGTAGTCTTCGCAGGAGCCTTCTTAGCCGCAGTGGTCTTTGCCGCCGCAGGCTTCTTCACGGGGGTCTTCTTGACAGGCGCCTTCTTTGCTGCCGGTTCAGGAGTTTCGGTCTGGGCAGCGGTAGTCTTAGCAGTCACAAACAAGCCTTTCTTGACCTCTCAACCAGCCAGCTCGCTGGGAGCAGATCGCTACAATTATAGCTTTCGCAGCCTCCCGCGCGATTCGACTCAGGTGCCCCAGGCACTGATCTGTGCCGGTAGCGTAGGTGGCATGACAGTCCCCAACACTTCTTACCGGCCGTCCCCCGAACTTTCCCGCGTCGTTTCAGCAATCAGGTCTGAAGTCGACGAGCGCACGGAAACCCAGCTGGACCAGCTCCTGATCGCCACCGGCGCAATCGACACCCCCCTTGCAGACCCTTCCCGGGTCGCGGTAGCAGGCGGAAAACGGTTCCGTGCCCTCTGCGCCTACGTAGGTGCCGCTTGCGCTCTCCCCTCGAACAAGTCCGCTGCTGCACTCTTGGAGCAGGCCTCGAATACCCCCGGGATAAGCGACCTGGGGGCCGCCCTGGAGTTCTACCAGGCGTGCGCCCTGGTGCACGACGACATCATCGACAACTCCCCCACCAGGCGTGGCAGCCCGGCAGCCCACGCCCACTTCGCAAGCACACACCGGGAGCAAGAACTCACTGGCGACGCGGCTGAGTTCGGCCGCAGCGGCGCAATCCTGCTTGGAGACTTCCTGCTTGCAGCCGCCGACGAGTCGCTCGCAACGATCGCGCAGCTCAGCCCCAAAACGGCCCCGGGGGTTCTGGCCGGCTACGCCCGAATGGCGGGAGAAGTCGCTCAAGGACAGTTCTTAGACATGTCCGCCGGCCACCTGGCGCTACCTTCCGGAGACCAAGAAAATGCCGTGCAGGCGGCCCTGGACGTCGCCACGGTCAAGTCAGCTCGCTACTCCGTTGTGCGCCCAGCCCAGTTAGGAGCCGAGCTGGCCGGGGCTGGGCCGAAGCTGCTAGACGAACTTGAGTCGATCCTGGAGCCGGCCGGGCTCGCCTTCCAGCTTCGCGACGACCACCTGGGGGTCTTCGGCACCCAAGCCGACACTGGCAAACCGACGGGGATCGACATCATTGAGGGTAAACGGACGGTGCTTCTGGCTCTCACGTGGCAAGCTGCGCCCCGCGAGGAGCGGGAGCTACTTCGCGCGGTCTACGACGCGGACGACGCAAACGAAACAGACATTGCAGCTGTTGCCGAGGTCATGGAGAGCCGCGGGCGGGAACCCCACGAAGCACTCATCAATGCGCTGGTAGAAGAGTCAGGAGCGAACCTGCGTGTCGCCTCACTAAGCCCAGGAGCCCGCGAGCTACTGCGCTACCTCACGGGCGTGCTGACTGCGCGCGACTCCTGAAGCTCTACCAGCCCAGAGCTGAGGCAATCGCGTTCACGCGGTGACGCATCCCTACCCGCAGCGCCGCAGCCGGGGTCATCTTCAGATGCCCGTCCTCTGCAAACAGCCAGTGCACGATCTCATGGTCGCTGTATCCGGCGTCTCGCAGCAAAGTGATGGTGCCCTGAAGACTCCATATCGGGACGTGGGTGGCCTCCGGCAACGGCTCCTCGTCCTCTTTCGGAGCTGACGAACGCTGCAGTTTCGCAAGCAGGTTCACCGAAGCGGGTTCGCGTCCGAGGGGAGAGTCAAGTTCCACAAAAAGCCCTTCAGGCACCCGCCATGCCCCGTCTTCGAAAACGCCGACAAGCACACCGTCGCGTACCAGCTGCTTCGTCCTAGACGGTTTCAGTCCCAGGCGAGCCCCAACCTGCTTGGCATCAAGAAGTTCCAAATGTTCTAAGCTTTTGCTCTCAGTGTCGCTTGGCGCAGTCTTATCATCACTCATGCTTCAACACTACTGCCGCGCGCCAAGGTATTCGCATTCCCTTGCTCACGTAGGATTCAAACCGTGAGTAACGGGCAGATAGACACGTCCGGGTTTGCGATACCTACCCCGCCACCCCCGGCTGACTCCGAGGACGCCGCAGACCTCGCTGACCCGCTGATCTCAATGCTGGTGGACGGGCGCTACCGAGTCCGTTCCCGCATGGCTCGCGGCGGTATGGCAAGCGTGTACGTAGCCCACGACGAACGCCTAGACCGGCCCGTGGCACTAAAGATTATGCACCCGCACCTGGCTGAGTCAGAAAGGTTCACCGCACGCTTCAGACAGGAAGCTCGCGCGGCAGCCCGCATCTCAAACCCCGGGGTCGTCCCTGTTTTCGACCAGGGCGTCTTCCAGGGCCAGGGGTACCTGGTGATGGAGCTTATCGACGGCCCTCACCTGCGCGAGTTCGTTGCAACGCACGGGCCCATCACGCTAGGCGAAGCCCTCGACGCCCACCAGCAGATCCTGTCCGCGCTGTCGGCCGCACACAGGGCGGGGGTAATCCACCGCGACCTCAAACCAGAAAACGTGTTAGTCGCTCCCGACGGCACGTTGAAGCTGACAGACTTCGGGCTCGCCAGGGCTGTCTCAGAGATCACTATGTCCTCGACCGGCACAATAATGGGCACCGTCGCCTACTTGGCTCCCGAGGTGGCGCTGAGCGGCGAATCCGACGGACGCACCGACCTTTACGCGGTTGGGATCATGCTTTTCGAAATGATCACTGGAGAAGTGCCAGGCAGTGATGCAGAGAACCCTGTGCAGTTGGCGCTATCCAGGGTGAACGCAGAAATCCCAGCCCCCTCTACCATCGAGGACTGGGTGCCCACCGAAGTGGACAACCTGGTCACCTCCCTAGCAGCCCGCGAGCCCGCAGACCGCCCCCTTTCAGCCCACGACGCCGCCCAGGTCGTAAGCCGCGTCAAGGAGCAGATCCCTCAAGAAATCCTTGACCACCCTCTTCGAGGCAGCGCAGTTGCGTCTGCAGCAGAGACGGGAGGGTTCGCTAGGACGGATGCGATCCAGTTCCAGCCCCAGACCTCTCTACTGCCGGCCAGCTCCAGCGTCGTGAGAACGTCCGGCACAGCGAACTTGTCCACCAAGAAACGCTCCGGCAAGGGTGGAAAGCGCGCCCTGATCATCATCAGCGTCCTGCTAATCATGGTCGGGCTGGCCCTGGGATTTTGGTGGTGGTGGCAAGAATACGGGCCCGGCGCCTACCAGGAACTCCCCGACCTGCAGAACCAAACCGTTGAGGAAGCCGAAGCTGCGCTAACCGAGTTGTCGCTGGCCTCCGTCCTGGCCTACGAACATTCCGACGACATAGAAGTGGACCGTGTAGTCCGCACCAACCCCGCGGCGGGAGAAAGGGTGCATAAGGACGAGGAGATCACCCTCTACGTGTCCTCCGGCGTACTAATGCTCACCGTTCCAGAGGTCGCGGGAGAGACCGCTGAGCAAGCCGTGATCTTGATCCGCGGGGCAGGCCTCGAAGTCGGTGAGGAAAGCGAGGCGTGGTCTGAGGAGTTCTCGGAAGGGGAAGTCATCTCAACGTCCCCCGCCGAGGGTGAAACCATTGACCACCGCACCCCCGTCGACCTGGTCGTTTCCAAGGGACGCGAACCCATTGCTGTCCCCGACTTGCTGGGCGAGTGGTACGACGAGGCCGCAGCGTCTGTGGAGGCACTGGGGCTGCAAGTGGAGCGGCTTGAGGACTATTCGGACGACTATGAGATCGGCACGGTCTCCGCGGTGAGCCCCGAGCCCGGCACAACGCTCCACCGCGGCGGCACAGTGTCCCTCACGTACTGTCTGGGATCCGAATACGTTGAAGTGCCTGGGGTGAAGGGCCTCAGCAGGCCCGACGCGATCAACAAGCTAGAAGCTGCGGGGCTGAACGTAGAAGTTCAACAGCTCGCCCAGTTCTTTGACACAGTGGGTTCCCAGTCGATCGGCGCCGGGCAGTGGGTTAAACGGGGAACGACCATCCAAATCACGGTCGTCTAACCAGCCTTGCTACGGGCGCTTCGTGGCTCCCGAAGCCTCGATCATCTGCCAGTCAGTTTCGCCGCTGGTGTCAACGGCGCCCAGTGAACTGCCCTCAGCCGCTAATTGGGCAACCTGGAACGCGATCTCCAGGGACTGTTGGTGGTTCAGCCTGGGATCTACCAACGTCTCGTAGCGCTGCACGAGGGAGGCGTCATCCAGGCCTTCTGCCCCACCGATCACCTCTGTTACGTCTGCTCCCGTCAGTTCGACATGTAGCCCAGCGGGAACCGTGCCCCGGTCGCGGTGAATGTCAAAGAAAGAGGTGACCTCGCTCATGATCGTGTCGAAGTCACGCGTCTTGTAGCCGTTAGCAGTAGAGATTGTGTTGCCATGCATTGGATCGGTTATCCACGTGACGGGGCGCCCATCGGCCTTCACCACGTCGATGAGGTCTGGCAGCGCGTCTTCTATCTTGTCCGCACCCATCCGAGTCATTAGTGTCAGGCGTCCAGGCTCCCCGTTGGGATTTAGAGCGTCGATCAACCCGACAATCTCTTCGGACGAGGCGCCTGCGCTGACCTTGACTCCGATCGGGTTCCTGACCTGCGAAAGCAGTTCCACGTGGGCCTCGTCTAAACCGCGGGTGCGCTCCCCGATCCAAAGGAAGTGTCCCGACGTGCCGTACGGGTTTCCGGTGCGGGAATCGATGCGGGTGAGGGCAGATTCGTATTCCAGCAGCAAGGCCTCGTGGGAACTGAAGAGGTCCACTTCCCGAAGCGAGTCGAAATCGGCGCCAGCAGCCTCCATGAACTTCACCGCACGCGCGATTTCTGACGCTAGCTTTTCGTAGCGGGCGTAGACCGGGTTTTGGGTGAAGCCGCGGTTCCACTCGTGGACCCGTCGAAGGTCCGCGTACCCGCCTTTAGTGAATGCGCGGATCAGGTTGAGGGACGAGGCGGAGCGCTGGTAGGCCTCGATGAGCCGGTCGGGGTCGTGCCTTCGTTCCTCTTCCGTGAACCCGAACTGGTTCACCGCGTCCCCGAGGTAGCTGGGAAGTTCCACCCCATCCCGGGCCTCAACCGGGGATGAACGAGGTTTCGCGTACTGACCGGCAACCCGCCCGATCTTCACGACCGGCATCGAGGAACCGTAAGTGAGCACCACTGCCATCTGGAGGAGCGTTTGGATCTTCAGCCGCAGCTGGTCAGCGGTTGACTGCGCGAACGTTTCTGCGCAGTCACCGCCAATCAGAACGAAGGCCTGCTGCTGTCCGGCTCGGCCAAGCGCTTCGCGGAGTGAGTCAACCTCACCAGCGAAAACTAGGGGTGGGCGGACGCGCAGTTCATCGACAGCGTGGGCCAAGGCAGCGCCGTCCTGGTATTGCGGCTGGTGGCGGGCAGGCTTAGTGCGCCAGCTATCCCAGGGCATCAATGAACTGACCTTTCGAACGCAGCCCGCAAACGCGAACCTAGTGCGCCGCGGGGGCAGCGGCTTCGACCTTCTGGCCGATGTCCGCCATCATTTCCCTAAACCAGGCCTGATCTATGTCAAACGCCTTGCCACCTGCGATCCTGTCGAAGGCGATCGCTTTCAGGATGTCATTGTCTTCCTCATCATGACCGATCACACCAGAAGTTCCTTCGAGCGCGGAGGTGACTGCGAGGTCTGTCATTGACTCAATCAGGCGCAAGTCGGACTCGTTCGAAGCTGACGAACGTGCGAAGTACCCTGACTTTTGGACCATGACCTTCTCAGCGCCCAGGCGCTCAGCGAACTGGTTCCCGAACCACTTCCCCGGGTTGATCTCATCCAAACGGACATGGCCGAAGGCGTCGCGGCGCACTTCTTCGCCGCTTGCTTCCATCTCTTCGATGATTTCGGGGACGCCCGCACCCTCCGAAATGAAGATGTTGACGTTGCCGCGCTCATCCATGATCTTGAGGAGCCTGTCGGCTTCCTCACCCAAGTCGAAGTGCATTTCAGGCAGGTACAATGCGTCCACGTCCCACCGTTCGCGGGACAGACCGATGGAAGGAACCCACTGCTGCTCGTCAAGCCAGTCGCGGTACTTCCTTGTAGTGTCCGCTGCGAGCCAGCCGCAGTGGCGCCCCATGATTTCGTGAATGATCAGCATGCGAGGGCCAACGCGGTTTTCGCCGATGATGTGCTTCGCGAACAGCGCGCTCTCCTCGGCCGCAGTGTCCGCCCCAAGCGACTGACGGATCGGGACGATGTCGTTGTCAATGGTCTTCGGGAGGCCAACAACAGTGAGTTCGTAGTTGTTTTTGTGCAGGTAAGCCGCAAGGTCAGCTGCGGTTGTGTTGGTGTCATCACCGCCAATGGTGTGGAGGACGTCAACTTTGTCGGCGCGCAGTTGGTCCGCAGCGACCTGCAGCGCATCCTGTCCTTCTGCGATCAGTCCGCGCTTCACCAGGTCGGCTTGGTTTGTCAGCTTGACGCGCGAGTTGCCGATCGGCGAACCACCGAAGCGCGTCAGGACCTCCGCGTGCTTGCGAGCTTCTTCATCCACCACAACGTAGTTGCCCGTGAGCAGCCCGGTGTAGCCGTGCTGGTAGGCGATGATCTCGATTTCGGGGTCGAGTGCGGTGTAGCGCGCGATAAGGTCACCGACTGCCGTGGAAAGGCAGGGTGCGAAACCGCCGGCGGTCAGCAGAGCGACACGGGAGATGGCCACAGGGTTACCTCTTTCAAAACTCTTATGTTCTGGGACTACTTCAAAATGTCCCCGGTCAGTTTAGCCGGGGGTGCAAAAGGGCGTGTGCCGGGACCAGGCTGCGGAGTTATTCGTCCGACTTCTCCTCTGGCTCTGCCTGGATTTCTACCGCGCTGAGACCGTCGGGTCCTGAATCCTCGGCGGCGTTCAGAATCTCTAGTTCTTCAGGGGTGGGTGCGACCGGGACCTCGGTGTCGGGGACAGGCCGTCCCCCAGGCGCTTTCGCGCTGTTCGGGATGGGGCCGTCGAACTCACCCTTCGCTGCCAGTTCTGCCTTCACGTCTGCGGCGTACCGGTCGACGTATTCCTGGCCTGATAGCTGCATCAGTGCGTACATGATTTCGTCGGTGACAGCGCGAAGGACGTAACGGTCTTTCGCGACCGCGCGGTAGCGTGAGAAGTCCAGTGGCTCCCCAATCACCACGCCGATGTTGGTGCGGCTTGGGAGCTTTTGTCCAATGGGTTGGGCTGCGTGCGTCCCAATCATTGCGACGGGAAGCACCGGCGCGCCGGACTCAAGGGCTAGGCGGGCAACCCCGGTCTTTCCCTTGTAGAGACGCCCGTCAGGACTCCGTGTTCCCTCCGGGTAGATGCCGAAGAGTTGGCCTGAGTTCAGTCGGTCCAGGCCTGCCTGCATGGCGGCCTGCGCTGCTTTCCCACCCGACCTGTCAACGGGGATGGTGCCGACCGCTTTCATGAAGTTCTTGGTCGCCCACCCCTTCACGCCGGTGCCGGTGAAGTAGTCGGCTTTTCCCATGAACGCGACTTCACGGTCAATGACCATGGGCAAGAAAATGGAGTCCCAAACCGCGTTGTGGTTGGAAGCCAGGATTGCGGGGCCTTCCTTCGGGATGTTCTCAGCCCCCCGCACCCAAGGGTGGTAGATGCCCTGCATCAGCGGGCCACCGAGGGTCTTCAACACCGAATAAAGAGCCACGTGTTCGCCTTTCGCCTGGTCTTCCGGGGGCACTAGTGAGGATCCTGGCCATTCTAGCCGGCCCTGACGCTCGCCTGCTTGAGGCTTTGTAGTATGGAAGCACGTTTATTCGAGGGCTAGGGAGCGTCGTGCTGAACGCAATAGTGATGATGAACTGCAGAGTCGACACCATTCCGGAAGTGGCGCAAGCGGTTGCGGACCTTGAGCTTGTCGAAGAGGTGTACTCGGTGACCGGGGAGGTGGACCTGATCGCATTGGTTCGGCTGCAAAGGTATGAGCAACTTGCTGAGGTTGTGACGGACGGGATTGCGAAGGTTCCGGGCATTGAGAAGATCCGGACGCACTTGGCGTTTAGAACGTATTCCAGCAGCGACCTTGAAGAGGCGTTCCACCTAGGCCTCGACTAGCCACCCCGCGCAGGCCACCCCATCACGCGACCAATTCGCCCCTCCACCGATTCGGACGCGCATCCCCACCACGCAGCCAAAACGAGGGGGATGCGCAGCCAAAACGAGGGGGACACGCAGCCAAAACCGAGGGGATGCGCAGCCAATTCGAGTCGTTGCCGATTCGGTGGGGCGGGGCTAGAAGCGGTTGGACGCCGCTATCCAAGCATCCAGCTTCTCTAGCGGCCGGCCGCTATCCGAGACCTGCTGCAAGGACTCAAAAGAACGAGCAAGTGCCAAGTCAAAGGGTTCGTCGCTCTGCTCTTCACTAGCCATTAGAGCTAGTGAAGCGTTCAGGCCGACAGCGTCAGCTATAGGGCCAGGCTCCCCCGCCAGAACAGCCCTAGCGATCTCCGCGTTTCGCTCCGGGCCACCACCACGCAGCTCTGAAACGTCCGCACGCCTCAGCCCCAACAGCTTCGCCGGATCCACGACAAATTCCTGAACTTCCCCATCCCGCACCTGCCAAACTCGGCACGGCTCCACCGTCGTGATCTCATCAAGCCCAAGTTCGGTTCCCCGAAGCACGTAGGCGCTCACTCCCCGGCTCGCAAAAACACCTGCAACCAGCGGCGCAGCACCAGCCCTAGCAACCCCAACCACAGACACAGAAGGTTTTGCAGGGTTAGTGAGGGGACCCAGAATGTTGAACACGGTCGGGAAAGCGAGTTCACGGCGCACTCTGGCCGCGTGACGCATTGAAGGGTGGAACTTGTTAGCAAACAGGAAAGCGATCCCGACCTGGTCAAAAACTTCGACAATCTGAGGAAGGTCCAAGTCCAGGTTGACACCTAGCGCTTCAAGGACGTCAGCCGACCCGGAGGCGGAGGTGGAGGCACGGTTGCCGTGCTTGACCACCGGAAGCCCCGCAGCCGCAGCCAACACGGACGCCATCGTTGAAATGTTCGCAGTGTTGGCGCGGTCGCCGCCCGTTCCAACAATGTCGACGGTTCGGCTGGGCAAGTCGATGTGCCTGGCCAGAGCCCTCATTTCGTCAGCAAGCCCGTGCAACTCTGAAACGTCAACACCGCGCAGCGCAAACAGTGAGAGCAGCGCAGCAACCCTGACTTCGTCAAGCGACCCAGACATGATGGCGCGCATCATGTCCCGGGATTGGTCATAGTCCAGCTGTTCTCCCTGGGCCAGTCTTGGCGCCAGGTCTTCCCAAAGGCCCATCAGATCCTAAAGCCCGTCAGATCTTAGAAAGGGCGTCAGCCATTGTTTCTTGCAGCTCAAGGGGGTTGTAGGGCGCCATAACCGTGTAGCTAGCCCCCGCCCACTCCGCCAACCAGTTGTCCATGGGGCGAGCGATCAAAAGGACTATGACGGGGTTTTGTTCAAGCTCGTTGATGATGTCTTGAGCAACCGCCATGCCCCCAACCTTGGGGGTGTCAGCGTCCAGGACAACGATGGGAGGAACGTGGGTTTTGACGGCCTCCAATGCTCCCGGTGAGGTCGCAGTTTCAACCCAGTTGATGGGAGGGCTTCCCGCGGAGGCACGTCTACCGACACCTTCGATGACGTCTTTACGACGGTCTGCATCGGCGCTGTAAAGAACAACCGTTACCGCGTCTTCGCTCACAACTTCCTCCTTGGGCTCAGCCTCATCCAACCCTAGTATGCAGCTGCGATGTCGACGACCATTACGTTCGCTGGCTGAGAGTCACTCTCAGCTGGGAAAACAAACAGCAACCGAGATCCGACGTGATGTCCCAGGAAAACGGTGTCCTGGGCCGGGATGACCGTGGGCCCGGCCTCCCAGGTTCCCTCGGCAGAAGTTGGGGTTCCCCAGTACATGCCTTTGTAGTGGTAGACCACCGAGTTTTCGGAAGTGATCACGTCACCCTTGCCCTCGGCAAGCACCAGTTCCACCGCTTCGGTTGGGGCCGGGGCGTTCTGGTCAAAGCCGATGATTGGTTCAGCCCCCAGTGCACCTTCAACCAAAAGCCCGCTGGGAAGCTTCTCATCAGTCGGGGCGGCCTCTGACAGTGCCGACAGGTCGGCACCCGGCGCATCCACCACGTCAACAACGAAAATCAGTGTGGAACCTGCTGGAATGCTCCCCTGCTCCACGTCCCCGTAACCGTATTCGGGCGGCACAACCAGCAGGACGCGGTCCCCTACCCTGGTGCCGGCCAGGCCGTACTTCCAGCCATCCACAACCCGGTTCAGGTCGAAGGTTGAAGGTCCGTCGCCGTGGTTGAAGGAGGAGTCGAACGTTTTCCCGTCCCAGAGGAAACCGGTGTAGTAAGCGGTCACCATGCCGCCGGCAGCGATTTCCGTGCCGTCACCGGGAGTTATCAGCTTCGCAACGATCTCACTTGGCGGGTCGTCGTCGATGGGGACAATGGTTGGGATCTCACCCCAAGCGCCCTTCACTTCCGGGAGTGGGAAGTCAGGGCTCCGGTTCACTTCAGGCCCGGAGGTGAGTTCCTCCGTGAGCACTTCAGACTCTGGCTGCTCCCCCTGGTCCTTCTCAGAGGAGCACCCGGCCAGCGCCATTGGGGCGATCAGTAAAGACAGGGTTAAAGCCCAGAGTTTGCGTCGCATTTCAGCTCTTGTCTACTAGTACGCAGCGCAGGTCGCCACGTGAGGTCCCAGGTGGATCCTAGTGGAAGGATTCCCCGCAAGCGCAGGTGTTGCCCGCGTTGGGGTTGTCAATGGTGAACCCCATGCGTTCGATGGTGTCGGAGAAGTCGATGACCGCGCCGTTTAGGTAAGGGGCGCTCATGCGGTCGACAATGACCTCTACTCCGTCGAAGTCGACAACCGCGTCGCCGTCCAGCATGCGCTCGTCAAAGTAGAGCTGGTAGATCAGGCCTGAGCACCCGCCAGGCTGCACTGCTATGCGAAGGCGCAGGTCATCGCGGCCTTCCTGGGTGAGGAGGCTACGAACCTTCTCCGCCGCAGCCTCAGAGATAGTGACTTCGTGGGTGGGAACCTGCGTCTGCAGATCGCTCATTGTGGCCTCCAAGTTATCGCCAAGCAGTTGTGCTTCTCTCAGCTTAGTGCAGGGAGTTTTCTACTCTCCCGTGGGTTTCGCCACCGGCGTGAGGCCTAGTCGGCCCCGGACCCCCCCGCCCCCAGGTTTGGCCCAGTCGGCGTCCGCAGTCCTGAAACGGGTCACCGCCCGCAGTGAAGACGCGCGGGCTCAACGTTGAAACCCCGTGGATCCCCAGGTCAGCTTGTTCGGGGCGGGAGAGCGATGAGCTCGCAGCCACCGCCACAACCGGCGTCCCGTCGGCGGCGGCCACAGACGCAACCATGGCAAGGGGCGAGTCTGGGATATTCGGAGCGTCCAAGTGCGGCGAAACAAAAACGACCAGGTCTGCCTCAGCGACCCGGGAGTGAAGAGACGTATGGTCTGCTAGAACTTCCCAAGCGGGCAGGACACGCCCCCCTAGGGCAAGCAGCAATGCTGCGCTCCCGCCCCCAGCTCCGGAGCCGGCAACGAGCGTTGGGTCATTTTCCGCCCCTGCTACCAGTGGCAGCCGGAGTTCCTTTTCTGTCTGCGCTGCTCGCAAACTGTTCTTCAACGCAGCTCGCCACGTCTCGACGTGCTCGGCATCGGCGAGGCCGGTGCGGGTCTCCAGCGACGGCGTAAGAAACGCCGTACCTCCGGGACCTAACAGGGGCCGCGGAGTCGAAGCCGCAACGGTCCCGGCTGATCGTCCCAACGTTTTCCTTGCCCGGGTCAGCGCCTCCTCTAGGGTCTTTGCGCTTGCCTCCAGGCTGAGCCCTTGCATGCCGCTAAGCCGGCCCAGCAGGGGGAGACCCCAGTCGTGGTCGGTGCTGTGAGCAGCCTCAACAACCCCACCCGGGAACTCCGCCCCGGGTCCAAAAGGCAGCAGGTCAAAGGTCAGGGACTCTCCCGCCCCTTCCATCCCTGATTTGATCCGCGCCAGCACCGAGGCCGCGGCTTGCCCAGCCAGCCACTCACTGACCTGTTCACCGAACAGACTCCCGGAGAACGCAGGAGCGTCCGGCAGGCTCCAGTGCCCAGCAAGGAGCACCCGCACTTAGGCCCCCAGGGCGCGCAGTAGCTGCGCTTCAGCGACCGTAGCGTTCCGCAGGATCGCGAGCGACTGCGATTCGTCATCGGAATGTGCTTTCGTCGCTGGATCCTCAACTCCGGTGACAAGGATCGCGGCGTTCGGGAACACCCGCTCAAACTCAGAAATGAAGGGGATGGAGCCTCCAAGCCCGACTGCAACCGCGGGCTCTCCGTAGGCTTCGGTTAGCACCTGGGATAGCAGGCGTGCTTCCTTGCTTTCGAGATCAGCAATGTAAGAGGGTCCTTGCTCAACCACTTTCGCGGTGAGTTCTGCCCCGAACGGGACATGGCTTTCGAGGTGGCGCACCAGTGCGGCCGCAGCCTCCCCGCTGTCGGAGCCCGGCACGGTCCGCAGCGAGAGTCGGAACGTGCACTTCGGGACGATCGCATTGGCCGACTCGGCAACCGAGGGAGCGTCGATCCCAATGACCGAAATGGCGGGCATTGTCCAGACGCGCGCCGCGAGGTCCCCTGTCCCAGCCAGTTCCAGCCCGTCTATGACTCCGGCGTCCGCGCGGAAAGACGCTTCGTCCCACTCAACTTCCGAGACTGGGTTTCCACCTAGCCCTTCAATCAAGACCGTGCCCGAGGAATCATGGAGGGTTGTGATCAGTCTTGCCGCCACGGTGATCGCGTCCAGGACGGGGCCGCCGAACACGCCTGAGTGTACGGCCTGGTCCAGCACCTTCACAGTAACGTCGACCGTTGCTACCCCGCGAAGCGAAGAGGTGATCGCGGGGACCTGTTCAGTCCAGTTGCTTGAGTCGGCAACAATGATCACGTCCGCGTTCAAGTCCGCCTTGTATTTGTCGAGGAAGTCGGAGAACGAGGGTGAGCCCACCTCTTCCTCGCCCTCCACAAAAACAGTCACGTTTACTGGGAGGGGGTCCCCCAGGGCCTCAAGAGCGCCGTAGTGGACGGCGATGCCCGCGCCGTCATCGGAGGTGCCGCGCCCGTAAATGCGGCCGTCCCTCACTTCGGCTTGGAAGGCGGGCGAGGTCCAGCCCGAAGGGTCCCCTGGCGGCTGGACATCGTAGTGGGCGTAGAGCAGAACAGTTGGGAGCGAGGGATCCTGAACCTTCGTTGCGATGACCGCGGGCTGACCCGGGGTGCCGTCCTCCGTCCTAGCGGTGCAGATTCTTGCGTCGAACCCGAGACCGGAAAAGCTGTCGCGCACAAACCCTGCCGCGCGGGTCATCTCCTCTGCCTTCGACGGGTCAGAAGAGACCGATTCAATAGCCACTAAGTCGGTTAGGAATGCCAGTTGCTTCGGGAACAACCGATCCACTCTTGCTTTCAAGTTTTCGATTTCACTCATTTCTCAAACCTACCCTCGACCCTTCCGAAGATGAACCGCGCTCCTTTGATCCGCTACCCTGGGCGCGTGGCTAAGAAGACAACAGACGCTGAAGAGGTGCCCGAACCGAAGGCGCAGGGCAAGGGCAGACCGACGCGAACCCGGAAAGAAGCGGAAGCCGCGAACCTGCGTCCGCTGGTGCCAAATGATCGCAAGCTCGCGAAGCAGCGTGCGAAGGAAGCCCGCGACGAAGCGTTCGCTCGTGAACGCGAAGCGCTTCGGACCGGGGACGAACGATACCTGCCGGTGCGCGACAAAGGGAAGGTGCGTAGGTTCGTCCGCGACTGGCTGGACGCCCGCTGGTCCCTCTCAGAGTTTCTTCTCCCAACCATGCTGATCTTCCTGGCGGTGATGCTGGTCGTGTCCTTCACGGGCGCCAACAACCCCACAGTCAACGCGATAGTCGTCGGCCTCATGATCAGCTTCTACCTGCTGCTGTTCGCGTCGATAGTCGAAGCCATCTTTGTGTGGCAGCGGCTGAAACGCCGGATCCGTAAGGTCTACCCCAACGATCCAATCCCTAGGGGCACGTGGTTCTACGTGTACACGCGCATGCTAATGGCGCGGCGTTGGCGTTCCCCGAAACCGCAGGTTGGGCGCGGCGAATTCCCAACCGGGAAACCCGCGAACAGGTAGACCTGCTTTAGCTGCGGGGCAGCTAGCTACCGGGCTTTTCGGGCTTTGAGTGTGTCGATGAGCAACCAGATCACGTCAACGGTATCTTCCCACCCGTCTACCGCAATCGTGGGGTATCCGGCGGCTTTGACAGGGTAGTCGTTGCCTGCAGGGTCAAGACGGTCGCCGATGAACAGCATCTTTTCCTTAGGCAGGCCTGTTTCGGCCGCCAGTTGCTTCATGCCGTACGCCTTGTCGATGCCCTTCGCGGTGATGTCAACGGATGTGGAACCCCCGGAGCGCACCTCTAAGTCGGGTACAGCTTCTTGCACCTTCCTGGCCAGGAGGTTCTTTTTCTCACCGCTGGGATCCCAGAGCGCCTTGTCCTCAGGGAGCGCGTTTTGTCCAAGCGCTGAGAAAGTGATCTGGGAGCCGCGGTCCTCAATGATGGGTCCCGCAGGATCCTTCTCCCAATATTCGAGCTCACGTGCCTGCCGTTCAAGCTCGGTTGCCGCGCGCAACCTTTCTTCTTCTGTTAGCTCGCGCCGGTAGAGCTCCTTTAACTCCCCACTTTCGAAGCGGACGTACTGGGTTCCGCAAGTGGGCAGAAGGTGCAACCCTCTGGCCTGCTCAGCAGTCGCGTCCAGGGAATCCAGTAGCTGCAGCTGAAACTGAGGGAGCGCACCGCCTGAGATCACCGCAACCGGGACCTGCTCAAGAAGGGCTCGCAAAGCTTCACCCATCTTCTTTGGCAGAGGCGACTTAGAAGGCGCCAGCGTGTCGTCAAGGTCGAATGCGACTAGTTCCCAGTCGCCCGCGTAGTCGTTTTGCATCCAGATAGGATACCGGGGGCCAGGTAGGCTTTCGTAGGAAGACCCGTTCCCTAAGGCTCGATGGAGAGATAGATGGCTACCCCACACATTCGTGCAGAGAAGGGCGATTTCGCGCCCGCAGTCCTGATGCCCGGCGACCCGAAGCGGGCCGAACGCATCGCCCATATGCTCTTTGATTCCCCGACCCTGGTGACAGACGTTCGCGGAATGCTAGGTTTCACCGGCGAAATCGACGGTCGCCCGCTCTCTGTCATGGGGTCCGGGATGGGGATCCCCTCGATCGGGATCTACTCGACAGAACTCTTCCAAGAGTTCGGGGTGGAACGGATCATCCGCGTCGGCACCTGCGGAGGGATCGCTGAAAAAGCGAAGGTTGGCGACACCGTTATCGGTCTGGGTGCTCACACCGACTCCAACTACAACCAAGTTCGCATTCCTGGCATCAACTACTCGGCAGTCGCGTCCTTCAAGCTGGTCCAGGCGGCCGTCGCTGCTGCGGGAGATGACCCGAACATTCACGTTGGCACCATCGTTAGCCGCGACCACTTTTACCTGTCCGTCCCAGGACAAACCGAGGCCCTTGCAAAGTATGGGGTGCTGGGTGTCGAAATGGAAGCAGCGGGCCTTTACGCGACGGCGTCCAGCTTCGGGAAGGAAGCACTAACCGTGCTGACGGTTTCGGACCACCTGCTGGATCCCAGTGCGAATATGACCGCTGAGGAGCGGGAAACCAAGTTCCAGGGTGCACTCAAGCTCGCGGTTGCAGCCGCGTTCGCGTAAACCCCAGCAGGTTCTCAGGGGACCAGGAGGGCGTCGCCCAGCTTCTCGAAGTCGCTCTCTTTGGCCCCGTTTGCTACCAGGAAGTCGGCTGGGCCCCCGTAGCCCTCGCGGATTGTTTTTAGGACCAGCTCCATTGCGGCCGGAGGAGAAGAGGTCATTAGCGGGATCAGCGTGTCCACTTCGAAGTGTTCCGCCCCCGGGATCTTAGCGAGCGCCTTCGGGATTTCCTTTATTTTTCGTTGCAGCCAGGGACCGTCCAGGTTCTGCTCGGTGAGCGAATAGCTTTCCACGATGGCGTCCTCATCGACCCCTAGAAGCCATTGGATGAGGGCAATGACAATCCCCGTCCGGTCTTTGCCGGCGGTGCAGTGGACCAGGACCGCACCATCGCCGATTGTGTCTGCGACGTCGATGACGGCATCCGTCAGGTGTTTCGGCGAGTGCTGAAGCATCTCCAGGTACATCTTCTCTATCGTCATGTGTCCCGACATCATTGAGGCAGCAGAACCCGCCTCAATGCCCCTGTTGATGACCCGGAAGCCGTTTTCTTTGAAGAAGTGGGGAGACGAGAGTCGCTCCATCTCAGAACGCAGGTCGACCACTGCGGAGAGTGGGAGTTCTGAGAAGAACAGCTGGTCTTCGCCGTCCAGGCTGCTGGGGAAGTCGGACCGCAGCAAACGTTCAGTCCTTAAGCGGTCGCTTCCAGCTTTCAGGCCTCCGCCTTCGCGGAGGTTGTAGAACCCCGTCAGGTCGTACTTGATGGTCATTCTTCGCTCTCCCCTGTTCCAGTTTCGTCCGCAGACTTGGACTTGTCGCTGGCAAGGATCCACCAGCAGATCGCAACAACTAGCGGCCAAAAAAAGAGCCCTAGCCACAGCGCGGTCGATGCGACGCCCGAGGCAAGGTCGAGCCCCGTAAAGCCCGTCATCAACACCGCCGAGCCAAGCAACACCCAAAGAAGAGCTTTCCTAACAACCGGATCCATGAGTAGATCCTAGCGGGAAGAGCGCTCAGGCCTTGGACAAGGGTGAGCAGAGCTGCTCCGATAGAGCCCGTAGTTGCGTTACTTGCTCTGGGCTCAAAGCCCCATACAGTCGCTTCGCTATCTGCTCCCCGTGTGCCTTTCCTAGCCTCCGCTGCAACGCTAGGCCTTGTTCGGAGGGGGTAAAGAAGGCAGAGCGAGCGTCGCTGGGATCCGTGGACTGGATGAGGAGCCCGCGCTCCACCATTTTTGAAAGGAGTCGCGAGAGTGCAGGTTGAGAGAGCAGCACCTGGTCTAGCAGTTCGCCCTGTCGAAGCGGGCGCCCACCCTTCACCAGGGTGTAGAGGACGTCGTACTCCCGCATGGAGCCCTCTTTCCACGCGGGGTCTTTCGCGAACTCTCTACTGAGCAGGCTCTGCGCACGCATGAACGACTCCCACGCCTGAGATGCTGCTCTCAGCTCGGTTGCAGTGAACTCTGTTCTTCCGCTCTTAGCTCTTTCGGTCTCTTCCACCGCTTTCCCAACCCTCATTCAGTGTTAGCAGTTTCAAGTTTTGGACTCTGCTGGTAGTCCTCCGAGTCAACCAAAGGGCAGGTTGGCGACCAGATCAGGGTCGGTGTCCGAGTAGGGCGAGGTCCCGGTGACGTTGTCACCCCTGTTCGGGTTCGGCCTTGGCGCGCGGGCTGGGCCCGTGCCGTACTTCTTTTCGACCAGCGAGGCGTGCGTTGGGGCCGCGGGAGTGTTCGCCCCCTGCCGCTTTTCTGTCTCTGCGCGAAGGACTGGCAGTACTTCCTCGCCCAACACGTCAAGCTGCTCCAAGACAGTCTTTTCTGGGAGTCCATCGTGGTCTACCAGGAACATTTGCCGCTGGTAGTCACCGAAGTAGTCGCGCAGTTCCAAGGTGCGGTCAATGATCTGCTGAGGGCTGCCGACCAGTAGTGGCGTGCGAGCCGACATGTCTTCAAGATCTGCGCCACGGTAAACGGCGGAGTTCTCAAAGTAGGGGCGGTACGCGGCCTTCGCAGCCTGCGAGTTCTTGCCAACGAACACCTGGGCACCAACGCCGACAATCGCGTCCTCGGGTCTGCCGTGCCCGTAGTGAGCGTAGCGGGTGCGGTACAGCTCAATGAGGCGCTGGAAGTGCGCCATCGGCCAGAAAATTCCGTTGGCAAAGAAACCGTCGCCGTAGTAGGCGGCTTGCTCAGCTATTTCGGGCGTGCGGATGGAGCCGTGCCAGACGAAGGGTGCGACGTCATCGAGCGGTCTGGGGATTGAAGTAAAGCCTTGCAGAGCGCTCCTGTGCCTTCCTTGCCAGTCGACTACGTCCTGACTCCAGAGCTTGTGGAGCAGGTTGTAGTTCTCAAGCGCTAGTGGAAGGGACTGGCGGATGTCCTTACCGAACCACGGGTAGACGGGGGCGGTGTTGCCGCGGCCCAACATGAGATCCAACCTGCCGTCTACCAGGTGCTGCAGCAGCGCATACTCCTCCGCGATGCGCACCGGGTCGTTCGTTGTAATGAGTGTGGTTGCCGTCGAAAGCTGAATGTTTTTGGTTTGCGCACCGATGCTGGCTAGCAGGACCGGCGGGGAAGACACGGCGAAGGGCGGGTTGTGGTGCTCCCCTGTCCCGAAAACGTCGAACCCCACCTCCTCGGCCTTCTTCGCGATGTTGACGATTGCTTTGATCCGCTGGTGTTCGCTTGGTGTTTTCCCCGAAACAGGGTCGCGGGTGACGTCTCCGACTGTAAAGATTCCGAACTGCACGGCTACCTACCTTGATGGCTCAGGACCCAACTGGGCTGCTAACAAGAGTCTATGCGTCTGCATCTACCCTGTCTATGCGACTGCATGTAGTTTTGGTTACGTCCTTGGTTCGCCTCGCGAACAGGTTTTTTCGACGCTGAGCGCTTTCGCTAGGGTTTGGCGTAGCAACCGACAGGAGCAGGAATGATTTTCCAAGGATCCGCCCCAGCCCTCATCACCCCCTTCAAGGGAGGAAAGGTAGACTTTGCGGCTCTAGAGAAGCTGATCGAGTTCCAGATAGAAGGCGGCTCAGACGCACTTGTCATGTGCGGGACCACCGGGGAACCCTCAACCATGACGCTCGCCGAAGAAGAGCAGGTCGCGAAAGCAGCAATCGCCCAGGTCGCGGGCAGGGTTCCGGTGATCGTTGGGATCGGCGGGAACGCCACACAGGAAGTTTTGGACGCCGCGGCCCTGATGACGGCTGCGGGCGCGGACGCGCTTCTGGCGGTCACGCCCTACTACAACAAGACGACCCAAGCCGGTCTGATTGCTCACTACAGCGTTGTCGCTGAGTCGACGCCCCTGCCGATCATCGTTTACAACGTCCCGGGCCGCACAGGTCTCAACATCAACCCCTCGACCGTGGTCGAACTGGCAGAAGTGCCAAACATCGTCGCGATCAAAGAGGCGTCAGGAAACCTGGACCAGATAATGGAGCTAGCCCGGGTTGCGCGCGGACGCATCGACATCTACAGCGGTAACGATGACCAGGTCTTCCCACTGGTTGCGCTTGGAGCCAAGGGGGTCATCTCCGTTGCCGCGAACCTGCTCCCACGGCAGATGCACAACATTGCGACTTGGACGCTTGAAGGGGACTACGAACGCGCCCGCAACTTGCAACTTGACCTGCTGCCGCTGATCAACGCTCTTTTCATGGAGGTGAGCCCCATCCCCGCGAAAGCTGCGCTCGAAATGATGGGGATGATTGACGGAGAACTCCGGCTCCCTCTGGTTCCGATGAGCGAACCCGGCAAAGCGGTTCTGCGTGAGCGTCTGCTGGAGCTGGACCTGCTACCTTAGCTGTCGCTAAAGGTATTCGTAAATCGCTTCAGTTATCTTCGCGATCGCTTCCCAAGAGCGGTATTCGGTGAGCACCACGACGACGTAGTCACCCTTTTCAGTGCGGATGATCCCAGCGTCGTGGAGAAGGCCGTCAAGGAAGCCAACTTTGTCCTGGACAACAGCGTCAGCACCTAGTCCTGCAGGTATCCCGTCTCGATAGTTCTGACGGGCCATGAGACCAAGGAGATGCTGCTTGTTCTCATCATTCATGGCCTCACCCGACTCGATGGATTGGAGGAGTAGCGCCAGGTCCATTGCAGTGGTCCGAAGGTCGCCCGGGGCTAGCGTCGTGGAAGTGCCTCCGGCTGATCTGACAACCTCTTCCACGTTCCCTAACCCAACGGCCGAGTACCAGGCAACGGGGCAGTCGTTGTCGGACTCGACGATCATGACTTCCATGCAGTACTCGAGCGTGGTCCCGTTTAGGGTGCTCCCCCAACCCCAACTTCCATCCTCGACAGCGTTCATCATGGAAGTCGCCGTTGCGATCTTGATAGTGCTGGCAGCCGTGAAGACCTCATCCGAGTTGACCCGCACCAGGGGAGCTCCCGTGGCAGCGTCAAGGACCGCTACCGCGACGCGACCTCCGCTTCCGACCTGTTCAATCTCAGCCATTAGCGCGTCGTAATCGGCGATCTTCTGGTCAAGTGCCGCGCTTGCGTCCGCTAGAGCTTGGTCAGTGGCCGCAACCGAAGCCAGAGTTGGCCCAGAGTCGGGGCCGATGGCGCGAGCTTCGTCTACCGCAGCCTGAAGGGCCAGGGCTTGCGAGGTTGACGCAAGCTCCGGCGAAAGGGCGGCTAGTTTGGCTGCAGCTTCGTCTGCGGTCGCCTTTGTCTGCTCTGCTTGACGGAGGGCTTCGGCGGACTCAGCCGCAGCTTCCTTCTGGGAAAGGACGCCCTCTGAAATCACTACGACAGTGCTGGGGGGCCGTGAGGACTTCTTAGCCCCTTCTCCCGCAAAGAAAGAAACCATCACTAAGACGGTTAGCACGAACAGCACCAACACCGACAGCGAGATCATGGAGCGGCGGAGACGCAACGTCTTCTTGGTGCTGTGTTTGTCCCTATCCGAAAGAAGAGAGGCACCCACCGGGCTTTCAGTCAAGTTCCTTTGGGTGCCTCTCCGCTTCGAAGTGTCCTAACGGGCCTGATCAGCCGCGCTTGAAGACAATCTTAGTACCGTCCTCGTCCATAACCAGGCGGCCATCTACGATCGGGACACTCAGGGTCTCCCCCTCAACGGTGATGTCGCACGCGCTCCCGGTGCCCTCCCACGTGCCGGAAGTGCCTTCGTCAAAGACGATAAGTTCGGCTGTGCCATCCTCATGCATATCGATCGCGAAGGCCTCTGTCATGTCGAAACCGAGGTCAGACATTTCTTCGAGATCTTCCGCTGTGACGACCTCTCCTTCGGATTCCATGGACTCGATGACCCATTTGCCGATGCACTCGGTGCCTGCGGCCTTCCCACCCCCGGAACAACCTGCTAGACCTGCAACCCCTAATGTGAGTGCGGCAGCCAGTGCGCCGATCTTCTTGAGCCGCTTCATTTTCTTTCTCCTATATCCACTAAGAGCACGTGCCTGTCTTGGACGCGCAGCTGCCTTCGCAGCCTTCCAAGCAACTATTCCTCACTTCTGCCCGGCGAGGGGCCGATGCCAGCAAACCGCAACGATATAGCAACCCCTTCGCACATTTCTGGCCCAAGCGATTCTTGCCGTGACCTTCTTCTACTGGATCTTCTACTGGGCGAAGAGGATCAGACTCAGCGCCATCGCCGCCATCCCACCTAGCATGCCGTAAACGGTCTGGTGCTTATCAGTTTGGTAGCGCCAAGCGCCGGGAAGCAGCTCATCTAAAGCCAGGAAGATCATCATTCCCGCGACAGCCCCGTAGAAGATGCCGAAAAACTGGACGGGGACAATCCAGCTGACAAGGAGCGCCCCGAAAAGAGCTCCAATCGGCTCGGTGAGTCCTGAGAACGTCGCCCACCAAAACGCCTTTTTCCTTGATTTCGTGGCGGCGTAGACGGGGGCCGCTACCGCGATTCCCTCCGGCACGTTGTGGATTGCGATAGCTACAGCAAGGGTGATCCCAACCCTGGGGTCCTGGTAGGTGGTAAAGAACGTCGCCATCCCCTCAGGAAAGTTGTGGAGTCCGAGGACAAGAGCGACCAGTGCGCCCGAACGCATTAGAGACTTTGCTCCGGCGGTTTCGGCTGGCTGGAGAGTGTTCTCACGGCCTTCCATTTCGTTCGGGTTCAAGACGTCTGGCAGCAGCCGGTCGATGGCCAAGACGATTGCTATTCCACCAAAGAAGGACGCCCACGCAATCGCTAGTGAGACCCGCTCGGTGAACGCCTCCATCAGGTATTCGATGCCCAGGGGGACAATCTGGACTAAGGACACAACAATCATGGCTCCAGCGGCGAAAGCGAGCGCCACGGCTAGCCATTCGCGTTGCAGGGTCCGCCGGTTCAGAACAAGCAGTCCGCCGATCGTCGTTGCCAGGCCCGCCAAAAGGGACACTGTGAGGGCAAGTACCATGACTCAAGATTAGCGAGCCTAAGCGCCGCTTCGCGGCAGCAGGCAGCAGGGCTGTTACCGTGAGACATGACTAACTTTGAGCCTTCGACCCCCGAGCCCGAAATCGATGACCCCTATGATCTTCGTCCGTTTGTGATCGTCCACCTTGGGGCGAGCTTAGACGGAGTGCTCTGGCACGAAACGGCGGACACCCCTTACCTTGACCTCTACGTCGAAGCTTTAGAGGCGTTCCAGGCAGACGCCTGGCTAAAAGCCGTCCCGGGCGCGTTCGAAGAGCAGCTCACAGAAGACAGCGGGGGACCAGAAGACGACTTCATCAACGCCTTCCCCGGCGGCAAATACCTGGTTCTGCTGGACCCACCCGGGACTTCCACCCAGGAGGACTGGGAGAACCCCTTGTTCCCGGGTGCCAAGCCGGTTCTGGTCGTGACCCGCAGCGCCTCAGCAGACCGGCTCCAGGAGCTTGAGGACCTGGGGATCTCTTACATCTTTGCTGGCAAGACTTCACTAGACCTGGAGCTCTTGTGCTGGAAACTCAAGGAGATTTTCCAAATTAACGCGCTTGTCGTCACTAGCGGCGACGAAGCCTCCCGCCATTTCGCAGATGCCGGGGTGATGGACGAACTCTCCCTGATGACCTCGCCCACCATCTCCGGTGAGCCGGGGCGGCAGGCTTTCGCTCCCGGGCAAGCGGGCACCGCGCCTCTGGCGCTCAACTTGGTCCACGCCCAAGCTTTCGACGCCGGGCTGATGTGGACCCGCTACCAAAGCAGTGCACCCTGGCAGGAAGGGCAGTAGTAGACGACCCTTTCTTGCCCAGCATGGGCGCCTAAGGTCATGCGCTGGATCAGAGCACCGCAACGGAGACAGGGTTTTCCTACGCGCCCGTAGACATGTTTCTGCTGGCCCGCGCGGGTATTGCCGGTAGTGGTCCTGCGGACCCTGTCACGGTTCGCCCGGATCAGCCTGGCACCCAACTCCAGGACTCTTGCAGTGTCCGTCTGGTTTGCGGGTGTCCTCGGGTCGATGCCAAGCAGGAAGCAGAGTTCGTTCGCGTACTCGTTCCCAAAGCCCGCCACGTTTCGCTGGTCGAGGAGCGCCACGTGTAGTGGACGAGGATCCTCCGCCAGATTGGCAGCAGCCCGTTCTTTCCCGCCTTGACCCCACTCCGGTTTCAGCGGGTCCGGACCCAGGTGGCCAACTAGGCGTAGCTCATCGCGGCTTCGCAGTAGTTTCACCTGTGCAACCAGGAAGCCAACCGCCTCAGCCTTCTCCGTGGCGATCACAATCCGAGCTTCATGCCCGGGGCGGCGCCACTTAGCACCCGGCCTGTAAATGTGCCAGAAACCATCCATGAGCATGTGGGAGTGAATGGAGTAGTCCCCCACCCTGATCAGGACATGTTTCCCGAGAGACTCAACCCCCGCGATCGTCTGCCCAACAAGCGGCAGCGTGTCCGCGCCACCGCTGCGCAGTTCCAGCCGCGTCACCACTCCCCCACGCAGTGCCCGATCCAAGTTGGCTGCCACTCGGTAAGCGGAGTCCCCCTCAGGCACTTACGGCGTCCCTCAGAGGCTTGCGGAACACTAGCCCGCGTGGCACGCGTTCAAAACCGGCTTCCATCAGAGAGTCCGCCCAGGGGCTGCGGGAGACAGGTTCACCGTTCAGCTTCTCAATAGTGAAAGAGGACAGTCCTGCATTCTTCGCTGTTCTCACCAGGCTCCGACATGCCTCACTGCGCGTCTCAACGCCTGCGTCAGGATCACCGATCGCGCTTCGCCCACCCCGCTCCACGTAGAGTACCGGGACGCCTGCAACGAGCGTGATTAGGGAACCCGCAGACCGCCTGGGGTTCCCGTTCGCGGTGAAGCAGTCCGGCCAGCTTAGAGAGGCCCCATAGGGATTGGCGGGGTCGGTCGAGGAGAGCGTGAGCACCTCTCCGCCCGTCTCCCGTGCCAAGTCGTCTTGGGCTGAACGCAGTTCCTCGACCGCCCCCGGGAGCGCAAACTGGGCCCCGCCAAGGCCTTTCACGAAGTAGCCGCGGCGGAGCGTGCCTGAGAGTTCAAGGTCGCTGTAGATGCGGTAGAGGGCAGAAAAGCCGCCCGGGAAGTTCTCTCCTACCGCGCTTCCCCTGGTCACGACCCCGTAGCGGTCCAGCAGTTCCGCAGCGCGCAGAGCTAAGAGCGCACCTGGCCCCACGTGGTCCTGCGGGGAGGCTGCCTGCACCAGCGACCAGCGGCCCGCCAAAGTCGGGTCAGTGCCACCCACGCCGGATCCCACTTGTAGGGCCGCCAAATGCCGGCGGGTCAGGCTTCGGGCGCGTGGCCTTCTCTGCGCAGTTTTGACTGCGCTTCGTCTGCCACTCACCCGCGCCCGGAGAGCAGTGAGCGAATCCGACGTGACCCGCCCCGCCCAGACCAGCCCCCAGATCGCCTCTGCCAGCTGACTCTCAGTTAGGAGCGTGCCAGCTTCCTCCAAAGCCGCTTGCAGTGCGGGTGCGAACAAGGCGCCTCTGCTAGAAAGAACGTCAACAATGGCTTCCTGGTCTTGCGTGAGTGGTTCGCCCTCTTGAAGAGCTTTTGGTGGGATGCCGGCAGGGGTGAACTGGACCCAGCCGTCCCGCGGACCGATTGCCCCGGCGCCGCTCCAGGTCACTTCACCGTTTCCCACCAATTGGTCCAAGAAGCTCACTTCAAAATCTTGAATGCGGGCCGGAAGCACCAGGGACTCCCACGTGGAGGCGGGAAGAGGAAGACCTGAGAGCTGCTCGATCACTGCGAAGGTCCCATCAAGGCCCAGGCGTGGTCGGAGCAAGTGCTGCCAGGCCGCTAAGAACAGTGCGTAGGCCTCACCGCTCACTGCTTCAACGCCCCCGCGGAGCAGTGCGAGGGAGCGGGAGCGGACCCGGTCTAGGACCTCCGCCCAAACGAACTGCTCCTCCGCACCGCCGGCGAGCTCTTCCGGAAGGAAGCTCCCGCGCAAAACCCTTTCAACCTTTTCAAGGCCAGCAAGCGCTACCTCTAACGTCACCGCAGAAAGGCCGAATCGGGCTCCCAGTTCACTCTTAGTGACGGGACCATTCGTAGCAAGGTAGCGCCACAAGAGCTCGGACACCGGGTCTTCAGGGGGTTCCAAGAACGCTTTGGGGACTCCGGCGGGTACGCTCGCACCCAAGGCTGCGACTAGGAGCCCTGCGTCTTCGATGGCCGCAAAGTATGGGGCTCCCGCGAAGCGAACCTCGATCAGTGCGCGCGAATCTAGGGCTTCCTGAACCAGTTGCTGCGTAGTTATTTCTCCCGTAGGTGCAACGCGCGCCTCGATCTCCTCTGGAGTGAGGGGCCCCAGGGCCCGTAGCAGGTCCTGCAAAGTGGCGAGGTCGAAGGCCTTCCACCCGTCTTTGGTTCGCTGTAGCTCAGACTGAACATCCAAGACGGCGTCCGCCTCCAACAGTTGGGAAAGAGGCACTTCACCCAAGAGTTCTCTTAGGATCCGAGGGTCAACACTGAGAGCAGCGATGGCTCGCTCTGATGCAGGAACGTCACCGGAATAAATGAACTCGCCGACGTAGCCGAACAAGAGAGAACGGGCGAACGGAGTCGGGGTCTCAGTCGTGACCTCACGAAGCGACACCCGCCTCCTCTCAATCCCCGCCATGAGGTCCGCGAGCGCGCGGGTGTCGTAAACGTCTGTCAAGACTTCACGGACTGCTTCTAAAGTGATCGGGAACTGTGGGTAGTCACGTGCCACTTCAAGTAGGTTCGCGGCGCGCAGGCGTTGCTGCCAAAGCGGGCTACGTTTCCCCGGCTTGCCGGCCCCAAGGACCAGGGCGCGGGCAGCCGCTTCGCGGAAACGTGCCGCGAAGACTGCGGAGTTCGTGATTTCTCCCGCTACTAGATCTTCGATTTCGCCTGAGTCAAAGAGGAAGACTTCTTCCGCGGCCGGGACCTTATGTGGCCCGTCGCCTGCTTCGTCGAAATCCGGGAGTCGAACAATGATGCCGTCGTTGCTAGGAACCGACTTGCCTTCCAGCCCCCATTCGGCCTGGAGCCTTGCGTCGATGGCCAGGGCCCAGGGGGCATGCACCTTGAGGCCTAGGGGTGAGTGCAGGATGTAGAGCCAGTCCCCTACCTCATCCCTTGTCCGTTCCACGACAAGGTTTGTGTCCGAGGGCAGAGAGCCCATCGCCTGGTTCTGCTCAGCAACGTAGGCAAGCGTGTTCTGGACCGCGAACTGGTCGAAACCGATCCTGGCGAGGGCCGCAGCAACTCCTTCGGTCGCGCTTGCCGCGTTTTCGGCTAAGCGTCCAAGGGCCTGCCCAACCTCAAGGGGTCTGGCTGGGGCGTCTCCTCGCCAAAACGGGGTCTTCGCTGTGGTGCCGAACGCAGGCTCCACCTCGACCGCGTCGCGGGTGATGCGCCGGACCCTCCAGGGGGTGGTGCCAAGTGTGAAGACTTCACCGACCCGGGTTTCGTGGACCATTTCCTCGTCCAACTCCCCAACGCGTGAGAACCCTTCCTCTTCCGCCACCACGACCCGGTAGGTGCCGCGGTCAGGGATGGTCCCCCCACCCGTGACTGCGAGCCGCTGGGCGCCCGGGCGGGCAGTGAGGGTCCCTTCCGCGCGGTCCCAGTCCAGGCGAGCACGTAGGGATGCGAAGCGGGAGCTGGGGTATTTGCCGGAGACAAGGTCTAGAACAGCCAGGTAGGCAGAGTAGGGAAGGTTCGAAAAGGGGGCGGACCGACGAACGGTCTGATACCACCCCTCAACGTCCAGGGGCCCGCGGACTGCTTCTGCGATGGTCTGTTGGGCAAGGACGTCCAGCGGGTTCTTTGCAAGCACCATTGTTTCGATTTGGCCGCGTGTCATCCGCTCCGCGATGACCGCGACCTCCAGCAGTTTGGAGCGGTGCGTGGGGTAGAAAATCGCTTTGGAGACTGCGCCGACGGAGTGACCTGAGCGGCCCAGGCGTTGCAGGCCCGCGGAGACGGATGGGGGTGGGTCGATCTGGATGACCTGGTCGACGGCTCCCATATCGATCCCAAGTTCGAGGGAGGCTGTCGCGACCACGCAGCGCAGCTCCCCGCTTTTTAGCTCTTCTTCAACCTGGGCGCGGGCCTCTTTGGCGACGGAGCCGTGGTGGGCTTTAGCCAAAATCCGATTCGGCCGCGCATCCCCCTCCGCGGTAGCAAGCCGGTCCGCATGGACTTCGTTGAGCCTGGATGTGAGACGTTCCGCGAGTCGGCGTGAGTTCGTGAAGACGATCGTGGATCGCGCGGAGACGATCCGGTCGTAGAGCGAGTTCTCTATCGCCGGCCACATCGACCCCAACCGAACCTCCTTGGGATCGGAGTTTGCGTTTAGGAAGTCCAGTTCCTCGACCGGCGGGTTCGTCATGTCTTCTGCCGGGACCTCGACCGTAATCTCAAACTCTTTGTTCGAGGGTGGCCGGACTATCTTCACGGGGGCTGCCCCACCCAGGAAGCGCGCGACCTCCTCGGCCGGTTCGACAGTAGCGGAAAGGCCGATACGTGCCGCGGGGGTTTCCAGCAGCTCATCGAGGCGTTCCAGGGACAGGGCTAGGTGTGCGCCGCGCTTGTTGCCGGCCAGTGCGTGGACCTCGTCGATAATCACCGTCTCCACGCCGCGCAGTGTTTCCGCGCCCTTGCTGGTGAGAAGCAGGTAGAGCGATTCGGGGGTGGTGATCAGGATGTCGGGCGGGTTCGTTATCAACCGGCGCCGCTCGCTCGCTGGAGTGTCGCCCGAGCGCACCCCAACAGAAATGTCGGGGACGGGAAGCCCCAGTGAACTGGAGGCTTCACGCAGCCCCGCGAGCGGGCTACGCAGGTTGCGTTCAACGTCGACACCAAGCGCTTTCAGCGGGGAGACATAGAGGACCTTGACGCCCGGCTTTTCTTCTTCGGCTCCCGCCTCACTCTCGCCGCGCTGAGCGAGCTGATCCAGCGCCCAAAAGAACGCCGCAAGGGTTTTCCCGGATCCCGTGGGAGCGACAACAAGTGTGTGCTCCCCTGACGCGATGGACTCCCAAGCTTCCTCTTGCGCCGCCGTTGGGCTTTCGAAAGCAGACGTGAACCACTTCTTGGCAGCCGGCGAAAAGCTGTCTAAAGCACGGCTGGTTGAAGTGGTAGGCATGGGGAAACTCTACTGTCCTAGCGCTTCGCCTCGTTCGTCTGAAGGTGCGACTGGCCGCGACCCTCACGCGGTAGGGGCGCGAGCGGGCCTAGGATTGTGGTGAAACCGCAGCCTAGGAAAGGACACCCATGGCACTAGTTGTTTACCCAGCAGGCGTTGAGTTCGCGAAGAAACTGATTGCCGAAGGCCGCGTCTCTAACATTTCAGGGGACTGGCACAACATCAACCCTGGCACTGACGCGCAGGACGCGTTCATCGAAGAGTACGGGATTGAGCAGTGGGGCCTTTGGCACCTAGCTCACCACCCTGAAGGCGACCCGGACGCCAAGGACGACTACGAGTTCCCCTACGGGGACTACAAGACTGTCTGCCGCGAAGGGCTAGTGGCTGCGGAATCCCGCGCTCGCCAATACCACTACGAAGAGATTCGTCTGGCAGCTGTGGAGCTCATTCGTCTGGCGGATGTCGCCCTTGGCTTGCCCGAGTCCGACATTCCGGGTCACGAGTAAGCTCTCTCCCGATTTAGGTAGGCCGCCTCGAAGATTCGGGGCGGCCTTCTACTTTCCGTTTAGCCTGCGCTGCCCTTCAGACTCCTCAGCTTCGGGGGCACAGCGTTCCCCTTCCAGGCAAGCGGCGCAATGGGGTTGATGCCTTCCTTCACGCGCTCCAAAACCTGCTTGTAGTCGAGCTGGGCAAGGTCTGGGGACGCGATTTCTTCCCAGGTTCTGGGCGCTGCAACCATGGGGCGTTCTTTCCCGCGCAGGGAGTACGGAGCGATCGTAGATTTGGCGCGGTTATTTTGTGACCAGTCAACCAGGATCTTGTTTGCGCGTAGTTCTTTGTTCTGCTTGGAAACGACAAGTTCAGGCATCTCCTCGACCAGTTCCTGAGCGAAACGTTTGGCGGCAGCGTTGGCTTGCTCACTGGTTGCTTCGCCAGAAAGCGGCACGTAGATGTGAATACCTTTGGAACCCGAGGTAACGGGGTAGCTCTTCTGGCCTATGGCTTCAAAACGGTCCCTGATCAGCAGTGCCAGCCGCGCTGTGTCCTGCAGCTTCACTCCTGGGCCTGGGTCTAGGTCAAAGACCATTCTGTCTGGGTTCAGGATCTGCCCCGCGGGGTTCACGCCCCACTGGGGGACGTGGATTTCGAGGACGCTGAGCTGGCTGAACCACGCCAGAACCGCGGCGTTATTGACCAGTGGGTAGATGTTGGCGCGGTTCCTGTGGTCGATCCGGACGGTGGGAACCCAGGGCGGTGCCCCCTTCTCGAGAGCTTTGATCCAGAAGACTGCGCCCGACTCTTCCTCAGTGCCGACCCCGTTTACCCAGCGTTTCCGGGTGGCTGGGCGCCACATGGTTTGGGGAACCATTACAGATGCAACGCTCAGGTAGTAGTCGAGCACGTCGGTCTTGGTGGTCCCGGTATTCGGGTAGAGGACTTTGGTGGGGTTTGTGAACCGCACGTCTTCGCCGTCGACCCTGACTGTTTCAGCCTTCTCTTTCGAACTCACGCTGCCTCCTCCTTGGCGGTTCCCGGCGCCAGGCCCAACGTTTGCGAGGCTACGGTGCCGAGCTCCAGGGCCGCCCACCCCAAACCTAACGCCAGCACGTAACGCACACCACCATTAGTAGGTGGCCCGTCGGTTGAAGCGCTATGGGTTTTGCCAGTAGAATCGTCTCTCGTAACGGGGCTATGGCGCAGTTGGTAGCGCGCTTCCATGGCATGGAAGAGGTCAGGGGTTCGAATCCCCTTAGCTCCACTCGAGAAAATGGTTGAGACATTGACTCGTTAGAAACCCCGCTGGTGACCCTGGCGGGGTTTCGCTTTGCATGCCAGCGCCCAGCCCGCCGCCCAATAGGTTTTGGCCGCGTGTCGGCACCACGGCCCGCCGCCCAAAAAGATTTCGGCCGCGCATCATTCCAGGATTACGTGTAGATGACACCGTAATCCCGGCAAGACACGCAGCCAAAACCCAGGGACGGGGGCAAGACACGCAGCCAAAACACGGAGGCTGCCGCACACCACGCAGCCAAAACAGAGAGGACACGCAGCCAAAACCCAAGGACGGGGGTCAGCTGCTCTTTGCAGCAGCTCCGTTCACCTCTGAATCCGAGGCATCCTTCTTCACGTCCCCGTGCTTGCGCGAAAGACGCGCCTTCAGCTTCTGGAACAGGTTCTTCTTCTCAGGAGCGCTACCGTCGTCCCCAATGTCATCCTCCCAAGGGGTTCCTTTCACCTCTGCGCGGTAAAGGTTGATCGTCGTAACGACGACGATCATCACCACCGGACCAAAGATAATCCCGGCGAACCCGAACATGCCCAGGCCCGCGAAAACGGCCAACAGCATAAGGGCTGGCGGCAGATAGGCGGTCTT
>ERZ1032852.63-NODE-63-length-30506-cov-10.646350_pt1 | contig 30506 bp, 24 predicted proteins | sample MGYA00516689_ERZ1032852 | MGnify/ENA primary metagenome ERZ1032852 (study PRJEB33719, sample SAMN04262499) | wastewater metagenome | biome: rural village; feature: composting latrine chamber; material: composting feces with ash | place: El Salvador | collected...
ATTTAAACTTGTACTTGCTGCATGCGGCGGTATCAGTAGTATTTGCGTCTGTATTGTATTCGAAGGGTGAACGTTATTTCTTTGATACTTTCAAAAGCCGTTTAAAGCATATTTCATTAAGAATGCTTGTGTTTGGTTTTGCACTTTTTATTTTGGCGCCTTTTTTTCTATCAAACGATTACTCGAGCCTGTTTTTACTTCAATATACAGGTGCGTTTTACTTAATAAAAACATCAGTATTTTTTCTTCTATATAAATACATCCATATTAAAAGAGAAAGAGGCAAATATTTGCACAATATTGTAATACTTGGAATAAGAGAAACAGACTTCATATTTGGTTGTTTGATTGAAAAAAACCCAACTCTTGGCTTCAATTTAATAGGCTATATAGCTGATGAAGACGATTATGACAAAAGAGATAAAACAATTATAGGGCAAATAGATGAAATAGAACAATTGGCAAATAAGCATCAAATAGAGAAGCTGTTTATAACACCTTCTAAACATTATGAAGATGAACATGCTAGAAAGATTCTAGCAATTTGCAACAAGATTGGCTTAAAGGTTAGGTATGTAATGATGAATACATATTGGAATGAAAGGAGGCTAAATAATGCAAATTTTGCAGATACTATGACAGTATATAACCCCCAAGAAATTCCGTTAGACAACATCTCAAACAGATTAATAAAACGCATATTTGATATTGTATTCTCCTCGCTTGTTATCTTGTTTTTGTTAAGCTGGCTGTTTCCTATAATTGCTCTAATAATAAAGCTGGATTCTAAGGGTCCCGTTTTCTTTAGACAGTTGCGTACAGGTGTTGATAATGAGATTTTTAATTGTCTAAAGTTTCGCACTATGCAGGTAAATGAACATGCAGATAGTATGCAGGCAAAGGCAAACGATTCGCGCATTAGTAAGGTGGGGGCAATATTACGTAAATATAATATAGACGAATTGCCTCAGTTTTTCAATGTGCTCTTTGGCGACATGTCGGTTGTGGGACCTCGTCCACACATGCTTAAGCATACAGATGAATACTCAGAGTTAATAGGTCATTATAAGGTGCGACACTATGTTAAACCTGGAGTTACAGGTTGGGCTCAGGTTAATGGCTACAGAGGCTTGACAGATGAACTATGGAAAATGGAGGGAAGGGTTAATTATGATATGGAGTATTTGAAAAACTGGAATTTCTTCTGGGATTTGAAGATAATCTACTTAACTGTTTTCGGTAAAGATACTTATATGAATGCAATGTAATAAATATTTACGCCTATTGATAGTAAGATATTTAGAGTGCCATAAAATAAGCTATAGAGTGGGCACTTAATTTAGAATCAATTTTAATAGATAATGAAACCAAAAATAAAACTAGCAGAAACCACAAATGTACTTGGATATGATGTTTTTTCATCAACCTTAGATGTATTGGACCCTGATATAGATAAGATACTGATTAATACAATAAGTCCCAACTCTTATGGCATAGCGTTAAAAGACAAACAGTTTGAAGTGGCATTGAAGAAGACAGATTTTCTGGTTTTAGATGGTGTTGGCATTGCTTTAGGGTCGCTTTTAATTAATGGAAAAGACATAAAAAAAATATGTGGTCAAGACTGCTTTGATTATCTAATAGACCTTTCAAATAAAAGTAAGTGGAAAGTATTCTTTCTAGGGTCTTCAAACCACACGCTTGAGAAGATTGCCAAGAGAGTGAAAAGAGAATATCCTTTTGTTGAAGTTGGAAGCTACTCTCCTCCCTTTAAAGCAGTGTTTTCAGAAGAAGACAATAGGCTAATGGTTGAGGCTATTAATAGTTTCAATCCCGATGTGCTGTTTGTGGGCATGACAGCTCCAAAACAAGAGAAATGGGCATATCAACACAGAGATTTAGTAAACGCCAGAATTATTAGCACTATTGGAAATGTCTTTGATTGGTATGCCGGAAACAGTAAAAGACCTGCTAAGATATGGGTAGATTTACGCTTGGAGTGGCTAGTGAGAATATTTTTGAGACCAGAAATATTTCGGAGGAATACTGGAAATCAGTTGAAGTTTTTACGTGATGTGTTTTTACATATTACATATATAAAAAGAAAAAACAATTAGTTATGATTAAAGTTGCTTTAATAGGTGCTGGAAAAATGGGTATTTCTCATTTGTCAATACTTGGTGCTCATCCCGATGTGGACATTGTTGGGGTTTCCGACTCCTCAAAAATAGTGTTAGGATTACTTCAGAAATACACAAAGTTGAGTTGCTACACCGATTATATAAAAATGGTTGAAGAGGAAAACCCTGATGCTGTTTTTGTAGCTGTTCCTACTCGGCTCCACTATGAAATTATAAAAACCTTGCTCGAGAAAAATATTCACGTGTTTGCCGAAAAACCTTTTTGTTTATCAACCAACGAGGGCGAAGAACTTGTGGCTATGGCTAAGGAGCGCAATCTAACCAATCAAGTTGGTTATCACAATAAGTTTTTAGGCACTTTTCAAGAGGTGAAAAAAATTATTAATGGAGGGTGTTTGGGCGAGATATATCATTTTGTTGGAGAGTCATATGGTCCCGTAGTTTTAAAAAAGAAACAAGACACTTGGCGCTCCAAGCCTTCGGAAGGTGGTGGCTGTTTAATGGATTATGCATCGCACGTTATTGATTTAATTAACGATTTGCTATCTCCTGTAGTAGCTGCAAGAGGGTCGACAATGAAGTCGATTTATTCAAGAAGTGTAGACGATGCTGTTTATTCAATTTTAGAGCTCTCAAATAATATATCAGGTGTTCTTTCTGTAAACTGGAGTGACGAAACCTACAGAAAAATGTCTACTTCGGTTACTATTATTGGCACAAAAGGGAAGATTATATCAGATGCAAGCGAATTGAAGGTCTATTTCAAAGATGACGATTGCCCTTCGGGATATAGAAAAGGTTGGAATGTGAAACATGTAACTGACCTTGCCCAGCAGGTCGATTTTTATTTAAGAGGTGAAGAGTATTCAGCACAAGTCGATTATTTTGTAAAAGCAGTAATGGGTATTGTACCTAATACTATCAATACTTTTGGTAGTGCTTTACTTACCGATAAAGCAATCTCAATAATTAGAAACAACTCAAAAGAGGATATCAAATGATGGAAAGAATATTATATGGCGATAATCAGTTTTTTGCGGTTAATCATATTTCCGATGAAAAATCGAGAGCTCAAGCTATTAAATTTCAAGATGATGCTGCTATCATCAAAACGTTGGACTATGCCATCGAAGCAGGCATAAATACTTTTATGTGCACCACGCATGATAGAATTGCTCAGATATGCGACTTTATAAGAGCCAACCCCGAAAAGTACAAGGGATTCAAAATCCACCCTTGCATGCCTTATGCTCATAAATATGCCAATGCAATGACAGAGCTAGGAATACAAGGTACTATTAAGCAATATGTGCCAGGAAACTTCTTTGGCTCTATGTTTAAAGGTGGTATGGCGTTTGTTTCAAAAGACTATCTTTCAATAATGGAGTTGTTGATTGATGCTGAAATGAAAATGTTTAGAGGAATTGATACACCAGTTATATTCTTGCAGAATGTTATTACCGATTTGCTGCTGGGTTTAGGTATGAATGATGTGTTTAAAGCTTACTACGATTATATTGTAAGAAAATATAATGCAGAGCCTGGATTTATTACCATGAATATGCCCAAACTGTTGGACGCTTTAGAAAGCGTTGGGATAAAGAATCCAATTATTTGTGCCTCTTTCAACAAAGCAAACTTTAGAATGTCGGGAGGAAAAGAGCTTTACGAACATACGATAAACAATAGGCAGGTGCGTGTTGTAGCTATGCAAGTGTTGGGTGGTGGTGCAATTCCAGCTAAAGAAGCTTTAGAGTATGTAGCCGGTTTGCCAAATATAGAATCTATTTTATTTGGAGCATCCTCCAAAGCAAACATTCAAATCACAGTGTCAATTATAGAAAACTTTGATAAAACTAAAGAGTAGTAAGCCTATTGGTAAAACACGATAAATAATTGGTTTTTTGTGCTTTATCTCCTTAAAGCTGCTTTAAGCTATAAATTCAACGCTCTATTTATCATCTTTTTATTTAGAAGTTTACTTATTTCATTTGCACAATAATATTATTATCCCTTCATTCACAAAAAAAATTACTAGTTTTGTACAACTGTCAAAGTAGAAGAGGTCGATTTTGCGCTAGTTTGCTTTGCATTAATACTTTAGTGAAAAAAGTAGAGTTTTTAGGGATGAAGAAATATATATATTATTTGCTTTTTATTGTAGTGCTTACTGCTTGCGATGCAACCAAGCGAGTGCCCGAAGGAAGTTATCTGTTGAATAAAGTTCAAATAGATACAGATACCAAATCTGTGAAAGCTTCCGAACTAGAACCTTTTTTAAGACAAGAGGCAAATGCTTCTATGCCGTTAATAGGCAAATATAAACTCCATTTTTATAATATTGCCCCCAACGACTCTACTTGGCTAAACAGAATCTTCCGAAAGTATGGCGAGAAACCTGTGCTCTATAGCGAGCGATTGACCTCTATTTCATCGGAGCAGATAAAACTAGAATTAAACAACAGAGGTTATTTAAATGCAACTGTTGATACTCTATTGAATATACAAGACAAGAAGGTTAATGTTATATACGATATTGATGGCAACGACCCATACCGTATACTCACCTATACCGATGCAATAAGTGATACAACAATTTTAAAGATTCTTACAGATGATAAGAAACTCAACTTTATAGAAGAGGAAGATGTGTTCGATTTGAGTGTTTTAGAGGAGGGACGCATCGAAATGGCACGCCAATTAAGAAACAGAGGGTATTACGATTTCTCTAAAGACAATTTTCAGTTTCTGGCAGACACCACTGTAGGCACACATCAGGTAGACTTAACAGTAAACTTGCTCAACCCCACTGACAGCACCCTGCATCAGCGATATTATATGGGCAAAACAACTGTTATAAACGGGGTTGATAACGCAAAATTGGAGCAGAGTAGCAGTGGGTATGAGTTAGACACTATAGCATACAGAGACATAACCATTGTTCAAGAAAAAAATAGGTTCTTAAGACCTAGTGCTATTTACTACAACACATTTTTGCGTAGAAATAGAATGTATGCCGATAGGGCTGTCGATCGCACCTACACTTCGTTGAATGGATTGGGAGCAGTGAGCCAAACCAATGTAAACTTGTTTCCTGTGGTTCGTAACGACTCCAACTTTCTTGACTCTCGTATATTTATATCTCCTGGAAACCTCCACTGGATGCAGTTTGGTATCGATGGTACTAACTCGGCTGGAGATTTGGGGGTTGCGGCAAATGTTACTTACGAGCACCGCAATATATTTAAAGGGGCAGAGCGTTTGCGTATAAGATTGAATGGAGCCTACGAGTTTATTTCGTCTGGTGGCGTCGACGATTCTTACAACTTGATAGACCAAAACTACTATGAGTATGGTGCCGAAACATTTCTATCTATTCCTCAGCTCATTCTTCCTTGGCTATTGCAGAGCTTAAAAGCGCAGCCATCAGCTTCAACAGAGTTTTCGGTAGGTATCAACTTTCAAAAACGACCCGAATATTTGCGTCAATTCTTCAACCTATCCTCTAGGTTGCAGTGGTCGGGTATGGATTGGAGACTCATAAATACAGTTGAGCCACTCGATATAAACTATGTGCGAATGCCATGGAAATCTCAGTTTTTTATCGACGAGTATTTGAGCGACGATAGCAACGCTATATTGCGTGAAAGCTACAAAGATCAATTAATTGCACGTACAGCATATAGCTTTTTGTATACCAACTCGGGATTGCGAAATAAACCAAAAAACCCTTACCGAATTCGTGCAGGCATAGATTTGGCGGGTCTAATACCTCGCATTGCTACTGCCCTTGGTGGGAGCAAAACCAACTCTGATGGGTATGAGGAGATTCTTGGCATCAACTATGCCGAGTATATAAAAACCGACTTCGATTTTGCACAAACCTATCCCTTTAGCGATAAGAACAGCCTTGCCATACATTTTGGGTTGGGTGTTGCGGTTCCCTACGGAAACTCTATTGTGCTTCCCTTCGAGAAGAGATATTTTGGAGGAGGTGCCAATAGTGTGAGAGGATGGAGCACACGTACACTAGGACCTGGTACCTATCAGCGAAACGATACATTGCGCTCGGACTTTGTGAACCAAATTGGAGATATAAAATTGGATATCAGTGCAGAGTTTAGGCATAAACTAACCGACCTATTTGAAGTTGCCACCTTTGTAGATGCTGGTAATATTTGGACAATCAAAAACTATGAAGGGCAGCCAGGTGGATTGTTCAAGTTTGATGAGTTTTATAAACAAATAGCTGTATCATATGGTGTGGGTTTTCGTATCAATTTAGATTTCCTATTGCTCCGACTCGATGCTGGTATGAAGGCTTACGACCCTGCCGACTTTGAAAAAAAGTTTGTGCTATTTAATCCCAACTTTAGAGACAAGTTTGCGCTCCATTTTGCTATTGGCTATCCGTTCTAAGTTTAATCTAGATGCCTCTGCACGATTTGTGTAGAGAGTATTTAGTTGATTGTATCACTCCACAAAACATCAAAAAGGAAATGAAACAGTGCTTTTGGTAGTTTACAAAGCATTAGATGCGTGACGCTTCACTACTAAATGCACTTCTATAACCATTAAAAGAAATCCAATCACTCTAATATCTATTCCGATATCCATCTAAGCAAAGCAGTTGACTACAAATCCTGAACTGGGATGGATACACCTGGCAAACTTTACGTCCATCCCAATACCTGAGGCGACGCTCGTGGCAGAAAGTAGATCCATTCCAATAAGGGTATTGAGTAAAGCTTTCTCGCTTACTGACATTCTGTCACAAGGATTGTTTGCAATTGTGTCACTCTCTGACATTCCTTCATTGGAATGGACGTAAGCAGACTGGTTAATGTCCATTCCAACTCCGGAATGGATGTTAGTTGGAAAGTAAATGTCAAATTCCCGAATGGGTTTTACACTCTTCCAATCTGCTTTATATGTTATATAATGTATTAAAGTAGAGATGCAAGTTCGCATCAAACGTATGTCATCGCACCTTAGTAGTGTTCCTATTTCACTTTAATGGTTTGTGAAGTGCCTTTAATGGTAAATGAAACGCTGTTAGGCTTAATTGATTGCCCTATAACAGTAATTGAAACCCTGTTGAGGTGAAATGAACAGCACTAAACAGTAACGGTAATGCACTTTAGACTTTGTGAACTACCTTTAATAGTAATCGAAATGTTATTAATGCATTGTGAACTCAAAATAAGAGTAAGTGAGAATCCTTTTATGGTTTTATCAGTTGCTGCAAATAGAGGTGAGACTCCATTTTGCATCTTCTACACCTCAAGCTAACATAGATGAGAAACAGCTTCACCATTGGATAATCTAATATTAATAGTGATGCAAACACATTACAATGTGTTGTTTATTGCTGCCAACAGCAGTGGAATAACTTGCAATGCATAGTGAAGCCCTCTTGAAAGCAACTCATCTTCGAACCATGATGTGACAAACTGACAAGAATGGATGAGCATGTTAGGCACGCTTTTTGCTGTGATATAAGTGTGACAGAGAGCCATGTAAACCCTTGACGGAAGTTTGCACATTGCACTGTCTGACACAATAATTAATTGGGAATATTAACTACTAAAACAGAACAATACCATGGAAAAAATGCATGTTAGCTTTAGCAAAGATTTAAGAAATTATGAGTTTTCGCTACTTATCAGCAATATTGGCAACCTGATAGCTAAAAGTGAGAGCGAAAACAGTTCACTACAAAAAGCAGCCACAAACCTACAATCGCACCACAACGAACTGCTGCAACTAAAGGATACAAAACCAAGCCACTATCTTACAGAGGTGATTAACGAAAAAGTGCACAATCGCACCGAATACCTTATATACCTTCGCTATAGGATAGAGGGTGCTCTAAAGTCGCCCTTTCCGCAAGAGCGTGTAGCTGCAAAACGGTTGATGTATTGGATAGACCCCTACAGAAAAGAGCTCTTCAAACCCTCTATTCGTCTACAAGGAGTAGCGGTTAAGTTTTTAAAACACGATAGAGACAAGAGTGCAGACATTCAGAAATTTATCAGGGTGCTCAACCTCGACAGTTTGCTAGATATATTGGTTGATATTACCACAGAGATTAAAAGCTTGGTAGCAAAGAGAGTAAAAGATAAAACCCGCAGAGCTGTTGATGGCAAAGAGGTGAGAGGAGCAGCCTACCACGATTTGAAGGTGCTTATAAGTGTAATGAATGGAGTGTATAATCTGAGCGACAGCACGCAGGAGAGAGATCAGATAGCAACCCTTAGTAGTGAAATAAATGAATACCTGACAGAGTTCCGCAGAGAGTTAAGGTCGCGCACCACCAAGAGCAAAAACAAGAGAGCGATTGATGTGGCAGTAAAGGAGTTGATAGTGGGAGAGGGTGATGATAAAAGCAAAGCTTGTGAAGATAAGGGTGATGATAATGACAAAGGTTATGAAGGCAACAAAGATGGTGATATTGACAAAGCTTATAATGGTGCCCCAGCCAAGAGTGTTGCGGTGCAGCGAGCTGCCGCCGAACATACGTTTACCGATTATGTGCAAAATGCTAATGAGGGCAACTCAACATTATCAGATGATAGAAAGATTGATGCCAAAAATGGCAACTTAAATAGGAGAAATGTTTCTGGTGTTTCGTCTTCATATATTAGTGCTAAAAAGGAAGGTGATGATGCCAAACTACCACCTATTGGTAAAAATTGAGTTATAAGTAAGTGAATATTTAAGGCTCAGCTATATATCACTTTATGTTAAAACACAACAGCCTGTAAAACAGTCTGAAAAGCTTTTTTTTATATTATAGTAGGCGGTATGTTAACATTGAGAAAGCACCTTGGTGTATTTAGATGGAATACTGTATGCAATGTGTAAAATGCCAAGGTGTTGTAAATGAATGTCTAACATTTTAATAGTAAAAACTTATCAACAAAAAGGTCAAATTAAGTGATCTTTCTTGGGTAGATTCAAATCTTTTCTTTATTATTGTACTCTACTTTTAAAGTAGACTTACAGCTTGCAGAATATTAACAATTAAACACCTTATAGCATCAATGAAGAGAAGGATTTACACATTTAACGAGGCTTATAAAGCATCCCATTCCTATTTCAAGTGGGATCAATTGGCGGCACAAGTTTGGGTAAGCAAATATGCCCTAAAAGATAGTGACGGAAATATATATGAAGAGTCGCCACGCGATATGCACTGGCGTTTGGCAAGAGAGATTGCTAGAATAGAAAACAAATATCCAAATCCTATCAGTGAGGAGGATCTGTTTTATCTCTTCAATAAATTCGAATACCTCATACCGCAAGGCAGCCCCATGACTGGAATAGGCAATGAGTTTCAGGTTGCTTCGCTTTCCAATTGCTTTGTTATTGGTATGGAGGGTACAGCCGACTCTTATGGTGGTATTATCCGTATTGATGAAGAGCAGGTGCAACTGATGAAACGCCGTGGAGGCGTGGGTCACGACTTGTCGCACATCCGACCAAAAGGATCTGCAGTAAAAAATTCGGCACTCACCTCTACAGGCTTGGTGCCTTTTATGGAGCGCTATTCAAATTCTACTCGCGAGGTGGCGCAAGATGGTCGCCGTGGTGCTCTTATGCTTTCGGTATCTATAAAGCATCCCGATTCTGAAGATTTTATTGATGCAAAACTAGAGCAAGGTAAAATAACCGGGGCTAACGTATCGGTAAAAATTGATGATGAGTTTATGAGAGCTGTTGAAAGCGACGGAATGTACACGCAACAGTATCCAGTTAATGCAGAAAAACCTAAAACATCGAAAGAGATAAAAGCAAAAGATTTGTGGTCTAAAGTGGTTCACAATGCATGGAGGTCTGCTGAGCCAGGTGTTCTTTTTTGGGATACAATTATTAACGAGTCTGTTGCCGATTGCTATGCCGATTTAGGCTTCGAAACTGTTTCCACAAATCCTTGTGGAGAAATTCCGTTGTGTACCTACGATAGCTGTCGCCTATTGGCAATCAATCTCTATTCGTATGTAGTTAATCCATTTACAAAAGATGCCTATTTCGATTTTGAGCTATTTGCAAAACATGTGAGAATAGCGCAAAGGGTGATGGATGATATTATCGACTTGGAGGCTGAAAAGATTGAGAATATCCTTGATAAAATAAACAGAGACCCAGAAGTGGAAGAGGTAAAAAGTGCAGAGCGTCATTTGTGGGAAAAGATTAAAACAAAAACACTTCAAGGACGCAGAACAGGCTTGGGCACAACTGCCGAGGGAGATATGCTTGCGGCAATGGGACTGCGATATGGTACTGAAGAGGCAACAGATTTTTCAGAATCGGTTCACAAAAGCCTAGCCCTTAGTGCTTATGCATCGTCTGTGGAGCTTGCAAAAGAGAGAGGAGCATTTGAGATATTTGATAAAGAGAGAGAAAAAGACAATCCCTTTATAAATAGATTGAAAGATGCCGACGAGAAATTATATGCCGATATGGTAGAGCATGGCAGACGGAATATTGCCTGTCTCACCATTGCACCCACTGGCACTACAAGCTTGATGGCACAAACAACATCGGGCATTGAGCCAATATTTATGCCCATGTATAAGCGCAGGCGTAAAGTAAATCCTAGTGAGGGTAAAGCAAAAGTTGATTTTGTGGACGAGAATGGCGATTCGTGGGAAGAGTATGTAGTGTTTCATCACAAGTTTCGTACTTGGATGGAGGCAAATGGTCATTCGGTTCACAGAGAATATAGCAATGAGCAATTGGATGATTTGGTGGCAAAATCTCCCTACTACAAGGCTACAGCCAATGATGTAGATTGGATGCAGAAAGTGAAAATGCAGGGAAGAATACAAAAATGGGTAGACCACTCAATTAGTGTAACTATCAATTTGCCAAATGATGCAACAGAAGAACTTGTAGGGGAGCTATATTTAGAAGCTTGGAAGAGCGGCTGTAAAGGTTGTACTGTATATAGAGATGGTTCGCGTGCAGGGGTGTTGATAGCCAACGACGAGGAGAAGGAAAAGGAAAAAGAGGAGGATTGCTTTGAGCTACCTCAGGTAGTAACCTCTAGACCAACAGAACTACCAGCCGATGTAATTCGCTTTCAAAACAATAAGGAGCGATGGATTGCTGTTATAGGATTGTTGAATGACCGTCCATATGAAATTTTTACTGGTTTGGCAGATGAAGATGATGGGCTACTTCTTCCAAAAAAAGTAACCTCTGGAACTGTTATAAAAGCAACCGACCAAGAGGGTAATAAGCGCTACGATTTCCAATTTAGAAATAGAAGAGGCTACAAAATTACAATTGAGGGACTCGACGGAATGTTTAATCCTGAATATTGGAACTATGCAAAACTAATTTCGGGGGTGTTGCGCTACGGTATGCCTATCGACCAAGTGTTGAAACTTGTATCTGGCTTGGAGCTCGACAGTGAAACCATCAACACATGGAAAAATGGTGTTGAACGAGCACTAAAGAGATACCTGCCTAGCGAAACAGAAGCCAATGGAGAGACTTGTCCGGTGTGTGGTCACGAAACACTTGTATATCAAGAGGGATGTTTAACATGTCGTAATTGTGGCGCATCAAAATGCGGATAAGCAGGCAGAAAAATTAAACATACAACAACTTTATTTGAAGCGAAAAAGCAATGCCATCTGGTGTTGCTTTTTTGTTTTATTGTATAATGAGTTTGCAAATAATCTATATTCTACATAAATGATTGTATTTTTGTATTTATGGATGATAGTTATAAAACCATAGAAGAGATAGCAGAAGGATATATTACCGAGCGCAAAAGCAAGTTTATTTCTTACATTATTCCAGTTAAAACTGAGGATGAGGTGAAGGAGATACTAGATGAGTATAGAAAAAAATATTACAATGCGCGTCATGTTTGTTGGGCATATATGCTAGGCGAAACGCGCGAAGAGTTTAGAGCAAACGACGATGGAGAGCCCTCGGGTACTGCTGGTCGTCCTATTCTGGGGCAGATAAACTCTTTTGAGCTTACCAATGTTTTAATATTGGTGGTTCGATATTTTGGAGGAACTTTGCTGGGTACAGGAGGCCTCATAAAGGCATACAAAGAAGCCGCTGCTGCTGCTATAGAGAATGCCAAGATTGTTGAAAAAACAATTGACGACACCTATGTTTTGCATTTCGACTATCCATTATTGAACGATGTAATGCGTATATTGCATCAATTTGAGGAGTCGAGTTGGACACAAAACTTCACCGAAACATGTGAAATGGAGGTGACAATTCGTCAATCTCAGTCAGAAGCGCTTTTTAATTCATTGTCCAAAATATACGGTGTGACAGTGGTAGAGCCACAAAAAGAGGGTGAACAATAGATTGATTTAACAACTAATAGACCCAATGTGTCGAAATAGTAATACAAAATTACTACTTTTGCACCCTGAAATATTTCATTATAATTCGATTAGAATAAAAAGAGAGGATATTTATGCATAAAAATTTGGTGATAGTGGAGTCCCCTGCCAAAGCTAAAACAATTGAGAGGTTTTTAGGAAAAGATTTTCATGTTATGTCTAGTTATGGACATATTCGTGATTTAAAGAAGAAGGATTTTGGCATTGACATTGAAAACGGATTTACACCAGTATACGAAGTTCCGGCTGACAAGAAAAAAGTTGTATCTGAACTTAAAGCTGCTGCTAAAAAAGCAGAGGTTGTGTGGCTAGCTTCGGATGAGGACCGCGAGGGAGAGGCTATTTCATGGCATTTGTATAATGTGCTTGAGCTTGACGAAGAGAAGACAAGGCGCATTGTGTTTCATGAGATAACAAAGACTGCTATCCTTAAAGCAATAGAAAACCCACGCCCTATTGATATCAATTTGGTAGATGCACAGCAAGCGCGTCGTGTACTGGATCGTATTGTGGGTTTTGAGCTTTCGCCTGTTTTGTGGCGTAAAATCAAACCGTCTCTTTCTGCAGGTCGTGTTCAGTCGGTGGCTGTAAGGCTTATTGTTGAACGTGAGCGTGAAATAAGAGATTTTAAATCTACAGCAGCCTATCGTATAGTTGCAGTGTTTACAAAAGAGGAAGATGGGCAAACATACGAATTGAAGGCAGAATATAATAAACGTCTGAAAACTAAGGAGGAAGCATTAGAGCTGCTAGAGAAACTGAAGACATCTTCATTTGAGGTTGCTGACGTTACGATGCGTCCTACCAAAAAGACGCCTGCAGCTCCATTCACAACATCTACTTTGCAACAAGAGGCATCGCGAAAGCTAGGTTTCTCTGTGGGACAAACAATGATGGTAGCCCAAAGGCTATACGAATCGGGGAAGATAACCTATATGCGTACCGACTCTGTAAGCCTATCGGGCATGGCTATCAATGTGGCAAAAACAGAGATTGCATCGCAATATGGAGATGAGTATGTAAAAGTAAGGCAGTATACCAACAAGTCGAAAGGAGCACAAGAGGCTCACGAGGCTATTCGTCCTACTTATATGAATACGCACGAGGTGAGTGGAACTGCACAAGAGAAAAGGCTGTATAGTTTGATTTGGAAAAGAGCCATTGCTTCGCAAATGGCAGATGCTCAGCTGGAAAGAACTACTGTTAACATTGCTGCATCTGATGCAGAGGGTAGGTTTACAGCTACAGGCGAGGTGATTAAATTTGATGGATTCTTGCGCGTATATCTCGAAGGCACTGACGACGAAAACAGTGAGAAGGATACAGGTATATTGCCTCCCATAAAGGAGGGCGAATCAATGACCATGGTAGAGACTGTAGCCACACAGCGTTTTACACAAAAGCCACCTCGATACACCGAAGCTGCACTAGTTCGCACAATGGAAGAGCTAGGCATTGGACGTCCGTCTACTTATGCACCCACAATTTCTACTATTCAAAATCGTGGATATGTTGAAAAAGGAAATGTAGAGGGTGTTGAAAGGGTTTACAATGTAATAAAACTCTCAAAAAACAAGATAAAAGATACTGATAAAAAAGAAATTGCAGGTGCCGATAGAAACAAACTTATTCCCACAGACACTGGTCTTGTTGTGAATGACTATTTGGTGGAAAACTTTGCATCTACTTTAGATTACAACTTCACAGCTAGGGTTGAGAAAAACTTCGACCAAGTGGCAGAGGGCGAGATTGAGTGGAAAAAACTTATCGAAGAGTTTTACAATGTGTTTCATCCAAAGGTGGAAGAGGCTATTAATAAGAAAACTGAGCATCGTGCTGGTGAGCGTGTGCTGGGTGTTGACCCAAAATCGGGAAGACCGTTAGCAGTAAAAATTGGTAGATATGGGCCACTTGCTCAGATTGGAGAGAAAGAGGATGAGGATAAACCTCTGTTTGCGGGTCTTAGAAAAGACCAATCTATAGAAACTATAACTTTTGAAGAGGCTTTAAAGCTTTTCGAGTTGCCTCGTGTAGTGGGAACATTTGAAGAGAAAGAGATGATTGCTGCTGTTGGACGATTTGGTCCGTATATAAGGCACGATGGGAAGTTCTTTTCGCTACCCAAAGAGCTCGACCCTCACAAGGTGAAAGAAGATGAGGCTATAGAGGTGATAGAGAAGAAACGCAAGGAAGATAAAGAAAAAATTATTCAAACTTTCGAAGAAGAGCCAGGGTTGATTGTTCAAAAAGGCAGGTATGGTCCGTATATCTCTTTTGAGAAGAAAAACTATAAAATACCCAAGAGTGTGAAGCCTGAAGAGCTGACGCTTGAAGATGTAAGAAAGATTATCAGCGAAACAGATCCTTCGAAATCGAGAGGAAGGAAAAAGACAAAAGCGAAGGCTACGACAACTAAGACAAAAGCTAAAGCGTCGACAGCTAAAAAGAAAACAACAACAGCAAAGTCGAAAGCTGAAACTACTACAGCTAAAAAGAAAACAACAGCGGCAAAAGCTAAAACTTCTACTACTAAAAAGGAAAAGTAGTTGGTGGTAGTTGTTTGTCATAGAGGAGTGTCTATCGATAATTATTAATTAATTAATAGCGAGAACTATAGTATGAAACAGTTATCATTTTTTGCTAAACGTGCTGCTATCTTTTTTGTTGGTTTGTTTGCATCTACAATAGGGTGGGCGCAAGATTTATCAACTGAGATAGATGTGGAGTTTGAAGATACAGTAGTTATAGACGAAGGTCCTTTTTATGCACAGCTGTGGTTTTGGGTAGTTATCGGAGTTGTGTTTTTGCTTCTCCTTATTGTTTTGTTGCGAGGTGGTGGTGGGAGAAAGAAGATAGTGAAAGAGAAAGCAGTGAAACCAGAGACTAACAAACTAGAGAAAGAGGAATCACTAGAAAGTAAAGTTGAAGCGCAAGCACAAGAAGCTAAAACAGAAGTTGATAAAGCAGATGCAGATGAATCAGAAAAGAAGGCTAATTAACTTTTAGTTGCCACATAATACGATAAGATATAAAATCCTTGGGAGCTATTGTTCTCAAGGATTTTTTATTTGGTAGCCCACCAATGATGTTATTTTGCTGGTTATGAATACTGTTTTTGTGCTTGTAAGCCTGATAGTAATATTGGCCTATTGCGTTAGATATACTTTGATAAAGTGGTTTTGTTTGTAGGAGAAGTGATGGGCTTTTAGTAGAGTATAAACCCTGCCACAGCAGCCAGTGCAATAAGCAGAATAGGATCTATCTTTCTGAGCGACGCTATAAAAACCGCACTAAAGATAATCCAACTTTTATAGTCAATAAAGTTGTTGCCATTAATAAGCATTATTCCAGCAGCAGCAATAAGCCCAATCACAGCGGGTTTTATTCCATATAGTGCTGCACGTACATACCTGTTTTCTTTAAATTTGAAGAAGAAAATAGTTACCAATGTCATTAGTCCAAACGATGGTATGCTCACCGCAAGTGTACACACTGCCGAGCCAAGAATGCTAGCCAGTATGCCATGACCTGATGTGTCAACAGCTTTAAACCCAATGTAGGTGGCAGAGTTAAATGAGATGGGTCCTGGTGTGGTTTGCGAAATAGCAACTATATCTGTAAATTCGTTTATGGTAATCCATTCGTTCTTCTCTACAACCTCTTGCTGAATGAGGGGTAGCATAGCATAGCCACCGCCAAAACCAAATAGTCCAATTTTGAAAAATGCCAAGAACATATGCAGGTATAGTTGTGCTAGTGCCATATTATCTATTGATTAATTTTTTTATTACTTGTTGATAAATTAGACCTAGTACAATTGCTACCAATATAATATGGATGGGTGATACATGAAGTAGTCCCACTATAAGTGCCACCGTAATAGGAATCCACAAGGTGCTCCATGTAATATCGGCATTTTTGCCCATCCTTAGAAGTGGCGCAAAAATAAGCGCAACCACTGCAGGTCTTATTCCTTTAAAAACAGCCTCTACACCAGGGTTGTCTCTAAACTGAGTAAATACAATTACTAAAAGTAGGATAGTGATAAATGAAGGAAGGATAATACCCAGGCTGGAGAAAACACTCCCTTTTACTCCCTTGCGTTTGTTGCCAACAAATACAGCAGTGTTTAGTGCAATAGGACCTGGCATAGATTGAGCAAGGGCTAGCATATCGATGAACTCTTTGTCGCCTAGCCATTTTTTTTTATCCACCACAGCATTTTGGATAAGTGGTAGCATTGCGTAGCCACCTCCAAAAGTGAAAGCTCCGATTCTAAAAAAAACAAGGAATATTTCCCAATAAACTCTCATCTATATAGGTTGTTTTTAATGGATATAAAAAGCAGAAAGCAGACTGCATAAATTTTAATTATTTGCAAATCTGCTTTCTCTATTTAAAGCCACATTGGTGGAATAAGACGAAACTCCTATAGTCAGGATTTGAGCGCTTCGCTGTGTCTGTAATTCGCTGTGCATAAATGCATGTCCCGAAGGATGCGACCCGCCATTGACAGAAAAAACTAACTCGTTTCGTTGATGTAATTGATGAGTTTCCCAATCGACCAATGTGGCAAATTCTTTTCATCTGATTACATATCAAAAGTAAATAAATATATTGAGACTTCCAAATATAATGGTCTATATTTCTAACAAATACTGATTAATATGTCTATTAACAGGGTGTTTGAGTATAGATTACCCTAAATCTCTCGATTTTGCTATGGTCTCTTCTGTTAATGTGTAATTTACTAGGTCGCCAGATAAGTATTTATCGTAGGATGCCATATCTACTAAACCGTGTCCTGAAAGGTTAAATAAGATGGTTTTCTTTGTCCCTTCTTCTTTTGCCTTCAGAGCTTCGTGTATAGTGGCTGCTATAGCGTGGTTAGATTCTGGTGCTGGTATGATACCTTCGGTTTGTGCAAACAAAACACCTGCTTTAAAAGAATCTATTTGATTAATATCTGTTGCTTCAACATATCCATCTTTCATTAATTGGCTCACAATGCTTCCAGCTCCGTGATAACGCAAACCTCCTGCATGTATGTTGGAAGGTGTAAACTGGCTTCCCAGTGTGTACATGGGTATAAGCGGTGTGAAACCTGCTTGGTCGCCATAGTCGTATCTAAATTTTCCTCGTGTAAGTTTTGGGCAAGATGAGGGTTCTGCAGCAATAAAACGTGTGTTTTTGGCACCATTTATATTGTGACGAATAAATGGAAATGTAATGCCAGAAAAGTTTGATCCGCCTCCAAAACACCCAATTACTATATCGGGATACTCTTCTGCCATTTCCATCTGTTTTTCTGCTTCAAGCCCAATTATTGTTTGATGAAGCGACACATGATTGAGCACACTGCCTAGTGCATATTTACAGTTGGGTGTTTGTATGGCTAGTTCAATTGCTTCTGATATAGCAGTGCCTAAACTTCCTTGGTATTGTGGGTTTTCTGTAATTGTTTTCCTGCCTGTTTTTGTTGACATGCTAGGCGATGCGATAACTTGCGCACCCCATGTTTGCATCATCGAACGGCGATAGGGTTTTTGCTCATAGCTAACCTTTACCATATATACTGCCAACTCTAGGTCGAATACGTTGGTAGCATAAGCCAGTGCGGCTCCCCATTGTCCGGCTCCAGTTTCAGTGGTAATGTTTGTAGCACCTTCAATTTTGTTGTAGTATGCTTGTGGCAGCGCCGAGTTGAGCTTGTGAGAACCAACTGGGCTAACGCTTTCGTTTTTGAAATAGATGTGTGCCGGGGTGTCTAGTGCTTTTTCTAAACCATAGGCACGCACAAGAGGAGAGGGTCGATATACTTTATATTCCTCGCGCACTGGCTCTGGTATATCAATCCATACATCGGTCTGATTTACCTCCTGCCTTGACACCTCTTCCGAAAAAAGAGGGTAAAAGTCTTCTGCTTCTATCGGTTCTTTTGTTGTAGCATTGATATAGGGCTGAGGTTTGTTTTTCATCTCTGCAGCCACATTGTACCATTGATGGGGAATCTCTTTTTCGGATAGTATAAATTTTTTCCTTTTTTGCATGATAGTTTTATGTTTTCGAATTGTTTTTATAAAAAAGAAGCCGCCTGCTGTTTATGGATAAACAACAGGCGGCGCCTTATATGATTATGTCTACTATATTAAATAGATATATTTTTAATTATATGGCATACGCAGTCTCAACCCATTGTTTATAATGAATTTCACACCAACGCCATCTATTTAAAGAATATCTATTTGTCATCTGTTAGTCTTTTATAACTGCAAATTTAGACTATCTTTTTAAATAAACAATCTTTTTGTCTGTTTTTTTAGTGCTATTTCTATTCTTCGCTTTGTAGTTTGGTGTCGATATTCGCATTCTATATTTTATATACTAAATGTATGTTTTGTACTGTAAGCAGCCATATTGCTATGTTTTAGCATTTTTTTCGGCTTATTTATACAATAATGGATGTGCTGATTCGAAATTTATACTTAGATTTGCACAATAGTTATCTTAATGTGCACTATTTATGTCTACAGTTAATACAAAACAGTTGTTGATGGAAAAAGCCAGACAGTTATTTGCTAAGTCGGGCTTTGAGAATACAACCATGAACGATATAGCCGAAGCTTCTCAACGAGGCAGGCGTACGCTGTACACATACTTTAGTAGCAAAAAGGAGATTTACAACGCGGTTGTTGAGTCGGAACTAGAAAGTATGTATATCAAACTAAGTAGTACAGTATCGAAAGAGCATACTGCAAGTAACAAGTTGATGTTGTTTTTTCTTACCCGCTTAGAAATTGTGAAAGAGGTGGTAACTAGAAATGGCACTTTGCGTGGTGATTTCTTCCGTGATATATTTCGTGTTGAAAATGTGAGGAAAACATTTGACAAACAAGAAATTCAACTTCTTAAAAAGATATTAGATGAAGGGGTTGCAAGGGGCGAGTTTGAGATAGTTGATACAACAAATACTGCTCGAATACTTCACTTTGCGCTTAAGGGACTGGAAGTTCCCTATATAAGGGGTCTTATGACAAATGACCCAAAAGATACTATCGATCGCGACATAGTAGCCAATATAATATTCCAAGGTATAACAAAAAAGTAGATAATGTTTTTGTTGAACCAAAAATATAAAAACTGTAAATATGAAATTATTAGAAGGAAAAACAGCACTGATAACTGGTGCAGCACGTGGTATAGGTAGAGCTATTGCAATACGCTTTGCAGAAGCAGGGGCTAATGTAGCTTTTATTGTACGTAAAGTTGATGAAAATATGCAATCTGCTGAAGCTGAAATTGCAGCTTTTGGGGTAAAGGTAAAACCATATGTTTCTGATGCAGCCGATTTTGAAGCTACACACAAGACGGTAGCACAAATTAAAGAAGATTTTGGGTCGATAGATATTCTAGTTAATAATGCAGGTATTACACGGGATGGTCTGATGATGCGTATGACCGAAGAGCAATGGGATTCGGTAATAAATGTAAACTTAAAGTCGGCTTTCAATTTCACCCATGCTGTTACTCCTATTATGATGCGCCAAAAAAGTGGTAGCATTATCAACTTATCTTCAGTGGTAGGAATATCGGGTAATGCTGGGCAAGCAAACTACTCTGCTTCTAAGGCGGGTGTAATTGGTCTTACAAAATCTATGGCAAAAGAGATTGGTTCGCGTGGTGTGCGTGTTAATGCAATTGCACCAGGATTTATTGAAACTGACATGACAGGAGCTTTATCAGACGAGGTGCGCAAAGAGTGGGCTAAGCAAATACCATTGCGCCGCGCTGGTACTGCCCGAGAGGTAGCAGATGTAGCTATGTTTTTAGGTTCTGATATCTCAACTTATGTAAGCGGACAAGTTATTAATGTGTGTGGAGGAATGGGGGCTTAATAGCTCTTTTTATACAGATATAGATCTGCTTGCGATTTATACAGTAGATAGTATATATCACTCAAAAGTAGATAAAATAAGTAGAGATGTAATTGATAATTGCATCTCTTTTTTTACTTATCTGCAAAGACAATTTTTTGTTAGTTTGTTAGTGAAGTACTCAATTGTATTGTATGTATATTAGGAGTTGTTTATTTAAAGTGAAGATGAGTAATAACTATACCAGTGAAAATATCTAACATATCATTAGGTATGTTATGTTTAATTTTTATATCTTTGAAAAATAAGGGTTGCAAGAAAATTATTTTAACGCATCTTTATCAAATTATACCCTGCGTTGATTGTTGATATATGAGCGTATAGATTTGTGTTGCCTTGGAAAACAGTATAGCTAATTACCTAATTGATATAAATATGAGAATTATATTAACTACATCACCAAATGACAATTTAATCCCTTTTGATTATCAGAAATATCTTATTGGTGTTCTTCATAAATGGTTGGGTGACAATGAGATCCATGATAATATATCGCTTCATTCTTTTTCGTGGTTAAAAAACGGAAAGCACGAAGGGGAGGGATTGAATTTCAGAAATGGTTCAATGTGGTCTATAAACTTTCACAAAGAAAAATATATAAGGAGAATTATTGAATCAATTTTAAAAGACCCGAGTATGTTTCATGGCATGCAAGTTATAGATATTCAGATTGATTCGCCAAGATCATGGGAGAAAGGCGAGTATCATTTTCGTATGGCAAGCCCAATACTTATTAAAAGAACTATTGACTACAATAGTATAAAGTTTTACACCTATGAAGATGTAGAATGTGGAGCATTAATGACAGAGACTTTGAAGAATAAAATGGATGTTGCAGGACTGCCAAAAGATGAAACTTTGTCTGTTGAGTTTGATATGAACTATTATAATAGGAAGATAAAGCTTGTAGATATACATGGTATAAAGAACAAGTGTAGTATGTGCCCTATTATTATCAAAGGCAAGTCTGACTCTATAGAATTTGCAAGGAATGTGGGAATAGGAAATTCAACAGGTTCTGGTTTTGGTGCTATTTATTAATTTGTTAATAATTATATGTTATGTTTTATGTTGTAAAATACTCTGGACCTTTTGGTTTTATAAAACCTTGGACGGCAGTCAGGGATAGTGAAACATTCTCTCAGCAATTTCTGACGCCTTCTATAGTAGAAGGGATTGAGAAAAAGCTATTCCCTGAATTACTTAATGAAAGTGGAATAAAAAAAATAAAAAGACATCGCCTATCTTATAGTTATATTTCACAGCAGCAAGAAACAACACTTACTAGTGGGTGGAATTCTACAAGAAAAGGTAAGCAGTTTTTATTTGAACGACCTAACTCAATAGTTGTAAGAGGTATTCTTATTGATCCTTTGTTATATTTAGCCTTTGACAATTTAGACGATGCTGAAGTTGCACTTAAACAACATATATGTCTTTGTAGAAATGAGGATGTGTTATTGCCTGAAAATATTGAAGAAATAAGAAAAAATGATTTTTGTAATGAAGAGTGCTTTCCAGGTTTTGAATTAATATTTGAAAGGAATGATAAATCATTTAAAGTAGGGTTTGATAGAAGGACTGGATTACCAATGTATGGATGGTTAAATATAATTGGAACTCCAATAAAAAGTTTCTAATGGCAACACAATTATTTGCTAAATCAGGTCCCGAATGGACACCATTGTTTGAGCATCTTGAACATGTTGCAATGACAGCTGAAAAGTTTGCAAAACATTTCAAAATGGATATTGAAATAGCAAGAAAAGGAGCTATCCTTCATGATATTGGAAAAGCTCACCCTGCGTTTCAGAAGAGATTGATGAAACAACGTAGACCTTCTGACACTCCTTTTCGACATGAAATTGCATCTTTGTTTTTTTTATCAATGTTTCCTGAAAATATATGGGCTCAATTAATAGAAATGGTGGTAGGACATCACAAATCAGTTAAGAATGATGCTGGAAAATTGGGGTTGCTGGACTTAGAAGAGGAGTGTGAATACATAAACTTTCATCTTGGAAAATGGGATGAATGGAGTGTGTATGCTACAGAACTATTATTCGAGCTTGGGGTGTCTTTTAAAAGCATTTCACGACAAGAAGCCTTGAATAATTTAGATTATTGTATTGAGTATTGCGAAAGAAAAACCAAAGAAAGAGGCTATTCAGAGTGGAAAGGATTATTGATGGGAGCTGATCATTTTGCATCTGCTTTGGTTGATAAAACAGAAAGTTATTTATCTAATGTTTTCATAAAACCAAACCTCAGTTTTTACAATAGAGCACACGAACTGTACCCTCTTTCTCTTATGGATGCCTCATCAAATAAGCAACATACCATTGTGGTTGCATCGACTGGTGCGGGAAAAACAGATTACCTATTTCGTCGTTGTAAAGGTAGAGTGTTTTACACATTACCATTTCAAGCGTCAATCAATGCTATGTTTAAACGAGTTGGCAGTGATTTAGAAAATGAAAACCCTAATCTTGATATACGTGTATTGCATTCTACATCTAAAGTAGTAAAAAGAAAAGAAAATGAGGAGGAAAGTGTCTTGCAAAGCCTCATGGGCTCATCAATAAAAATACTAACTCCTCATCAACTATCTGCTTTAGCTTTTGGAATGAATGGTTACGAAGCTTTATTGTTAGATTTAAAAGGTTGCGACGTAATTCTTGATGAGGTTCACACTTATTCAGGAATTTCACAAGCTATTGTGCTCAAATTAGTGGAGGTTTTAGCTAAGATTAAATGTCGTATTCACATAGGAACTGCCACAATGCCCACTATTCTTTATCAGAGAATTAAAAATATTCTAGGTGACGATGTGTTTGAAATTAATCTTCCAGATGAAGAAAAAGATAAATTTGATAGACACATTTGTCACAAACTAAATTCTTTTGATGAAGCAAAAGGAATTATTTATAAAGCTGTTGTTGATAAACAGAAAGTGTTGATAGTTCTTAATACCGTAAAAGAAGCACAACAGGTTTATGAATATATAAAAGAAGAAGATAAATACCGTAATATTCCCACCCTTTTATTACACAGCAGATTTAAACGTAGCGATCGAAACGAGAAAGAGAAACAATTGATTGGTATAGGTGAAGATGGCAACCCATTGTATACTTTCAATACTTCGAGTGATGCATGCATCGTAATCTCCACTCAAATTGTAGAAGTAAGCTTGGATATTAGCTTTGATGTGATGATAACTGAATGTGCCCCGTTAGATGCATTAATTCAACGATTTGGTAGAATTAATCGTAAGCGAAGTTTAGATACCATAGGTCATTTAAAGCCTGTTTATATTATAGCAACTCCAGCTGATTTAAAAACAGACAGGCCATATAATTTAGAGATACTTAAGAAGTCATTTGAGGTGTTAGATGATAATAAACCAATACGTGAAAGGGATATACAGAAGAAAATAGATAATGTTTTTACATCTATAGATTTTTTAAATATCGAAGAGCATTCCGTTTTCAAAACGGACGGAAGTGTTACTATAGACTATCTTACTCATAAGAGTAAAGCAATCTTATTTGATTTGTTGCAAATTGACAGTGTTTCATGTATACTCGAATCTGATGTATATGAATATGAAAACGGTGACTTTGAAAGTCGTCTTTTACTTGAAATTCCAACATATTATTATGCTGTTAGTAAAATGAGACAATCATCGAGAGGAAATAATCCATTTATTATTCCCGATGCTTCATACTGCCCCAGATTAGGCTTAAATGTTAGTAAAATCAATCAAAACACAGGAGTTATAATATGATTACAACAGTAATAGGGCGCACTTTTTTAAAAGCGTTTAATAAAAAACAAAACTTAAATTACTCAGCAAAAGATTTTTTTGAGAACGAGTATTTTGAATTGTTTTTTAATCATCCCAAATATATGCAGTGGGTCACAAATTCTCCTTTTGTACAAATGAAAAAAGGACAGAAACCTTATTTGCTATCGGAGGAGGAGAGAAAAGAGAAGCTAGAAGGTTTATATGAAAAAGCTTCAAATGAGTTGCCCGATGCAAGTTTTGCGCTTGGATATCCAGCTGCTGACACTAAAAAGTTTGCAACGACTTCTGGTATGGTGTCAGATATACAAATAGATATAAATGAAGATGATATATACTTTTCATGGATAGGCTCGGGGTTAGGAGTAGGAGTTGCAGGAGGGTATAACTTATTGATAGATGATGAAAATATATTGATGGAAACATACGATGGTTGGAAACACTATCGAAAGTATCTGAACGACCTATCATTGGATAAATTAAGAGGCAATCAAATAAATTCATGGAATGGACAATGGCTCACTTATAAATTAGGTAAAAATTATCAATTTGATTTCGATTTTTCTAGATTAGACTCAGAAGGGTTTTTTGCTTTAGGGTCAGATAAGATAGAAGTAAAAACTGTCAATTGGTCGAATCTGTTTTTCAGTCTCTCCAAACTATATCCTGAGGGATATTTGAACTCATATATTTATAGCTTTGGACAAACCAACAAGACTATTGGTTTTATTCCTATTTATTTGAAGTCAGGCACACGACTGATTGAAGTGTGGAAGAAACTTTATGATAATGGAGAGGTGTTTTCTAATAAAGAATTTCAGAGTTTATTTGGCATGCATATAAAGCGAGCCTGTGAGTTAGGTAGTATAGGTTTGCAGGCACTTCGTCCGCATAAGCTAAAAGACTACATAAACAACAATAAAAAAATTGCTTTTAAAAAAGAGGAAGAAACAATTATATATCAAACTTATAAAACCTGGTTATACGCTATGCTATCAAAAAACAAAGAAGAAATTAAAGATTATACATTGGAGTTAGCAGAGCTAATTCAACGGTATAGAAAAGGTGCTACTGGCACAGAAAGAAAAAACCTTATCGAAAAGGAACTCTTTGGAGCATCATCTAAAAGAAACTTCATCAGTGCTTTAACAGAAATGGTGAAAGGATTAGCAGATGAAGACTTGGAGAAGTTGAAAACACTAAAAGACGAAGTTCATCTGATGACTAACGAAGAGTTTGGCTACTTCAATACATTATTGAAGTTTGATTATGCTTATATCGAAAAGAACAATTAACAATAAAAACATAAGTTATGAGTACAATTTACATTAGAACATTAAAAAGAGCAGAGCATACTGTTTTTTGTGTGTCAGACGGACAAAAGTATTATTATGATGCACAGTTTAACCGTAGAATTCCCTTTTCGAGTGGTCAACAAGTGAAGCGATCTATCATTGATTCAATTTGTGAAGAGCTAGGTGAGACACCAAGCCCGACTACTTTTTTATTTGATGTCACAAAACAACAAGAACTAAAAGAAGGCGAAGTATATGGCACGTGCGACCCCACTTATGTAGATCAACTATTTGGCGGATGGATGAAAGCTGCTAAAGGTGGAAAGGAACGAACTTTGAAAAGAAGAAGTCCTCTTTCTATATCAGCCATGCGCGGATTACATCCTCTATTGGCTGGATTACATAGTGAAAATGCTTCTTTTGACAGAAATGACAGACCTAACAACATTGTTGTAGTTCGTGACGAAAAGGGAAATCAATTATCCGAAGAAGAAATTACGAACTTCTTGGCAGGCAAAGATAGGAGTTTGAGTAGAAAATGGATTCCTGACAATAATAGAGCCTCAGGACTATTTGTTTCAGATATTGCTGTTGATTTAAGGCGATTGTTTTGTGTTTCTACAAATATGTTAGAACCTGAAATGACCCAAGAAACTATTGACAAACTCAAAGAGAATAATTGGACATCCTCTAAAAATGTTTTTGGGGAGTGCTTGGTAGCTCCAAAAGAATTAAGAGAAAAATGGGCAAAGGGTTTAGCAAAAGCTATTGTTGATTGGAAAATCACTTCTAATCAATCACGTACTTTTAGCTTAATGGATACGCTTGCTATTGCAATTAGTGATAATGCCAATCTTATTGGGGGCAGCATTAGAGCTAAGTTGTCGGAAGAAGATTCGAAAAAAGCAGAACCCATTATTGACGAGTCTTTAAAAGGAGTTGATACTTTTATTACTCTACAAGCTGGAGGTTATATACAAACTAAAGGCGAAAAGGCAGATGCACTAGAAGAAGCAGAACAAAAGATATTTGATTTAATAATGGCTTTTGATTACGAGGGATAAAATGAAAAGGTGTTTTGTATAATAAACAAGAGTTGAAGTTTTAGCTTTGATTCTCTTATCTAAAAACTAACATGATGTACCCCACTGGGACTCACTTCAATTATTATTACGTTTGCAAACGAAAGCTTTGGCTTTTTGCAAACGGAATAAATATGGAGCATACCTCTGACTTGGTTTATGATGGAAAGTTGATTCATGAGAGCTCTTATCCACAGCGTTCGGAGAGATATGAAGAGTTGGCGATTGAAGGAATTAAAATTGATTTTTATGATGCTCGCAATAAGGTTATTCACGAAATAAAACGTTCTAATAAAGTGGAACGAGCACACGAATGGCAGGTGAAATATTACATGTATGTGTTAGAAAGGAATGGAGTTGAAGGGGTGACTGCAATTTTAGAGTATCCAACAATGCGACATACAGCAGAGGTGCTATTTACGGATGTTGACAGAGAGCAGATTAAGAAAATTGAAAAAGAGATCATCACTCTTATCCATTCAGAAGAATGTCCTCCCACGATTAAAGCAAAAATATGCAAGAGCTGTAGCTATTATGAGTTCTGTTATGTAAAAGAAGAGTAAGCAATAGAATAATTAATGCTATTGTTTGGTGAAGCAGAAAAGCATCTATGATTGAATTAGGAATAATAGTGATAATTATGGAACCTGTAAAAAAGGGGAAAGAGTAACGCAATAAAACCATCAAACGTCATTAAATCGCTATAGATTATGAAAAAAACATACTACTTATTCAATCCAGGAACTTTGCAACGCAAAGATAACACACTTATGTTTACACCTTTTGTTGAAGATGGAAATGGTATAGAGTGTTCAGGACCGCCACGTTATTTGCCCGTAGAAGATATTGCCGAATTCTATGCTTTCGGGTCGCTCAATGCAAATAGTGCTGTTTACAATTTTTTGGGGCAAAAAAGTATTAGTGTTCATTTTTTCGATTATTACGAAAACTATACTGGTTCGTTTATGCCACGCGAAAGTTTACTTTCAGGCAAAATGATTTTGGCACAAACTAGCTATTATCAAAATAAAAAGAAACGAATTGCTATAGCACGACAGTTTGTTGAAGGTGCTGCTTTTAATATGTTGAAGAATTTAAGGTACTATAATACGCGCGGAAAGGAGTTAGATGGAATTATCAAAAAAATAGAACAGTATTCTTTACAGACAACACTGGTTGATAGAGTAGACGAGCTAATGGGTTTGGAGGGAAATATTCGTCAAGTATATTATAACGCGTTTGATCAGATAATTAATGATTTTGTTATGGGCACGCGCAGTAAGCAACCTCCAGGCAATGAAATTAACGCCCTAATTTCTTTCGGTAATATGATGTGTTACTCTCAATGTTTGAGAGCCATCCATCAAACACAGTTGAATCCTACAATAAGTTATTTACACACTCCAGGCGAACGGCGATATTCATTGGCATTAGATATTTCAGAGATTTTCAAACCTATTTTGGTTGACCGTGTTATTTTTAAGCTTTTGAATAAAAAAGAGCTACAATCAAAACATTTTGATAAAAAACTCAACAGCTGTTTATTGAATCCGAAAGGAAAAAAGATTTTCGTGAAAGCATTTGATGAGCGGCTTACTGAAACATTTCAACATCGATCTTTGAAGCGGAAAGTGAGCTACAAACATCTCATCAAGTTGGAGTGCTATAAACTTGCCAAGCATTTGCTTAATATTGAAGAGTATAAACCCTTTAAAATGTATTGGTGATGTACGTTATCTTAGTGTACGACATGGGTGAAAAGCGGGTAGCTAAAATGTTGAAGCTTTGTAGGAAATATTTGAATTGGATACAAAACTCCGTTTTTGAAGGTGAAATATCAGAAGTGAGATTAAAAGAACTAACTTTGAAAGCAGAGGAAATGATGGATTTGGAAACTGATAGCTTGATTATTTTTTCGAGTCGTACAGAAAAGTTTCTCAATAAGCAAGTCATTGGAAAAGAACGGAGTAGTATAGACAACTTTTTATAATAGATTGTCGGAGCATGACAATTGATCACTTATAGATTGATAAGTTTATTCGATACGTTCTTTGACATGTTGAAAATCATCACTTTATATAGGTTGTCGATAGACAGGGGATTTTATATCATTGCCTATCGACAACTGTTTTATCACAAAATCAACCGTTCTAAAAACAAATATGACTGATAATCAGTTATATCTCTAGTCGTCACTGACGGCTTTTAATTGCACCTTATGGAATTGAAATTGATTATATATAAATTATAATGCAATCTAATCTGTCTTTTAATTGCACCTTATGGAATTGAAATAGAAGCACCTTGAAGGAGTAGAGAACAACAGTGACTTTTAATTGCACCTTATGGAATTGAAATAAATGGAGAACAGGTAAAGTTTACAGACGATACACTTTTAATTGCACCTTATGGAATTGAAATCAGAAAGAAATAATAATAGCTTAAAAGCGATAAAAACTTTTAATTGCACCTTATGGAATTGAAATGATTCAAATGATGGGATAGTTTTAAAAACTTTGGCTTTTAATTGCACCTTATGGAATTGAAATACACATACGACGAACGATAACAATAATTAATTGACTTTTAATTGCACCTTATGGAATTGAAATCTCATGGTTAACAGAAGATGAAAGGGAGAAAATAAGACTTTTAATTGCACCTTATGGAATTGAAATAAGTTTGTGGATGGAGAAACGGGAGTTGCTCCAAAAACTTTTAATTGCACCTTATGGAATTGAAATGGACTTCGAGGACGCGGTAGACCTCGAAGAGAATCTTTTAATTGCACCTTATGGAATTGAAATTCAGGAAATACTTTGTCTTTATCTTTCACCATTACCTTTTAATTGCACCTTATGGAATTGAAATTAGATGGCATACCGTCTCCTTCTCCTTTGCCGTACTTCTTTTAATTGCACCTTATGGAATTGAAATAACAAACTTGATGCTAGTCCTGTGCCTGCTGTTATCTTTTAATTGCACCTTATGGAATTGAAATTACCTAAAATCATTCTATGAGGGTGCAAGACTTAGAGCCTTTTAATTGCACCTTATGGAATTGAAATAACTTTTGAAAGCAATTCACAACTCCGAACTTGAAGCTTTTAATTGCACCTTATGGAATTGAAATTAGAGTATAGCACCTCTATACCCTTGCTGACCGCCTTTTAATTGCACCTTATGGAATTGAAATCTGTGTTGAGCTGCTTACTTATTCTCTCAACTGTTCTTTTAATTGCACCTTATGGAATTGAAATTCGTGTTCGCTCTTATTTATCGATTGAGTAGCAATCTTTTAATTGCACCTTATGGAATTGAAATCTGCACACGCGCCAGAGCTGCGAGCGACTGCGCCCCTTTTAATTGCACCTTATGGAATTGAAATAAATTCCCGGTAATGCACGGGCTGAATAGTGAGAGCTCTTTTAATTGCACCTTATGGAATTGAAATCGCAGTTGCATATGTACTTCTCACTTTGCGCCCTGCTTTTAATTGCACCTTATGGAATTGAAATTTTGTAACATCCTTAATATTATCCAACTGCAATATCTTTTAATTGCACCTTATGGAATTGAAATGCGGTAGAAAGGGTCGCTAGTAATGGTCGGCAGCGCTTCTTTTAATTGCACCTTATGGAATTGAAATTTTGTAACATCCTTAATATTATCCAACTGCAATACTTTTAATTGCACCTTATGGAATTGAAATAAACAAGCAAGGGAGCTGACGCCGAAGGCGGCAACTCTTTTAATTGCACCTTATGGAATTGAAATTAGTGAGTATCTGAAAATTCGTGTCCGTGAGTATTCTTTTAATTGCACCTTATGGAATTGAAATGCTAAAGCGGAGCGGGTCTAGTA
>ERZ1032852.65-NODE-65-length-29711-cov-18.654910_pt1 | contig 29711 bp, 28 predicted proteins | sample MGYA00516689_ERZ1032852 | MGnify/ENA primary metagenome ERZ1032852 (study PRJEB33719, sample SAMN04262499) | wastewater metagenome | biome: rural village; feature: composting latrine chamber; material: composting feces with ash | place: El Salvador | collected...
ACCGTCCTGCTCCACGCTAGAGAAGTGGGTTAGGACGCGTGGGGGCCTCAAAGTTGGCGCGATCCGGCTGGCTGACTCGCCAGCACGGGGCCTGGTCCATGACCCTGGTGCCAATACTGGTAGGCAGCGCACTAGGCGGCTTCGCGTGGTGGCAGCTGGGTCTTACTGTCGCCTGGCTTTTGGCCTTCCAAGCCTTTGATGCGTTTGGGCTTTGGGTGCAGTGCGTAGCGCCTCGTAAAGGTAAGCGTGGGTGTAGCACAACGGCTGCGACGGGCGGGAAGAACACCCCTAACTGGGCACGAGGAAAGAGGTTCGTTGCCCCGATGGCCGTTTACGGTGCCCTAGCAGCTTTGGGAGCCCTGGCCCTTGTCCTGCACCTTCCAGCGCTACTTTGGTACGCGCTGCCGATCGCGCCGTTAGCTTCAATCGCAGCGTTCGAGATGTGGCACCGCAGGCCACGCAGTTTCGTGGCAAGGGCCAGCGCGATCTTCGCGTCCGGCCTTCTAACCCTGGTGGCTTTCCAACTGGGTAGCGCCCCTTTCGACTGGCGACGGGCTATCGTGGCGACCACGATCATCACCGCCTACTTCATTGGCACTATCCCGTACGTGAAGACGATGATCCGCGAGCGAGGAAACCCCTGGTGGCTTGCGTTCTCGTTGACCTACCACGCAAGCTTCACACTGGTGGTTTTAGCGGGCGCCCTAACTCACGTCACCAGCTGGTGGGTGTTGGCCGTTTGGGCGGCGCTCACCGTGCGGGCGTGGGCGTTCCCTTACGCGTCGAAGCGACTGGGGCACCCGCTAAGGCCCGCAGTGTTCGGCGTTAGCGAGTTCGTGTTTTCAGCAATGGTTGTCTTGTCGCTTGTGCTGACCTAGGCCTACTCAGCGCAGCGCGCTTGCTCGAACTCAGTCATCATCCGGATCCGGTCGATGTGGCGTTCATCCTCCGAAAACGGGGTGGCCAGGAAAGTCTCCGCCAGAGCGACCGCGTCTTCCACGGTGTGTTGTCTGGCGCCAATCGCACCAACGTTAGCGTTGTTGTGGAGCCGCGCCAGCTGGGCTGTCGACTCATTCCAGATGAGTGCTGCCCGAACGCCGTCCACAAGGTTCGCGGCCATCTGCTCACCGTTGCCGCTACCGCCGATGACAAGTCCGAGGGCCGGTGTTCCTGCTTCCAGGTCGGCAACCACGGCCTCGCCACAAGCGATGCACATTGGGGGGTACGCGTCGAGGGCGTCGTAAACGAAGGCTCCGTGGTCAACGACCTCGTATCCTCCTGTACTGAGCTGCGCTATGAGCGCCTCGCGGACCTCAAAACCCGCGTGATCCGCGGCGATATGTACCCTCATTGCGTTCCTTTCAACGGTGCCTTGTCAGTAGTACTCTTTTGCAGTCGGACGGGTGGGCTAGGTCGCTCGCCTCTTAGCCAAGTCGGCCGCCGTCTCGGTGAGGGCCAAGCAGAGAACGTCCAGCTCAGATTGTGTGATTGTTAGGGGTGGACTAAGGCGAACAATGGACCCATGCGCGTCCTTCACCAGGACGTGGTGCTCCATCATGAGTTCGCACACCTCACGGCCGGAAGCAACCGCGGGGTCAAACTCGATCCCGGCCCAGAGACCAACTTGGGAAAAACCAAGGATCACTTCTGGGTGTTGCTCTTGAAGGGCGCCGAGGCACTCCCCAAGCTGCTTTCCGCGAGCCCTGGCATTCTCCTGAATCTCTCCCGTGTTCATGAGCTGGATGACTTCCCGACCGACGGCAGCCGCGAGAGGGTTCCCCCCAAAGGTCGACCCATGCGTCCCGGCAGTCAGCTGCCCAAGGACGTCGCTGCGCCCAACAACAGCGGAGACAGGCAAGACGCCACCACCGAGCGCTTTGCCAAGAAGCATCAAATCTGGCTTGATCTCATAGAGCTCAGAAGCGAACGTTTCACCGGTCCGACCAAAACCGGATTGGATCTCATCGACTATCAGCAAGATGTCTTGTTGGGAGCAGAAGTCACGCAAGGCCTGAACGTAGGGTTTGTCGGCAATCCGGACCCCCGCCTCGCCCTGGACTAGTTCAATGAGGACCGCAACGGTGTCGGGGGTTACCGCATCTTTCAGCGCCTGCAGATCTGCGAAAGGGACGGTGACAAAACCGGGCGTGTGGGGACCGAAGTCATCCTTCGCGTCCCGGTCATCCGAAAAGGAAACGATGGTCGTGGTTCGCCCGTGGAAGTTCGAGTCGGCAACGATAATCTGGGCCTGGCCAGTGGGCACGCCCTTCACCCGATAGCCCCATTTGCGCGCAGCTTTGATTGCAGTCTCGACAGCTTCCGCGCCAGTATTCATCGGCAGAACCATCTCGTGGCCTGTGAGTTCCGCGAGCTCGCTTGCGAAGGGCCCAAGCTGGTCGTTGTAGAAGGCGCGGGACGTCATTGTCAGCCGTTCAAGCTGAGCTTTTGCGGCGTCTAAGAGGGCGCAGTTAGAGTGCCCAAAGTTCAGTGCCGAGTAGCCCGCGAGTGCGTCTAGGTACTTTTCACCTTCAACATCTTCTACCCAGACGCCGTCTCCTGAGCGGATGACAACGGGCAGTGGGTTGTAGTTAGGGGCAACGTGCTCTGATTCGAGTTCTAAGGCAGTGGTGGTCTTGTCCTTGTTCACAAAGGCCTCCTTTCAGCCAGGCTAGCAGCCGGTTCTGTGAAGGCGACCTACTTCGTGATCGGTAAGCCCAGCGAGCCTGACGCTTGCTCCAGGGGGCCCAGGTCCGCAACGGAAGTGAAGCCTGCGCCGGCGAGCAGGGCAGCTGCCTGCCCTGAACGGTTGCCACTACGGCAGTACAGAGCGTACGTCGCATCGGGATCTAAGCCGGTGATGGCTTCCGCGAATTCACCGGAGTTGAAGTCCAGGTTCAAGGCACCGGCAACGTGACCTTCAGCGAACTCTTCCGGGCTGCGAACATCAATGATGATGACGTCGCTTAGGGGTGCTGCTTCCAAGTCCTCAGAAGCACCGGAGTCCGCCTGCTGGGTCGTCGAGGCGTGCGCTTCTGGCAGAGCCTCACTAGAAGTTTCACTGCAGGCCGCGACCCCGAAAACAAAGAATGCTGTGAGGCTCAGTGCGGCAAGCGCTCTAGGTGTCTTGTTTCTCATGGGCTGATCCTATAGCCGGCCTCCCCGGGGTGACACCCCTGAATGACAGCTTCACTTTGAGCAGCCTTGTGGAAAGATGGGGCGATGCGCTTCTTGATTCAACTTCTTGGCAGCATGGTTGGTATCTACTCTGCTGCCGCGATAGTTCCTGGGATCGTTTTTGAATCCAAGATGGGGTGGCAGTGGACTCTGCTTGACCTCTTCTTACTGGCGCTGATCCTGGCCGCCGTCAACGCCATCATCCGCCCCGTTTTCAAGTTTCTCACGTTCCCGCTCTACATCCTTACCCTGGGCCTGTTCTCCCTTGTGACCGGCGCCCTGATGTTCCTGATGGTTTCCTGGTTGGCAGGGAAGTTCTCTCTTCCCTTTGTAGTGATGGGCTTTTGGCCCGCACTTTGGGGAGGGGTTGTGACCGCGGTCGTCTCCTGGTTCATTGTCGGTATCCTCAGTCCTCTAGTCCCCAAGAGGCCCGTCACCTGACGTCCCCTTTTTCTTCGGGCACGCGGACCGTCCCACGCGTCCTCCTGGAAAGGTAGGTGGTCCCGGTTGTTGTGACCCCCACTGCTCCAAGGCCCAAGGCTTCAACGCGCATGTCGCTCCACTCTTTAAAGGCACCCAGCGAAGGGTCTCCCTTGGCTGCTTCCTCCAGTCGCTCTGCTGCCGCGATGTAGGTTTCGATGCTGTGGGCTCCAAACCCCTCCCTTTCCAAACCCAAGGACCGGTCGTCGAAATAGACAACAGCGTTTCCTTCTGCAGCCGAGGCTGCGCTCCCGTCAAGAGCCGGAACAACATCCGCCGTGTTCTCAAGCGCCAGCACGTTAGCTGCGCAGGACTGACTTGCCGCGGCAGGCGCGCCCACCGTCAGCACCGAAACAACGTTGTACTGTGACAGAAGCCCTTGATCCGCTGCAATCGAGAGCGCGACGGCCCCACCTTGGGAGTGCCCTACTAGTTCAACGGGGTCACCCGGCCTGATTCCTGCAAGGTCCATCGCAGTCAGCACCGCGACCTGTTGGTCGGAAAGTTCCCCCGCAACTTCCTGCAGGTTTGACTGCATGTCTTGGGGGTTGGAGGTCCCGGGAAGCCAAGTTTGAGTCCCTTTGATCACCACGCTCCAGGAGGGACGCGTGGGACCCGGCGAAACGTGTTTCAGGATCTTGATCTCCCCCACTCCACCAAGATCCTGCACAGTTGGCATCACCCGTAGCAGCTGTCCAGCGGAACGAGGGACGGCGGTTCGACCGTCTGCGGTCGCAGCAAGCGGGACTGTCGCAACAAACGCGAGGGCCGCAGAAACGGGATGGGACTTCTCTGACCAGCCGTCCGGCCAACGCTCTAACGAGCCCTGCCGCTCGCCCAGCGCAACGCGGGTGAGGGCGCCAGCGGATCCGGCACCCCACGCGCTCTTCCCCCCACCGCTCACGACGACTCCGGTCGACTTTCCCCAGGTGATCAGACTGGCTAGTTCCCAGACTCCACTAAGGAACCGGGCAGCACCCGAAGTGGGTGAGCGATCGAAACGACCCGCGTCGCCGCCAGCGAAAACGCCAAATTGGGTCTGTGCCTCCAAACCGGCAACAGAAGGTGAGGAAGAGAGCTTGTGGCGTCCCATCGCCCCCACGTAGTGGCCCGCTTTAGAGAGCAAACCACCAAGAGCAGTGGAGTCCGGCAAACTGCAATCGAGCGCTGCCAGAGAGTTGCACGCGGAAATGAAAGAAGCTGCGTCCCCTTCAGCTGACGCGTAGATGAGTGCTGCAACACTCAGCCACTGTGCCAAGCCGTCCAGTTCTTCGCGAAGAGCTAGGAGCTTTTGGGTGAGCGCGTCCCTTCGGCCCGCAAACAAGAGATCACTAGCCCTCACCCGCTCCGCCACCCCACTGTCCGCAGACAAGTGGGCATCAGTACGGTGAGCAAAGACAAGCGCGGCGACTGCGTCCGAGGCGCTTCGCTGCGCCCAACTCACTGCAAGAGCGCACTGGATGACTTCTTCCGTGTCGACCGACGTGGATCCATCGCGCACCCAGTACCAAGGTGTGCCCGCCATCAGAGAACAGCCGAAACTGACCGGGCCAGCTGGTTGCGGGAGACCGCAAGCGCGTAGAGGTCCTCCATGTCCTGGAGCGCCAGGCGCACCCTGACCACCAGTTCGCTGCGTCTTGCAGCGTATCCGTCCGCCCCCGGTCCTTTCCACGTTGGAGCCCGGGCGAAAACCAGGAGCCTCTCGCATTCTTCTACCGATGTCAGCCCAGCAAGAACCGCTCCCTCATCAAGATCAGGGGTGATCCACTCTCCGCAAGCAGCCAAATCGAACATGCTGGAAAGCTACCGTGCACCCGCCACACCTTCGTACAGGGAGCCGGGCGCCTGTGGACTTGTTCCAAACACCCTCTCCTGTGGCTCTATCCTTGGGCTGGCAAAAGAACCTGCCAAATCCTGCTTAAGGAGTGCGGAAGAATGGGACCGACGTCAGGCTCTGGGATGGCTACAGATGGGTTTTGGGAAGACAACTTCACCCCGGCTCTATCCCCTTTGGACGGGCGGTATCGGCGGCAGGTCGGAAAGATTGCGGACTGGCTCTCGGAAGAAGCTCTGAACCGCGCCCGCATCTTTGTGGAAGTGCGTTGGATCGAGTTCCTTCTCAAGCAAGGAATCGTTGAAGGTCTGGCCCCCCTGACGCCTTCTGAAAGCGCGTACCTGCTAGATCTAGCTAGCAGCTTTAATGAGCCGCGCCGCCAGCGGCTCGCGGAGTTTGAAGCAGAGACCCGCCATGACGTTAAGGCAGTGGAGTATCTGATCCGCAATCACCTGCTAGAAAGCGGGAACCCGAAACTGACTGGGCTGGTGGAGCTCACCCACTTTCTGTGCACGTCGGAAGACATCAACAACCTGGCCTACGCACTCTGCGTAAAAGGCGCTCTAAACCAGGTCTGGCTGCCCGCCGCAACCGGGCTGCAAAGCGAACTCGCTGAGATGGCGGATGAGAGCGCGGAGCTTGCAATGCTGGCCCGCACTCACGGACAACCTGCCACTCCAACGACACTGGGAAAGGAGCTGGCGGTCTTCGCTTGGCGACTGGAAAGCCAGCTGGGACGAATCGAGTCCGACCCGATTCTGGGGAAGCTAAACGGCGCGACCGGAACCTACTCGGCGCACGTTGCCCTGTTGCCTGAGGTCGACTGGCCGGCTCTTTCCAAAGCCTTCGTTGAGTCGCTGGGGCTCCAGTGGAACCCGCTGACGACACAGATCGAGTCGCACGACTGGCAGGCGAACCTGTTTGCAGACCTGGCCCATTTCAACCGAATCGCACACAATCTGGCCACTGACGTCTGGTACTACGTTGCCTTCGACTACTTCACGCAGAAGCCTGAAGGCACCACGGGGTCTTCAACCATGCCTCACAAGATCAATCCGATCAGGTTTGAGAACGCTGAAGCTAACCTGGAGGTTTCAACTGCCCTGTTCGACGTGATGGGGGCAAACCTGTCGACGTCGCGGCTGCAACGGGACCTGACCGATTCTTCCCTCCAACGCAACATGGGCGTGGCGTTCGGCTACTCGCTGCTGGCGTTAGATAACCTGCGGGCCGGGCTGAAGAACCTGGAGCCAAACGGAGCCAAGATGGCCGCAGACCTTCAGGGGCACCCCGAGGTGCTGTCCGAGGCACTGCAGCAGGCCCTGCGTCTTTCGGCTTTGAGCGGTGGCGGCAGTGGAACCGCAGAGGACCCCTACACAAAGCTGCGCAAGCTGACCCGGGGCAGCCATGTCAGCCTTGAACAAATGCAACAGGTAGCTCTGGAATCCGGGCTACCCGCGGAACTGGAGGTCAGGCTGTCTCAGATGACCCCGGCGGACTACACGGGGATCGCAGAGGACCTCGCTAAGAAACGCGACTAGGGCCGCCACGCCGGGTCAAACCTGGGCGGACCAAAACGGTCGTAGAGGTCTGCGGCCCGCGCTATCTCATCGGCGAAGCCAAGAGTTTCCAAGTCCATTACCAGCTCTTCGCCCCTCCTGAGGGACTGATGCCCGGGCGGCTCCCCCTTCTTGGGTCCGTCTTCCAAAGGACGGGAAACCAGGATTCTGCCGCGTGCGGCGACTGGAGCCATCTCCGGGTTGTCCCAAAACAGCTCTGTTGCCCGGTCCAGGAGGTCCTGGACCAGGACTGAATCGGCTGAAACCTCTTGCTCGGGGTCAACAAATACAATGTCGAAGTTGACCAACGTAGGTTTCCCAAACCCCTCAAAGACGTTCACCCTCAGCTCCAACTGGCCGCTCCCTAAGTGGTCCTGGACTGCTGGAAGGTGAGCGACTGCCCGCTCCAAGCGGGCGCGGAAGCGCTCGTCCCTCCCGGGAACCCAAGAGGGCTTTACGTTCCCAAGCAGACTTCTGGTCGCGTCTGTAGCGATTCTCAGCGCTGCTGTGACCCTCCGTTCCAGTCCGTCCCACCATGGCTTTTCAGGCATCCTGCACCTCCGAAAGTGAGGGCTCGGCTTCTTTAGGACTTGCAGTCTTTCTGCGGCTGACAGCAGGAACCACGGGCTCTCCCGGGAAAATGACCGGCTGCCAGCGTCCTGGGAAACGCAGGTTCAAGTACTCCTTCCAGAGCGACCCTGGCTTCGGCTCACGCACCTCTTGCCAGACGTAGTGGTGCGTGACGCGCGTTTCTTCCCCATCCAAAGGGAGGAAGCTGCGGAGAGTCTTAAACGCTTCTGCAGCTCTGCCCCAAGGAGCGATTGCTTGGCGACGCTCAGCCAAACGCAACGTTTCGGTGTATGTGGCCGAGGAGTGGGCGTAGAACAAGGGGCCCCGCTTCGGCTGAGTTAGTCGCCGCTTCACCACGACACGGGTGTCAGCCTCTAGCCTGGGGGCTCCGTCGAGCGACGGGATCATGTCCTGATCGTGCTCAACAGCGATCATAGTGACGTCCTCACGAATCCGAACTCGGCGCGTTGGACTTCCAAGCGTCACAACCCCGGTCACGTTGATGCCGGCTTCCTTTGGGCTCAGTTCAGCAAGGCCTGCGGCGATCATCCCACCCTGGGAATGCCCGCAGATGAGCACGGGTTCGCGCACCATGTCCTGTTCAGGGACTCCGTCGGCTGCCATCGCGGATCGCACAGCTTGGACCGTGCCTTCCCTCATCGCCGAGTTCAGGTCTAGCTCCTCTTTCACGTTGGACTCGATGTCTGCAGGGTTTGGGAGAGATTCCAGGTCTGCATGGTCAGTTCCAGGTAGCGACACTAGCCACCGACGTTTGTCGCCGGTTCCAACCCTGGTGACCTTGATCGCCTGACCAAACGCATCCGCCCAGTACAGGTCGTCAATGTCGGCCGACATCTCACGCAGGCTGCGAGGAGGGGAGAATCTTCTAACACCGGGGTAAGAGTGGCCCTCCGGCAGCCTGCGCGGTTTTTTTGGGTCGGGATCGGCGCTGTCCCACCAAAGAACGGAAGACAGTGAGCCCGACCGGAAGTAGCCGAACGCCAGTCCAGCAGCCAACGACGCCATCATCAAGGAGTCGTACCCCGGACGAGGAGGTAGCGCCAGCTTGTCGCGCGCCAGACCCCCTCGGTCCAAATGCAAAGCAACCTGGAGCCTTGCAAAAAGGCGAGAAAAACGAGCAAGGGTCTGCCCAGTCTTTGAAAGGGAGCGCACCGTCAGGGTGTCCAGCCCCGGATTCCTGAAGTAGATATCCTGGGCTTTCTCCACAGCCTGGTCTCCAAGGCGCCTGGCCTTCTCCCTGACAGTCGTGCCAAGCGGCCCCCTGGATGGCACCAGCTTGGAGAGCGCAGACCAGAGAAGCGCCCTCAGGATAGGGGGAACCAAGGGAAGAAGGCTCCGGATTAGAGGAGCCCTTGAGAAGGTGTGGGGGATCCTGCGAAGCGGATAGTGACTACTCAACCTTCACCTCCCAAACGATCTCCAACATTTTAGTTGGCTGTCTCAGCGTTTCACCCACGGTGAGTAAGGCTTGCCACCCCGGGCCGTTTCGGTCAAGGTGGAAGCACCAGACCCGCAAGCGCGGGTGGACTGACCTTGGGGGAAGCATGAGCCACGTTGACAGAACCACTGAACTTTACATCGACGGCATGACGTGTGGGCATTGCGCTGCAAGTGTCACCGAAGAGCTAGAAGAGGTGGCGGGCGTCAAGAACGTTGAGGTTCTCCTAGTCAAAGACGGGACCTCAAGAGTCACCGTTATCGCCGATGTGGAGATCGACGACGACGCACTCCGGGATGCGGTTGCCGAAGCCGGATACGAGCTCGTGAAGATCGAAAGAAACTAGGAAACAAGTGCCAAAGCCCGCACTCCAGGAGCCACCAGTCCTGGAGATAGCCGACACCACCGACCCGTATCGCGACGTAACTGTCGGAGAGGACGCACGACGACGCGCAACCCAGCTCCGAAACCGCTTCCTAGTAGCGCTCCCACTTGGCACGATCGTTATGGTCTTGTCGATGGTGCCCGCGCTGCAGTTCCCAGGTTGGCAGTGGGTTGTGGCCGCACTAACTCTTCCTGTCATCACCTGGTGCGCGTGGCCCTTCCACAAGGCTGCGTTTGCTGCCGCGAGGCACGGCGCAACCACTATGGACACACTGGTCAGCCTGGGAATCATCGCTTCTTCGACCTGGAGCTACTGGGCACTTTTCTGGGGCGGCGCCGGTCACATAGGGATGAAGATGAACATGTCTTTCATTCCTCGCTTCTCCGAAGGGGTGTCGGGGCACGCAGAGCTCTATTTCGAGGCCGCAACGATGATCGTTGTGTTCCTGCTGGCGGGCCGTTGGGCGGAAGCCAGAACCCGGTATCGGGCGGGGGATGCCTTGCGGTCTCTGCTGGACCTGGGAGCCAAAGAGGCGACTCTGGTGCTGGTGGCGCCTGATGGGAGCGAATCTCTAGAGAAGGTTCCTGCGGCGGACCTTTCCGTCGGAGACCTGTTCCTGGTTCGCCCCGGTGAGAAAGTCGCGACCGACGGGGTTATTGAAGAGGGCAACTCTGCGCTCGACACTTCCCTACTGACCGGGGAATCCGTACCTGTTGATGTCAGCCCCGGAGAATCCGTCACCGGGGGCACAATCAACACTTGGGGGTCACTGCGGGTTCGTGCGACCCGCGTCGGCAGCGACACGACGCTGGCGCAGATCGGGCGGATGGTGACCGAAGCTCAGGCCACGAAGGCGCCGGTGCAGAGGCTTGCGGACAAGGTTTCCGCTGTCTTTGTCCCCGTGATCATCTCTATTGCCCTGGTGACACTGGTTGTCTGGCTTCTTTTGGGCAACCCGGTGCAAGCTGCGTTCACCGCAGCTGTCGCCGTCTTGGTGGTGGCGTGCCCGTGTGCTTTAGGTCTTGCCACGCCAACGGCTTTGCTTGTCGGATCAGGCCGTGCCTCACAGCTTGGAATCCTGATCAGAAACGCTGAAGTGCTGGAGCAGACGCGGACTGTTGACACCGCTGTCCTCGACAAGACGGGTACCGTCACCAGCGGAGTCTTGAGCGTCGAAGAAGTAGTGCCCTCTGCAGCTGGTGGTCTGGACGAAAATCAGGTGTTGGCTCTCAGCGCTGCGGTTGAGGAGGGTTCAGAACACCCGCTTGCCCGCGCCATTGTTAAGGAAAGTGTTTCTCGCGGGCAGACAACCCCTGCCGTGACGGACTTTGCGAACCACGCAGGCAAGGGTGTTTCCGGCCTCCTGGAAGTGGACGCGCCTTCTGGAGAGCTGGAAACGGTGGGTGTCCTGGTTGGCGGGCCAAGGTGGCTTTCCCAGCACGGCATCGAGTTGCCCGCCGAACTGCTTGAAAAGCAGAGTCTGATGGAGGCTACGGGCGCAACAGTTGTTGCACTTGTAAGCGCCCCGCCCGCGGCGATTGGGCGCGATGCCACCGCCGTCCCAACCAGCTTGGCGAAGGTCTTAGACCCCGCTTCTTTGGCGGACGGGGAGCTGCGCGTGACCATGACCGTTCAAGGCATGACGTGTGCTTCGTGTGTTGGCCGCGTTGAGCGCAAGCTGAAGAAGCTGCCGGGTGTCAGCGCACAGGTGAACCTGGCGACAGAAACTGCGACTATCACCTTGGATCAGGACTACACGAACGAAGACCTAGAAGGCATCGTGAAAGCAGCCGGCTACGACGGCCACGTCGTAGCTCGCCAGGAAATCGTGGAGGCACCCGCGGAAGACACCAAGGTGGCCCAGCCGGACCTGCCACCCGTGGTTGAAGGAGCCCAGGTGCTTGGGCTTCTGTGTCTGCGCGACTCCGTGAAACCAGACGCGGCCGAAGCGATCAGTGAGCTGCGGCAGCTGGGGATCAACCCAATTCTGCTATCCGGGGACAACACCTCCGCCGCTAACCACGTCGCCGGTGAAGTCGGCATCGAAACGGTCATTGCTGAGGTGCTACCTGATCAAAAACGCGACGAGGTCGCCCGACTCCAGGAACAGGGCCACGTGGTCGCAATGATCGGCGACGGAGTCAACGATGCTGCCGCAATGGCACAAGCTTCAACCGCTGGCCTCGGTCTTGCCATGGGCAGCGGCACCGATGTCGCCATGGCTGTTGCAGACATCACCGCGGTGAACTCCGATCTGAAGTCGGCGCCAAGAGCCATCAGGATCTCCCGGCGCACCCTTCGCATCATCAAGGGGAACCTGTTCTGGGCTTTCTTCTACAACATCCTGGCAGTCCCACTTGCCTTCATGGGGTTGCTAAACCCGATGATCGCAGCCGCTGCCATGGCGTTTTCTTCCGTGTTCGTGGTGATGAACTCGCTTCGACTTCGAAACGCCGGTTAGCCCACCTGTTTCCGGAGCCGCTTCAGTTTCCGGGTCTTGACTGCGAACCAGACGTCCAGGCGCCTCATCTTTCGCGCTTTGGATTCTTCCGTCTCCTGGAAAGCGCAAGGAATTTCAATGACCTTGAAGCCTTGAGCCAGTAGATCCAAGGTCATCGCAACGTAAACCGCGCTGCTCCCGTGGAAAGGCATGATCTGTGACAGGGCTTCCCTAGTGATGCACCGGTTCGTGGCGGAGGCGTCAACCGGCCAGTCACCGGTTCGTCGCCTGATGTCGCGTGCGGCACTGATAGCTTTCCGTAGGTTCGTGGCCCTCGCTTCGTCTATGGGGACCCCGATTGCACAGCTGGCTTCACCCGCCCCAACGGCCTCAACAAGGGGTGTTGCTTCAACAGCCGAATCACCGAGGTCTGGCTCCAGGAACAGGATGTTCCGTGCCGGCCAGTCCTCACGGTCCCTCATAGAAACGACCTTCACGCCGGTCTCAAGCGCAGAGGCGAGGCCCCTGGGAACGGAGTGGCGGACGACCGCAGCGCCTGCCATTCGCGCAACAGCCCCCGTGTCATCATCCGAGCCGTCGTCCACCACGACAATCAGGTCAACACCCGGGATAGCGCGGCAGGCCCGCACGGTTGCAGCAAGGGTAGAACGGTCGTTGCGCGCAGCAATCACAACTGCGACGTATTGGGGGCCCGTAACCGAAGCAGTAGTGCCCCCTTGCCCTGGCTCAGTCACCTCATAATCCTATCTGGCCCACCGGGCCCAGGCGCACTCGCGGTCAGCGGATGGTGACCTGCCTGGAGACCAGTCCGGAACGGATCCGCCTCTGTTCGTCCGTGAGCGGCCCGTCCGCATCAAGTGCTTCTTCAAGGTTCTTTTGGAAAGCCTTCCCATCCGCAGCAAGGTCGCTCGCTGAAAGTGCGGGATTGACCTGGAAGACGGGGATGGCAATTCCGCAAGCCCTGAAAGCCCCCACAAACTTGGAGTCCTCCCCAAGGGTCGCGTTCCCAGCAGACTGGACGCGAGCAAGTGCTGTGAACAGCTCATCTTCCGGAACGTCCGTGACGTAGCGAACGAAGTTGTTGTTCATTTCGCACCAGTACATGCCGGGCGCCCCAGGGACCTCTTCAGTTGGGACCATGTCCTCTGAGTTTTGTTCCAGAGCAGCAAGAGTCTCTGCGTCCTGCGTTTCGTCCGGGTCGAACCAGTAGCTGAAGTTATCGGTGATCTCTAGCGGGCTGGGGTCTTCTAGAGCAGCTTCCCCTAGGAACTCTTCGTCAAGGAGTTCCTGAATGCGGGGTGCGGGGTCGCGGACGTCGAAGGCGACCACTCCGTCCTCGCCCGCGTCAGCCATCTGGATGGCGCGAAGCAGAGCGCCGCCCAGGTCATGCGAAAGGTCCCCGGAGTTGAAGCGTGTTTGCAGGCCGACCAGGATGTGTCCGTCTGAGCGCACCATGGCCGGAACCCCGTCGGGGAGCAAAGTGACAAAGTCGAACTCAACTCCCCCGTTTGCCTTGTTGGTCTTTGCGCCCAGCGTTCCGCAGGGAATCAGCTCCTTCATAGCGACTAGTTCGCGCTCAAACCTAATCCCTTCAAAGGGACGTTCCACGAACGGGATCGCGGGACGGTAGGCGGCAGCTTTTGCGGGGGACATCTTCTTACGACGGCTTGCTTTACCCATGGCAGACAGACTAGCCGCCCAAGGCACCAATCGCTCTACAATCGAGACGGATCAGTTCACTAAGCCCAGGTGGCACAAGGAGATGCGATGACGCACGAACGAGCCGGCCAGCCCGCCCAAGAAGAAGACCTAGTCGACATAGACGCACTCTTGGCGGCCTACTACGACTTAGTCCCAGACGTTACGGAGCCCGAACAGCTAGTGGTGTTCGGGACCTCAGGGCACCGCGGAACGTCCACCAACACAACGTTCAACGAAGCCCACATAGTGTCAATCACGGCCGCGATCGTCGAATATCGCGCGTCTCAAGGCACGAACGGACCCCTGTTCATTGGGGCTGACCCGCACGCCCTCTCCGAACCTGCATGGCGTTCCGCCCTGGAGGTCCTGAGCGCAGCAGGAGTCCAAACATACATCGACGCACGCCGCTCATGGACACCAACCCCTGCCGTTTCCCTTGCCATTTTGGAAGCCAACGGCGCTCCAAACGATTTGCGGCAAAGCGGGGAAGGCTTAGCTGACGGGATCGTCATCACCCCCTCGCACAACCCCCCCACGGACGGCGGGTTCAAGTACAACCCCCCAACGGGTGGTCCTGCCACCTCGGAGGCGACAGCGTGGATTGCTGCCCGAGCCAACGAACTACTTGCGGGCGGCTGGAGAGACGTTCCCAGAACCTTTATTGATGAGGTTTCGGCGGCCCCGAACGTTCACTTCTACGACTACCTCCAGACTTACGTTAAGGCGCTTGAGACCGTGATTGACTTCGAGGCGATCAGGGAGGCAGGCATCCGCATAGGTGCTGACCCGCTTGGCGGCGCCGCCGTCGACTACTGGGGAGCAATCGCAGAACGCTACGGGCTAGACCTGACCGTGGTGAACTCATCGGTGGACCCGCAGTGGGGCTTCATGACGCTCGACTGGGACGGCAAGATCCGCATGGACTGCTCCTCGCCTTACGCCATGGCATCTTTGCTAGAGAAGATGGTGGCGGATCAGGACGGGGTGTTCCCCTACGACGTTGCCACCGGCAACGACGCTGACTCCGACCGACACGGGATCGTCACGGCCGACGGGCTGATGAACCCCAACCATTTCCTTGCGGTCGCTATCGAATACTTGTTCACGCACCGACCGGACTGGCCTGCGGACGCGGGGATCGGGAAGACGCTCGTCTCCTCGTCCCTGATTGACCGGGTAGGCAAAGCGATTGGACGCCGCGTTGTGGAGGTGCCGGTTGGTTTCAAGTATTTCGTTGAAGGACTACTAGACGCCTCGCTTGGGTTTGGCGGCGAAGAGTCTGCTGGCGCATCCTTCCTGCGCAAGGACGGCACGGTCTGGACGACGGACAAGGACGGTTTGATCATGGCTCTCCTTGCCGCTGAAATCATGGCAGTTACGGGCAAGAGCCCCTCGCAACTCCACAAGGAGCAGACGGAGAGGTTCGGGAAGTCGTGGTACGCCCGGATTGACCAGGCAGCAACGAAGGCTGAAAAAGCGAGGCTCGCGAACCTTTCACCCAGTGACGTCAAGGCAACCGAACTGGCGGGCGAACCGATCACTGCGAAACTGGTGAGGGCCCCGGGGGACAACGAGCCTATCGGCGGACTGAAAGTTACGACTGAGAACTCTTGGTTTGCTGCGCGGCCTTCAGGGACCGAGGACGTCTACAAGATTTACGCAGAATCCTTCGTAAGCAAAGAGCACTTGGAAGAGGTCCAGGAGGCAGCGAAGGAAGTGGTGAGCGCAGCGCTTGCAAGCTGAGCTTTGGGGCTGTGAGATTGGGCCCCTTCGGCTGCACAACGCCTGATCGCCTTTGACTCACGCGGGGTGCGCGGACAGACTTCTAGTGTGTTCAACCGCTACCGTGAAGTCCTCTCCCTGCCCGGCGCACTCGCGTTTTCTGTGGCGGGAGTCGTGGCGCGCGCGCCCATGGCGATCCAAGGGATTTCAACGATCCTGATGATCAGAGCCCTCTACGGGAGCTACTCCCTGGCGGGCTTCATCTCCGCGGCAACCGTTGTGACCTACGCGATTTGCGCCCCGATCTTGGCGCGCCTGGTCGACCGCTATGGGCAGGCGAAGATCATGATCCCGTCGATCCTGATCTCTGCGAGCGCGATCGCCGGAATCATCTTCTCAGCGATGGCACTAGCAGACCCATGGATCATTACTGTCCTTGCAGTGATCTCAGGGGCTACGGGCGGGTCGATGGGGGCGATGGTCCGAGCCCGCTGGGCCTACGTCACGCGCGACGCGGCCCAGCTGCAGGCGGCCTACGCCATGGAAGCAGCATTCGACGAGTTCGTGTTCGTGCTGGGCCCGGTCGTAGCCACACTGGTGACCGCGATGATCCATCCCACGGCGGGGCTTTGGGTTGCGTTGATCCTGATGGTAGCTGGCTCCCTCGCTTTCCTCCTGCAGAAAAAGACCGAACCTCCAGTGAACCCAAAGGTGAAGGGCGAAAAGCTGGAGTCGGTCATGCGGAATCCAGCCATGATCGTCCTTGCAATCACCTTTGTCGGAACCGGAGCCCTGTTTGGGGCACTGGACCTATCCGTTGTTGCGAGCGCCGAAGCTGCCGGCCTGTCCTCCATGGCGGGGGTAATCCTAGCCACTATGTCGCTGGGTTCCATGCTGTCTGCCTTGGTCTACGGGTCCCGCATTTGGGCGATGCCGGTTTGGAAACTGTTCCTGTTGGGTGTCACTTTGCTTGCGGTCGGTGTTTCACCCTTCTTCCTGGCGCCGAACCTGCTGGTCCTTGGCATCATGATGTTCGTAGCGGGCATAGCGATCGCGCCAACTATGACCAACGTAAACACCATCGTCCAACAGGTTGTTCCCGCAGCACGACTCACCGAAGGCCTCACCTGGACTTCGACAGCCATGACCCTGGGACTCTCGTTTGGTTCAGCCGTAACGGGTCCGGTAATCGACCAGTCAGGACATCACGGAGGCTTTCTTGTGGTGCTCGTGTTCGGGTGGGTCATGTTCCTGTTTGCACTCCTTGGCTACCGCACGCTGAAGCGCTCCATCATTGCCAACAAGACCCGCTTGGAAGCGGCGCAGGCGAAGAAGGTGCAGGAAGCTCTGGACGACCTAGGAAGCTGAGCCTGCCGCTACCCTGAAAGCATGTTGAAGCGACTCCTCGCCGCACCAATCGAGTGGTTGAACCGGCTCGAATCGCGCTACTTACGCGCCGCCCGCTGGATGTCTGGGATCATTGGCTTCGGGGGTTACGGCTCAGCAGAGAGGGCCCGCGTCCTTGGGAGGGTGCTGGTCAGCCCGCGCGGGGGCGAGCGCAGCTGGCTCCTTGAAAAGCGGGGGTGGCGTCCGTTCTTCGACACTCAGGCCCCTTTTGAACCGGTCGTGGTGAAGCTTGGGAACGCGCTGCAGCTGCTGAGAACTGACAGCGGGGGATACATTGACGCACACCTTGAGGGTCACGGTCTGGGCTCAGGTTGGCATGAGGCCACAGTCCACCTTGTCCACAGAAGCGATTTCCGCAGGCACGAAAAGCAGTTGGCGCAAGCAGGAGAGGGTGGGAAACTTGCTGCGCTTGGCCTCGAGTCCGGACTAAGGCTCTCCAGACCGACAAGGATTCCCATCAGGATTGTCGGTCCTGAAGAGACTGCAGGAGTGATTTCTGACGTCGATGACACCGTCCTAGTCTCGATGGTGCCTCACAAGCTTCTGGCACTGCGCTACGCATTCGTCGACAAGGTCTCCTCCCGGCAGGCGGTCCCCGGCATGTCGCATTTCCTGAGGGTCCTACAGAAGGACATTCCGCGCCTGCAGCCTTCAGAGTCCAAGCAACAGAGGGTACCGCTGATGTTCCTCTCAACAGGAGCGTGGAACACAATAACCGCACTCCGCCACTTCTTGAGGAGCGGGAACTTCTCTAGAGCGACCGTGCTCCTTCGACCATGGGGCATTTCGGCACGCGGACTTCCTCTCTCCGGACCGGTGTTCAAGCACAGCGAACTAGACGCCCTGGTCCAAATGCTCCCTCACGTGAAATGGTTGCTTGTAGGTGATAACGGACAGCACGACCCAGAGATTTTCACCGAGTTCGGAAGAAAGCACCCAGATTCCCTCGCAGCCATCGCGATCCGGACCCTGTTGCCACTTCAGCACATAAGCGCCCACGGCTCACCCGAAGAAAGAGTAAGCCTCCAGCCCGCTGACCTCCCCCCGGGCGTCCCCGTGATTCTCGGTTCGGACGGCCACAAGCTGATCAGACAGTCGCGGACAACCGGGTTCCGCGCTCAGCTAGCTGCAAAGCTCCGCTGACCTAGTCAGGCGAGCCCTGGGATGAACAGGTGCGCCATCAAGAAGTAGATGACAAGCCCTGTGCCGTCAACGATGGTCGCGATCATGGGACCGGAGACCACGGCAGGGTCCACCCTCAAGCTGCGCAGCACCAGAGGCAGGATTGAGGCCACCAAGCTGGCCCACAACACGATCAGAGCTAAGGAAGTACCGACCGTTAGCATTAGGGGACCGGTTACCCCGAGCGTCCAGGCGCGAACAATCCCGGCCGCGGCCATGGTGAGGCCAAGGAGCACCGCGGTTCTGGTTTCCTTCCAAATCACCGTGAACGCGTCGCGCAGTTGAACACCCTCCACCGACATCGCTCGAACCAGGGTGGTTGTGATCTGGGTTCCGACGTTCCCACCAGTGCCTATGAGGAGCGGAATGAAGAACATGAGCGCTGTCACCTGAGCAACAGAATCCTCGAACGCCCGCAACACGTTGCCGGTGTAGGCCTCAGCTAGGAACAAGACCAGAAGCCAGATGACACGCTTGCTCCACAGCTTTGCAGGAGAAGCCTGGAGGTAGGGGACGTCCAAGGGCGACGATCCACCTTGAAGTTCTGCGTCCTCGCGGGCCTCTTCGGAGAGGATGTCGCGGACCGCGTCGTGGGTGATCACGCCAAGAATGGTGGAACCGTCCATGACAGCAAGAACCTCGGCGTCACGTTCACGGACGCGATGCGCGACCGTTTCCTGGTCATCCAGGGGCCTGACCGACCACTGCTCAACGCGGGAGGCGGGGACCATGTGGTCTTCAACCGGCGCGGCACGTTTCGCGAGCACCATCGCTTGGTGAGAGAGCCAGCCGACAACGGTTTTCCCCGTGCCGTAGTCGAGGAGGGCCTCAAACTCTTCAGGGGTGAGGTTATCTTTGCCCTGCGGTGCGCTCTCGCGAAGACGAACTAGCGCCGGGACCGCGCCCACCCCGGTCACCACGAACACACCCTCTTCCAAGTACTCCGGCTCGCGCCTGGCAGCAGCAACAGCATCCGCCATGGTCGACCCTGCCCTCACATGGAGGAACTCGGGGCGCATCCAAGAAGCGGCTGAGTCTTCGGGCCATGCAAGCAGGCCGCGAATGAGTGCGGAGTGGGAGCTCTTCATGGCGTGCAAGAAGCTGTGTTGCTCCTCAACACTCATCAACTCAATGATGCGCGTCGCGTCGTCGGCCTGGACTGAGTCCAAAAGGCCAGCAGCAACCGCAAGGGGGAGCTTCTTCAGAAGGTCGGCAGCGGTGTGAGGGGAAATGGACTCCAAGAGCTCTCCGGCAGACGCTGGCGTCAGCATGTGGGAGAGCTTTGCTGCCTGCTCTTCGGTCAGCGCAGCCACCTCATCATCCAGGACGTCGTGGTCGCTGTTGGCAAGCCAAAGAGTCAGCTTCGACGGCGTGCCGTCTTGAAGCAGCCCTTGCAGGCCGGGCAGTGGGGTGGGTTCAGGCTCTGTTTCTCGCGCTCGGAAGGGCCTCATCATCACCACCGCCTTTTAGGGAACCGGTTCGACCCTTGTCCGGCCAAACACCGCCCCACAAGCTTAGCGCTTGACCCTAGCCACCCTGTTTTGCCAGGTCACACCTCTTCAGGAACCATCGAGATGGCTCCACACGGGCACTCTTCGGCGCAGAGCCCGCAGCCCTTGCAATAGTCGTACTTGAACTCGTACTCACCCGGTTTGATCTTCGTGATCGCGTTGTCAGGGCAGACCCCGAAGCAGTTGTCGCACCCGAAACAGTTGCCACAGGACATGCAGCGCCTGGCTTCAAACACTGCGGACGCTTCGTCCAAACCACTGACAACTTCATCAAAGGTGGATGCCCTTCTGGGTCCTTCTAACTTCTCACGAACCTGACGCGGAGCGTCTGCGTAGTACCAGGTGTTCATCCGGTTCAGAGTTGCAAGCTGGTGTTTCTCCGGAGGCGTGTAAGTGCTGCCACGCAGGTAGGAGTCGATGTAGCGTGCAGCTTTCTTACCATGGCCAATAGCAACCGTGACAGTCCGCTCTGAGGGCACCATGTCACCGCCAGCGAACACGCCCTCAAGGCCGGTCATCATCTGGTTGTTCACCTTGACGACGCCATCATCAATCTCAATGTGCTTCGAGTTTTCGATCAGGGACAGATCAGCTTCTTGGCCAAGCGCCATGACCAGGGAGTCCGCACCCAGTTCCTCGAATTCGCCCGTCGGCTGAGGGAACCCGTTTTCGTCAAGCTCCATCTTCTCAACCGTGATGGACCCGTCCTCGACGTGCTTGATGGTTGAAAGCCAACGCATCATGATGCCTTCTTCTTCTGCCTCACGAACCTCGGTGTCGTGAGCAGGCATGCGGTCGCGCGTGCGTCGGTAAAGGATCACGGCTTCTTCAGCTCCGAGCCGCTTCGCGGTTCGCGCCGCGTCAATCGCGGTGTTACCGCCACCGTAGATAACGACGCGGCGGCCTAGCATTGGTTTTTCGTCAAGCTCAACGTCTTCCAGCAAAGAAACAGCGTCCATGATTTTCGCGGACTCGGCGGCTGGGACGTGAGCGCGCTTGCCGATGTGGGCACCGACTGCCAGGAACACAGCATCGTACTCTTTGGCAACTGCTTCGACATCTTCAACTTTGGAGTTGAAGTCGAACATGACCCCCATGTCTTCGATGCGCGCGATTTCAGCGTCCAGGATTTCACGCGGAAGGCGGTACTTGGGGATGCCGAACCGCATCATCCCTCCGGCCATGGGGCCTGCTTCACGGACGGTGACGCGGTGGCCGTAGCGACGTAAGTGGTAGGCGGCGGACAGGCCCGAGGGTCCTGCACCAACCACTAGTACGCGCTTCCCACTGGGGGGAGCCGTGACCTCAACCTTCCAACCTTCGTCAATCGCTTTGTCTCCAAGGAAACGCTCAATCGCGTTGATCCCCACGGCCTCATCCACTTGGGCTCTGTTGCAGGCCGTCTGGCAGGGGTGGTAACAGACGCGGCCCATTACCGCCGGCAGTGGGTTGTCTGCCATGATCTGACGCCAAGCGCCTTCATAGTCGCCCTCTTCGGCGCGGTACAGCCACTGCTGGATATTCTCTCCCGCGGGGCACGCCTGGTTACAGGGAGGTAGCAAGTCCACGTAGATGGGACGTTCGCTGCGCCAAGAACCGGTTTCGTTCAGGAGCGAGGAGCCAACCTCAAGAGTGATTGCGAACGGTTCTGTGGCTCCGGCATCAACTTTAATGGAGGTCATTTTTAGTTCGCCTCTTCTTTGTGGGTCTGGTTCGGTCGGTCTCCATCGTCGTGCGGCGCCTGGCCATCACTGATAACGCCAAGGGAGGCATCGATGGTGTCAAGACGCATGTCGGTAACAGGGTCTGGTCCGACCTCATCCGTTTTGCCAACGACCTTCTCTTCTTCGGAAACCGAAGCTTGAATGGCCTGGTCAGCGTCGGCTGTCGCGGCTTCCGCTGAGGCCTCGATGATTGCTGTGTGCTCGGCTTCTGCCAGACGTCTGTTCTCTAAAGCAACGTCTTCGGCCGAACCGGAGCCAGCCTTCGTGTGGCCGCGGCCATGCTTGGCGTCACTGACAAGTGCGCTCTCACGTTTCATTTCGGGGCGCATGACTGTGGAGAAGCCCTCCCCCACCAACTTCTCTTCAGCAGCCTCTGCGGCAGCGCTCATCTCTGCCTTCGCTCGCTTAGTGTCGTAAGCCGCGTTGATGTACTTGTCGTAGCGACCCTCCGGATCAAACGGGGCCTCCATGACGCGTTCCAAAACGTCTTCATCCAACTGGTCTTCTTCAATGAGACCGTACCGGCGGATGTTGCGGTCACAGATCGCTTGGAGGCGCTCCAGCGTGTGCTCGTCGCGCTTCGGCCTGAACAGGTGAGCGAAGCGGCGCTGCGTGCGCAAGTACTCCTCAACCGAGGCGGGCCTGCGGATCTTCTGCACCGAAGTGATCTCTCCGGCCTCGGCTTCAAAGACCGGGAAGAAACCGGTTTGGGTAGCGAGGCGCGCAAGTTTGATGGTTTCGTTCGAGGGGGTGCCCCAGCCCAGCGGGCACGGCACCAACACGTGGATGTAGCGGGCGCCGCTGAACGTCATCGCTTTCGCGACCTTGTATTCAAGGTCCCGCAGGTCAGCAACGGTTGCGGTAGCGACGTAAGGAATTTCGTGCGCCATGGCGATCCGCGCCATGTCCTTACCCTGACCAAAAGCGTTGCCGGGATGACGGCCGACCGGTTGCGTTGTCGCGGTGCGCGCGGTGGGCGGTGTCGCACCGCTTCGCTGCACACCCGTGTTCATGTAGGCCTCGTTGTCATAGCAGATGTAGAGGACGTCGTCGTTGCGTTCGAACATTCCCGATAGGCAGCCCATGCCGATGTCGACGGTTCCGCCGTCGCCGCCTTGGGCGACGACGCGGGTCACTTTGTCTTTGGCTCGCAGTGCTGCAGCGACGCCAGTTGCTACGGCGGGGGCATTTCCGAACAGGGAATGCAGCCAGGGGACTGTCCACGCTGTCTCGGGGTAGGGGGTTGAAAAGACTTCGAGGCAGCCGGTTGCGTTGACAGCAACCAGGTCGCCCTGGGTTGCCGCCATAGCCGTGTCGAGCGCGTACCTGGCGCCAAGGGCTTCGCCGCACCCCTGGCAGGCGCGGTGGCCTGAGGTGAGAGAGTTAAAGCGGTCGGGGTCAGACTGGATGGACCGGTCCACGACTTCCGCTAAACGGTTGCCCACTGCGTAGGAGCCGACCTGATAGAACTTGACGGACTCCCTTGAGGGGATTTCGGTTTCCCGGATGGCCGGGATGCCTAGTTCAACTTTCACTGCTTCTCTCCTAGTGTGCCAGGTGCTGGTCAGCGCGCATGCGGGCGTCGCGCACCAGGTTTTCCGCGACCGGGCCAGACCTACGAGTTAGGCTTTCGCGCTCGAGTTCCTGATCCACCAGTTCCCGGTCCAAGTCCAGGAACGTGGTGTGGTCGAGCTTGTCTTCTTCAGCTTTGTCCAGCATGTCCTGCAGGGCGTGCTTTGTGATTGGGCGCCCGCCCAATCCCGCGATGACCTCATACAACTTCGCGTGCTCAGGAAGAGTGGGGTAAATGTGGGAGCTGACGATTCCGCCAATCCCGACAGAGAACGCCTTTTCGACCACGACAACACGCTTGGCGTGCTTCAGGGCTTCCTTAACGGCTTCTGTTGGGAAGGGGCGGAACGCAACAATTCCAAGGACGCCAATCTTGTCTCCACGGTCACGGCGTTCATCAACCACATCCTTGATGGTTCCCAAGACAGAGCCTAGGGCGACAACGACGGTCTCAGCGCCTTCAAGTTTGTAGGGCTTTACGAGGCCGCCGGAATCACGGTGGAAGATCTCCTCCCACTCCTTTTGGACCTGCGGGATCAGCTCAAGGGCTTGCAACTGCCGGTGGTGGGCTAGGTAGCGGACCTCTGTGTAGGCTTCCGGCCCGACCATTGCCCCGATTGAGAGAGGCTTCGCGGGGTCCAGGACCTGCCTGGGTTCGTACGGGGGGAGGAAACGGTCGATGTCTTCTTTCTCTGGGACGTCAACAACCTCAACGGCGTGGGTAAGGATGAACCCGTCCATACAGACCATCACCGGAAGGGAAAGCTCTTCTGCGATTCGGAAGGCCTGGACGTGCAGGTCCGCTGCCTCCTGGTTGTCCTCTGCGTAGAGCTGCAGCCAACCCGAATCCCTTTGGCTCATGGCGTCAGTGTGGTCGTTCCAGATGTTGATTGGTGCACCGATTGCGCGGTTTGCAACCGTCATGACTATTGGAAGGCCTAGCCCTGAGGCATTGTAGACGGCTTCAACCATGAACAGGAGGCCTTGCGAGGCCGTTGCCGTGTAGGTGCGAGCTCCCGTCGCGGACGCGCCGATGCAAGCCGACATAGCTCCGAACTCGGACTCCATGTTTATGTATTCGCAGTTTCCCAGTTCGCCGCGCTTCCACAGAGCGGAAAGCTGTTCCACTATGTGGGTCTGCGGGCTGATTGGGTAGGCCGCAATGACCTCGGGGTCGCAGTGGGCCACCGAGAAGGCAACCGCCTGCGATCCCTCAATTTGCTTAAGCATCGAGTGCCTCCTTGATGAAGTCGTGGGCTGCGCGGGCCGCGGCGGCGTTGGAATCACCAAGGCGACCATGGAAGCGCTGGTGGATTGCCTCTTCAACACTTTCCAAGTCCACGAAGTGGGTGTAGGCGGCGGTGGCGCCGAGCATCGCAGCATTGGGTAGCGGACGCCCCACGTGCTCCCTTGCGATCTCCGATGCGGGAACCGTGATTATGTTCTCCAGGATCCCCCCGTCGACTAATCCCTGTTCGACCAGCTCCTCAGGTGTTCTGGAAGTGTTGATCACTGCTTTTCCGTCCGGGCGCATCCCGGAGAAAACGTCCATAACCGACAGCAGGGTCGGGTCCTGAATGATGATGATGTCCGGCTCCAGTACAGGTTCACGCGTGCGAATTTCTTTATCCGACACTCGACAAAAGCTGACAACCGGAGCGCCCGTGCGCTCTGAGCCAAAAGATGGGAAAGCCTGCGCGTGATGCCCCTCTTTGAAAGCTGCCATAGCTACCAAATCGGCTGCGGTCACGACCCCTTGGCCACCTCGCCCGTGGATTCGTATTTCGACCATGCGGCCAGGCTAAGACCCTACAGGCAACGCCGTTGCTTGGGGCAGTCAAACCCCACATGACCTGCACGTCTGTTCACTACCCTTCCAAGATTTGGCGATCGGAGACTCACAAATTCAAAAGGGTGGCGTGACCTAAGTCGAGGGTTGGAGCATCCTCTGGAGCCTCAGAAACCTGCTACCTCGGAGACTCGGGCCATGTTTGCGAACCTTGCCTGCGCACCTTGGAACACAACGGGAATGTTGTCTGTTGGCCCATTGCGATGCTTTGCGACGATGATGTCGGCTTCCCCGGGGCGGTCGTCCTGGTCGTAGTACTCGGGACGGTTTAGCAGCATCACGACATCGGCATCCTGCTCCAGTGACCCGGACTCACGTAAGTCGGCGAGCATCGGCCGGTGGTCCGCACGGTTTTCGGGGCCTCGGTTCAGCTGCGCGACCGCGATAACGGGAACGTTTAGTTCTTTTGCGAGGAGCTTGAGGGAGCGAGAAAACTCGCTAACTTCCTGCTGGCGCGATTCAACAGCCTTACCGCTGCTCATCAGCTGGATGTAGTCAATGACGACCATCCCTAGGTTCTCTTGCTGCTTCAAACGCCTGCACTTTGATCGGATCTCCGTCATGGACATGTTTGGAGAGTCATCAATGAAGAGGGGACGAGCCGACGTTTCCCCGATCCGTTTCGACATGACGGCCCAGTCGTTCGCGGTCATGTCCCCCGAACGCATCTTGGATAGGGCGACTCCTGTCTCCGCGGAAAAGACGCGCATCGCGATCTCGGAGCGCGACATCTCCAGGCTGAAGATGGCGACGGGAATGTCATTGTGGATTGCTGCAGACCTGCAAAAGTCCAGGGCAAGTGTCGACTTGCCCATCGCTGGGCGGCCAGCAATGATCACCATCTGCCCGCCGTGGAGTCCCTGCGTTAGTCGATCTAGGTCAGAGAACCCGGTTGGGACACCAGACAGCTTTCCCTTCTTTGCGGCGATGTCGTTGAGTTCGCCGAGAGTCTCCTCTGAAAGGGTTGCAAAGTCGACGTAGTCCTGGCCGCTACGCGTCTCTGCAACGGACATGATTTCCGCCTGCGCGGAATCAAGCAGGGAGTCGACGTCCCCACCGTCCTCCGCGTAGCCCAGCTGGACGACTCGAGTTCCCGCGCTTACCAATCCGCGAAGGAGGGATTTTTCACGGACGATCTTTGCGTAAAAAGTTGCACTTGCCGCCGTCGGGACCGCAGTTATCAGTTGGTGAATGTAGTCTCCCCCGCCGACGCGTTGGAGTTGACCTTCGCGGGAAAGTTCGCCCGCGAGCGTGACTGCGTCGGCGGGTTCGCCTCTTGAGTAGAGACCCAGAATCGTGTCGAAGATGATCTCGTTGGCGGGCTTGTAGAAGTCCCTGCCCTTCAGCACCTCTGCGACGTCCCCGATAGCGTCCTTCGATAGGAGCATTGAACCTAAAACAGAAGTTTCCGCGTCGGGAGCCTGGGGAGGAACCCGGTCGAACCCGTCACTTTCCACAGGAAACCCCCTTCCGTGCCCAAATGCGCAGCTGTCCCGCTTCGGCAGGATAAGTGGCTTTACCCCCGTTTGCGAATCCTAATTGTGTACAGAGGCTCCGAGACTGTGGAAGCGCCCAGCGCTTCTGTTGAGGCAGCTGTGGAAGCCCTGTGGACGACCCGCCGAAGAGCTCAAGAAGAGGGAGGAAGGGCCCAGCCCCGGGATGCCCGACCCAGCACGGAAAAGTGCGGGGCCGGGTGTCCACAGCCTTGTCCACAGCCTGTGGACATGGGGTAGCGTTCAAGTTCGTGGAGAGGAACCAACAGCGCCCGCCAGGGGCACCCCCGAACCCTCGACCCTCGCTTGAGGGCCAGTCGAAGGAGCCAAGAACCGACCTGCGGGGCGTTTTGTCTCTGGCTATCCCGGCTCTGGGGGCACTGGTTATCGAGCCACTGTTGCTACTCATCGACTCGGCGATGGTGGGACACCTTGGAGCCGTCTCACTTGCGGCGCTTTCCCTTGCGGGAACGATCCTCTCGACGCTGGTAGGCATCTTCGTTTTCCTTGCCTATTCGACGACCGCGCTCACGGCACGCGCGCTTGGTGCCGGAAAACCTGAGCAGGGAATCCGCGGTGGGATAGAGGCTATGTGGCTTGGGGGCGGGATCGGACTCGTGGTCGGGGGCCTCCTTTTTGCGACGGCTCCGTGGCTCGTGTCTCTGTTCGGTCCGGAGGCAGACGTCGGAGCGGCTGCCGTCACCTATCTTCGGGCAGGCGCGTTCGGAACCGTGGGAATGCTGGTGATCCTCGCAGCGGTTGGGACACTTCGCGGGCTACTGGACATGAGGACACCGCTTTACGTGACGGCAGCCGGTGCGGTCTTGAACGTTTCACTGAACTTCCTCCTCATTTACGGCCTGGGCCTTGGGATCCTTGGCGCGGGCATCGGGCTCTCCGTCACCCAAACCGCGATGGCTGTTGCCGTCAGCGCGAAAGTCGCGGTTGCCGCAAAAAGGCGTTCGCTCCCGCTGGGACCCTCACCCTCTGGTGTGCTTGCCGCAGCACGTGAGGGGTCGCCGCTGCTGGTACGCACCCTGTCGCTGAGGCTCGCCCTGCTCGCCACCGTTGCTGTTGCCACTAGAGCTGGAACTTACGCGTTGGCGGGCCACCAGGTGGTGAACTCGATCTGGACTCTTGCGGCGTTTGCGCTCGACGCGCTCGCCATTGCCGCGCAGTCGCTGGTTGGGGTATTGGTTGGCGGCGGAAGGGAAAAGGCTCTCGCAAGACTCACCAGAAAGTTGACGCTTTGGGGTGCGTTGACTGCTGGGATTCTGGGAGTTTTGGTAGCGCTCACCTCTAAGTGGCTTCCTTTGATTTTTGGTTCTTCACCAGAAATGCACAACGCTGCCTCGCGTGGCCTGCTGGTTGCCGGAATCCTGATGCCCATTTCGGGAGTCGTGTTCGTCCTCGACGGCGTCCTCATCGGTGCGTCTGAAGGTAAGTATCTTGCTGGTGCGGGAGTGCTCACGCTACTGGCCTACCTCCCCTCGCTCCTGTGGCTTGGAACGTGGATAGCTGCGAACGAACCGCTAACAAGCGACGAGCAGGCGAGCGCCTTGAGCCTGCTTTGGGTGGCCTTCGCGGGCTGGTTCATGGTCTTGAGGGCCGCAGCGAATGCTTGGCGAGCTTTCACCCGTTCTCCTTCCCGGAAAGCCGTGTGACGCGCCCAACCAAACCGGGCCATCTTTTGGCTGTCTGTCAGCTACGGACGACAGGTAAGGTTGACAGTTGGGCCCAAAGCCCACGCAAGACCCTCCTGTCACGGACCGTCCGTGACCGCCAGACCGTAGGAGGTGGGGATTCATTGCGAAAATATGAACTCATGGTCATTCTTGACCCCACGATTGACGAGCGTTCCGTTGGGACCTCTATGGAGAAAGTCCTTCGCCAGGTGACTGCCGACGGAGGAACAGTGGACAACATCGATGTCTGGGGCAAGCGCACGCTCGCTTACGAGATCCTAAAGCACGACGAAGGTATCTACGTGGTCGCCCAAATGACCACGACGCCGCAGGTCGCTAAGGAAATCGACCGTCAGCTGGGCCTGAACGAGTCGGTGCTCCGCACTAAGCTGCTGCGCCTAGACACTAAGTAAAGGCGGGCCGAGCTCATGGCTAACGACACCGTGATCACAGTCGTCGGCAACCTCACCGCCGACCCCAATCTGCGCTACACGCAAAGTGGCATCGCGGTTGCGGACTTCACGATCGCTTCGACGCCAAGGACCTTTGACCGTGCCTCAGGCCAGTTCAAAGACGGGGAGACACTTTTCCTGCGCTGCAGCGTTTGGCGAGACTACGCAGAAAACGTTGCTGAGTCCCTTTCTAAGGGGAACCAGGTGATCGCGCAAGGAAAGCTGGTTCAACGCTCTTACACGCCTCGCGACGGTGGCGAACAACGCACCGTGGTTGAGCTGCAAGTGGACGAAGTTGGTCCCACGCTCCGCTGGGCTAAAGCACAGGTGCAGCGGACACCAAGGGGCGGTGGAGGCTTCAACCAGGCAGCCGGCTCCCCAAGCGACTTCTCTGCGCAGGCCAGCACGCCGGCTAGGGCAACAGACTTCTCTAAGGGCGGCTTCGGCGGCCCGACGGGCGGAAGCGCCGACGATCCCTGGGGCACCCCTGGGACTGCGAGCTTCGACTCCGAACCGCCTTTCTAACCACTTTCGCAACCTGCGGTTGCAAAACGTAACTTTCACTCATCTTGGGAACATAAAGGAGACCAACCATGGCGAAGCCAGCTCTTCGCAAGCCGATGAAGAAGCGCACCATGCCGGTGCGCACCGTCAAGCTCGGCGAAATCGACTACAAAGACACCGCACTGCTGCGCAAGTTCATTTCGGACCGCGGCAAGATCCGTGCACGCCGCGTGACCGGCGTTTCTGTCCAAGACCAACGCAAGCTTGCCAAGGCAATCAAGAACGCCCGCGAAATGGCATTGCTGCCCTACTCGTCCTCCGGACGCTAAAGGAGGGGTAACCAATGGCAACGAAACTTATTTTGAGCCGCGACATTGACCGTCTTGGGGTCGCTGGCGACGTCGTCGAGGTGAAGGACGGCTACGCCCGTAACTACCTTCTTCCCCGCGGGTACGCCGTACGGTGGACCAAAAAGGCGCAGCGCCACATCGACCAGATGCTGGAGCAGCTCCGCAAGCGTGAGATTGCAAGCGTTGAAGAGGCGACTGCCCTTCGCGAGCGCATTGAAGAATCCCCGTCCGTCACTATTGTGAAGAACGCTGGCAGCGCTGGGCGCCTATTCGGTGCTGTCAGCCCGAAGGAAATCGGGGCTGCCCTGGCGGAGAAGTTCGGGGTCCCCTTCGACCCGCGCAACATCGAGACCCCCTCCTCGATCAAGAAAACCGGCACCTACCCTGCGACTGTGAAGCTGCTGGGGGACGTGACCGCAAAGGTTGAGATCAAAGTAGAGGCAGCCGAATAAGGCAGCTTCTTTCGAGGCAGCTGTTCTGCTTCGAGGAAGCCCCGGGTCGCTCCACGCGACCCGGGGCTTTCTTGCGTCGCCTGAGCGCACCAGATCCACATTTCGGGTGCGCATCGCACGACAACAGCGAGCGCGGTTCGGCTGCGGGTTGCAGCCCCAAAGGGGGCGGTAACACCGTTTTCCAG
>ERZ1032852.67-NODE-67-length-29372-cov-10.377017_pt1 | contig 29372 bp, 26 predicted proteins | sample MGYA00516689_ERZ1032852 | MGnify/ENA primary metagenome ERZ1032852 (study PRJEB33719, sample SAMN04262499) | wastewater metagenome | biome: rural village; feature: composting latrine chamber; material: composting feces with ash | place: El Salvador | collected...
ATAAGATATGAAAAACATCTTGCTAATTAGCAAGATGTTTTTCGTCAAACAATGTATTTGACAGGAGGACTTTATGATTAAAGCAGATTTCCATTTACATTCCTCTTTTTCAGGAGATTGTAAAACTCCAATGGAGGAACAAATTAAGAAAGCAATTGACCTAGGTTTAGAGCATTTATGTTTTACAGACCATCTTGATTTACAGTATCCTAAGGAGTACGGTTTTTTTGACTTGGAAGTTGAAGAGTATGTAAAACAGCTTGGACTAATGAAGGATAAATATAAAGAGACGATAAATATATATCTAGGTATAGAAATTGGTTTAGTTGTCGAAGCGGCTAGGCAATATGAAGAGCTAGTTAAGAAATTTCCTTTTGATTTTATCATTGCTTCAACACATATTATTAATTGGAAGGATCCCTATTTTCCTGATTATTGGGAGGGAAAAAGCACTCATCAAGCTATAGTTGAATATTTCAATCGTGCCCTCGCCCAACTTGGTCAACTGGGCCAACATCGTGGCGAACTCCGGGCTCTGCAGCGACGCATCGAGTAGTTCGTCGAGGAACTTTTCCGCAGTCTCCGCATGCTTTTGCTGCGCCTGCGCGTCGACCATCACGATCCCGCCGACCTTCTCCGGCCGTTGGATCTCCACTTTAACGGGAGGCTCCGGGGCCTCCAGCACCAGGGGGTTATTCGAGGCGGAAGTTGAACCAAAGTCGAGGTCCAGCGGATTCGATGACATAACAAGAACTTCCTTCAGAATGCGTCCCAGAGGTAGATCGCACGGCACAACGCGAAATCACACCAACAAATTCCGATGGTACTTCAATTCCTCGTACTCAGACAGGCTCCCATGACTACACAACGCCGTTCGCAAACCGAGTGCGTTGGAGTACGAGGACGCCAGCGACAACGACCTCTCAGCCGTACAAGTACACCTAAATGCCGAGGAGTTTCCGTTTGACTGCGGTGAATTCCTCGTCCGTAAGGATTCCTTGTTCGTGCAGATTTGCGAAACGCTCCAACTCAGCGTTGATATCGGGGGCCGCAGTCTCCTTGTTTGTCACGGCCTTCTTCGGCTCGGGAGCAGGAATCGTTTGGATCGGCGCTCCCTGGGGCGGAGGAACGACCCTGTGCTCAAGAACTGTGTGGGAACTGCGCTGCCACATGTGCCGGGCGACGCGAGCCTCATCCGCAGTTTCACTTATCAAGTGAGCGGCCTGCCGGAAATGAGGCACGTCCGGCAAAATGACCTGCTCGTTGCCAGTGCGACGCACAACCCACAAACTTATGCTCCCGACCCCTCTAGCCTTCTGGGAAATAGTCTGTGTTGCGTCAACGCCTTGGATTTCACAAGTCCGTATGTGTTGGCTTGAGGTCGACAAAGTCCCTTTTTCAACAGTCAGGTATTCGGGCGTGAGCCTGTATCGGGCTCCACCAATCCCGGAGATCGGCCTCCCCACTGCGGTCCAAATGGCGCCGCCTTCTGTAGAGGGGTCATGTTGTGCAAGGACCCGTCGGCCCATCTCCTCGAAGGCAGCACGCAGTTCGAACTTCGGGCCCCCAGAACTCTGCTGCTGCTTCTCTTGAACGTGTTCTGTCCAGTCCTCGCCGTCCCACCAGCGTTGAACACCCGACCCGTCGTCGTACCATCCCTCGGTAATCTCAGGCACCTTGAATCTCCTTCAAACCGCTGAACGAAAATGGTTGGCACTCACCAACACCCTCGCTTGGGCCTTCACGATCCAAGTTTACAGCTAATAGAAAAGCGAAAAGAAAGGGCTGCTGTCGAAAGGTTCGGTAAAGCGTTGAAAGTTTCACCTGGGAACCGTGGTGACACACATGTTTGTCGACTACGCAGCACGACAACTCTGGACCTTCGACGCCAAGGGCGAACTACTGGTCACCATCATGTCTTCTCTGGCCCCAGAAGAATCCCGGTCAATCAGCGAGAACGTGACTTGGGGACACGGAAGGCGGTTTACAGACGGCAACGTCATGGTTCCCTGCTCGTCCTTGCTGGGATTCAGAAGTGGTGAAGCCGAAGGTCGTGCCGTTGATGAAGAGCAGACCGCCGCCGGGCTCTGCCAAATGGAGAACTTCTGAGAAGCTTCCTGTCAGCGTATCTGCAGGCGACGGATGGCCCAATACGCACCTCCGGCGACGATCACACTGAGAGCAGTCAGGAAGCCAGCCGTACTAAAGGGGCCAAACCAGTTGAACCATGCAAACAGGCTGGCCCAACCCGCACTGGCGACGACAATCCAGAGGACCCCTACCAAAGCCAAAACCAGTGTGCCCACAGCCAAGATGAGGGCGACGGTTCCCAGCCTTTTGTACAGGACTGTGAATGCGAACCCGAGCAGGTAGAAGAACCAGGTTATCGCGGCGGTAAGCAAGAACGCGCCGAACCAACCGTCATCCCACATCCAGGGCAAACGGAAGAAGTACCAGCGGTGTCCCCAGCCCTCCGTCACGCCTTCGATGGCACCACCGACGGTTGTGACCACTGAAAGCGCGATGCCTAATAGGAGTGCGGACAGAAAGCAAGACAGAGCGTATTCGCGGCGGGTGGCTCCCAATGCTATTGAGAAGGGAAATAAGAATGCCACGGCTTGGATGCCCAGAGGCATGAAGTACCAAAGGGGTGCGTTCATGCCTCCGCTTATCATTGCCTGCCCCGTGGGCGCTGCGGGAACAACGGCGAAGACCGCGATGGAGATAACAGCGGCAATCGCCAACACCAGGAAGGGGATCCAGAGCATGGTCGGAGTGTTGATCACGCCGACACGCATTAGGTTCCAGACTCGTTTCATGCCTTCACTTCGCCTAGGTTCACTATAAGTTCCTGCATGGACGCGTTTTCAACCTTGATGCCGGTGGCTTCGGCCCGCTCAGCCGCACCAACGTCCAGGTGAGCGAAGATGGTCAGACGCGTGGACCCAGCCAAGGTTTGGCGTCCGATCACGTTCAAGCCTTCTGCGAATGACTCGACCAGCACTGTTGGTCCAGTGAGGGTGATCAGACGCTGCCGCACTTCTTCAGCCTCCATGTTTAAGGTCAATCTGCCGTGGTCCAGCAGCAAGACGTGTGTCACCAGGTTCGCGATCTCATCGATCAAGTGTGAGGAGAGCACCATAGTCCTGGGCCACGCGGCCATTTCCTCGGTCAGGTGTCGGTAAAACACTTGGCGGGCCACTGCGTCTAACCCCAAGTAGGGTTCGTCAAAGAATGTCAGCGGCGCGCGGGACGCCAGCCCCAACGTCACCCCCACAGCTGAGAACTGTCCGCGTGACAGTTTTGACATGGGGGTTTGCAGCGGCACTCCCAAATCCTCGATCAGCTTCTCAGCTAATTCAGCGTTCCACCGGGGATACATCAGTGCTGCGCTTCGCAGCACGCGGTTGGGGTTAGCCTCGCGAGGGTACTTTTGGTCCTCGCGGATGAAACAAATGCGGTCCAGAACCCGAGGGTTCTCAACAGGGTTCTCGCCAAAGACTGAGACATCGCCCGAGTCGGGCTGTTCCTGCGCGCTGGTAACTGCCATCAAGGTTGTTTTGCCGGCACCATTTCTTCCCAAAAGCCCGTAGACACCCGGGTCCTCCAAAGAGAATGTAACGTCATCAAGCGCGACGGTTCCCCCGTAGGACTTGCAGAGCTTCATCGCGTCAACGATCACGTGTTCACCCGCGTCCGCGTCGATCACACTGTCACCCGCTCGCCAGGTTTGGGTTGGGGGAACTCTTCTTCAACCATGCGAAGAACGTCTGCTATTTCCAGGTCGAGGGACATCGCCTCACGAACCATGGGCTTCACAAATCTGTCTTTGAATGCCTTCTGCCGTTCGGCTACCAGCTCTTTTCGGGCCCCGGGTGAGACGAAAACACCAAGTCCGCGCTTCCGATAGAGAATGCCCCGATCAGCTAGGAGGCTCACTCCTTTGGCGGCAGTGGCCGGGTTGATGCGATGGTACGTCGCTAGCTCGTTGGTGGAGGGCACCTGGGCGTCCTCAAGAAGTGAGCCGCTCAGAATTTGAAATTCAATAGCCCGCGCAACCTGGACGAACAGCGGATCAGACGAACTCACATTACCTCCCTAGTTCATTACTTGACTATCTAACCATATAAGCGGTGGTTCTGCGCCCGTCCAGGAGCCGCAGACGTGAAAAAGGACGGTCGGTGACTGCTCTGGGCGCGTACCCACCTGACATAGGCATGCACCAAGCCGGCATGGACGTGCATCCATTGGTCCCGTGTTACACCCGCTCGGCGGCCACTCTTCGACGCTTCGCCGGAGCATCGACTCCCATTAATCGGGGCCACGTGGACCAGTCCCGCTGGGACCAAGTTGTCGCCTGAAACCCCCTGCCACCAAGTTGAAACCCCTTTGCTCTTGCAGGCGGGAACCTGAAACCACCCTGGGTTCAGACGAGAGAGCCGCTGGGTGTGGTCGGGGTGAAAACGGTCCGATGAGGGCGTGCCCGGCAGGACTTCAGGGGGGCCGAGGCCAGCTCAGGAGCGAGTGCTGGACGCCGGGGACCGCAGAGCGATGTGGAAAGCTAGAGGCAGGTATTCGGGGGCGGACAACAACCGCGTTGTATCCATTCCGCCCTACAAGTGGAGCGGGCGACGGGAATCGAACCCGCGCTATCAGCTTGGGAAGCTGAAGTTCTACCATTGAACTACGCCCGCATGTCACAGAGAGGGTCGCTCCTTGCAACATCCGACATCTTAGCAAGGTTTGTCAGCGGTCTTCGACTCACACAAAGGAATCCATGTCACTTAATCCGGTGGTTGCCGCTGCTATCGTCGATCGCCTCACCCACCCGACGTCCCTGTTGGCCGCCCAACGGGCGTATCCAAAGGAGCTCCGAGGGCTCTACGAGCTCCCCGGCGGCAAAGTGGAGCCGGGTGAGGAGCCGACCGCCGCGTTGGCTCGTGAGATTGCAGAGGAACTTGGCACCTCGCTCACTCTGGGTCCCCCGCTTGCTGCGCCCCGAAAAGAGGGCCTCGACACGGCGCTGGGAACAGGTTTCCTCGAAGCCGGCTTTGCCCCATGGACGGTCACCGGCGGACGCCGAATGTGGGTGTGGTTGGCCGAGGTCAAACCGGGTTACCCCTCGCCCCACATCTCCGAATCCCATTCCCGGGTTGACTGGGTTTCGTTGGGGGACGTACGAGGCCTCCCGTGGGTCCCGGCCGACCTGCCAATCGTCGAAGAGTTGCTGCGCTTCGTCAGGGATCTGCCCACGCTGGACCGGTGAGGCGAGCCAAGTCTCAGCCGCGTCCCCTTTCTTGCGCCCACGGCATAGTAATGTGGCTGGGGTTGGGGCTAAGCAATATGATCGTGGGAAACGTGGGACCCTCGTCCCACCCACAGATACGACTTGCCGGCTCACAACAGAGCCGGACTGAAAACTTAGGAGAGCGATGAGCACCATAGAAGTGACAGATGAGACCTTCGAAGAAACCGTGTTGAACAACCCAATTGTCTTGATCGACTTCTGGGCCGAGTGGTGTGGGCCGTGCCGCCAATTCGGGCCGGTGTACGAGGCCGCCTCGGAGAAGAACCCCGACATCGTCTTCGGCAAGGTTGACACTGAGGCGCAGCAGCAGATCGCTGCGATGATGCAAATCACCTCGATCCCCACTCTGATGGCTTTCCGTGACGGAATCGCACTCTTCAACCAGGCTGGTGCACTCCCCGGACCCGCGTTGGAGGATCTGATTGAGCAGATCCGCGCCGTTGACATGGATGAGGTCCGCGCAGAAATCGCCAAGTTCGAAGAGGCTCAGGCCAAGAAGAAGTAGGGCTCACCGCCTAGAGATCTTCCCAAAGATTCAACGATTCTGACCCTGGGGTTAGAGACTCCTTCGACCTTCGAGGGCCCTCCCCAGGGTCACTTCGTCTGCATACTCAAGATCGCCGCCGACTGGGAGGCCCGAGGCCAACCGGGTCGTCGTAACCCCCATGGGCGCCACGCTTCGCGCAATGTACGTGGCGGTAGCTTCTCCCTCAACGGTCGGGTTGGTTGCCAGGATCACCTCGGTCACGGTCCCGTCAGCGAGGCGTGTGAATAGTTCACGCATCCGCAACTGTTCTGCACCTACGCCGCTGAGCGGGTCGATGACTCCACCGAGCACGTGGTAGCGGCCCCTGAAAACCCGGGTCTTTTCGACCGCGTTTATGTCTTTGGCTTCCTCAACTACGCAGAGAACAGACTGGTCGCGGCGGGTGTCCGAGCAAATGGCGCAGACTTCTCCCTCCGTCACATTTCCGCAGATGGTGCAAAAGTGGACCTTCTGCTTGACCGCTTCTATCGCTTCAACCAGGCGCTCTGACTGGCCGTCTTCTTCTCCAAGGATGTAGAAAGCTAATCGCTGAGCGCTCTTCGGGCCGATTCCGGGAAGTGCGCCAAGTTCTTCGATGAGGTCCTGAATGGCTCCTTCGAAACTGCTCATTCGCCCTCTTCTTCCTCAATGACTCCGGTGGCCGCTTCTGCGGTCACTTCTGCAGTCGCTTCTTCAGCCGCCTTTTCTGTGACCTCCGCTGGGGCTTCCTCTATGACTTCCTCGACGACATCACCACCCAAGATGTCGGTCACAAGTTCAACGGGTTGGCGCCCGCGATACTTAGCATCCAGGTCTTCTTCCCCGGATCCGTCCGCCTGAGGGGCGCGTTGCTGGAAGTACGGAGGCGCGGTACCTGTTCGAGGTGGTGCGGGAACAACCGCCGGCTGTGCGGGTGCTGGCTGGTGGAACTCCGGCTCCGGTTCAGGCACGGGCTCGGTCACACGCACCGGCTCGGGCACACGCACCGGCTCGGCCATGAAGGGCTCCGGCTCAGGCTCAGGCACAAGGTCCGGCACAAGGTTCGGCTCCGGCTCAGGCGCTGGCACCGGTTCGCGCATCGGAGCAGGCGCCGGTTCAGGTGCAGGTGCCCGAGGAGGCTGCTGTTGAGGCAACGTAACACGCGTCTCTCCCGCGGCAGCCCCCCTTGAAGGCGCAACCGCTTCTCCCCCAACCGGCCGCACCGCGCCTCTAAGCGGACGTCCAAAGATGGTCGAGAGAGCCTCCCCAAGCTGTTCTTCTCCCCCAGCCCGTTTGAACCGGTCGACATCCATTTGCTCACGCATAGAGAAGATGACTGTCTGCCCTTCAGACGAGACATCACGTACAGCCTGCATCAGCGACGGCAACATGGCACTGCGCTGGCCCAGAAAATTCAGGATCGGGGCCCACTGCTGGCGGACCTGGTCCTTGCTCGGCGCTGAAGGCTCCGCCAGATCTGGCGGGGCGGGGTGCGAGGGGGCCTGCTCGGGCACCCTCGCAACCGGAGAGTCGACAGTGTCAGCAACTTCGGCCGGTTCATTCGCCGTAGGTTCCGGAGTGGGGGCGGGCGCCGCAACAGGTGTTGGCGCCTGTGTCGGAGCAGGTGAAGGCGGCTTCGGTGCGGTGCGGGGAACCGACTCTGATGGTCTTACAGATTCTGCCGGAACCGCACCCGCTCTGGGACCAGTCGCGCCGCCAGCCGCAGGCTCATCCACCAGAAGCCGAGCCAACAAAAGTTCCAATTGGAGCCGAGGCGCAGTCGCCCCAGCCGAGGCCATGTCCCTGGCACCCTCGTCCACAATATCCGCGCGGCGCGAAAGAAGCGGGCTACCCCACTCTGCAGCCTGCCGCATCATGGTTGCGTATTGGTCGGCTGGGACGCCGGCCAAAATGTCCTCGGCCCGATCCCCCGCAATGGCGCAAACCATCAGGTCCCGGAGACGCTGTAGAAGGTCCGACACGAACTGTCGCGGGTCCACGCCCGCCTCGATTAGTTCGCCGACCTGGTCGAAGACGGCCGCCCCGTCGTTGGCGCCCAGCGAATCAATGACGCGGTCCAGCAACGCTTCATCGGTGTAGCCAAGCAGTCTCACGGCGTGTTCGTGGGTCACTTTGCCCTCGGACCCCGCGATCAGCTGATCCAAAACCGACAGGGAGTCACGAACTGACCCTCCCCCGGCGCGGACCACGAGTGAAAGCACACTGTCATCGAGTTCGGCACCCTCGCGTTCCGTGATCGTCTTCAGATAGGGCACCAGCACATTGGGTGGGACAAGCCTGAACGGGTAGTGATGCGTACGCGAACGAATAGTAGGCAGCACCTTCTCCGGCTCCGTCGTCGCGAAAATGAACTTCACGTGCGGCGGGGGCTCTTCCACCGCCTTGAGCAGGGCGTTGAATCCCTGCGGAGTCACCATGTGAGCTTCGTCGAGGATGAATATGCGATACCGGTCGCGTGTCGGGGCGAAAGTCAGACGTTCCCGCAGTTCACGAGCATCATCAACACCGCCGTGGGACGCCGCATCGATCTCCACGACATCGAGGGTTCCGGGCCCGCCCGAGGCAAGTTCCAAACACGAGGGGCACGAGCCGCACGGTGTGGGAGTCGGCCCCTCGACACAGTTCAAACTCCGCGCCAAAATCCTGGCAGATGTCGTCTTCCCGCAACCACGCGGCCCCGAAAAAAGGTATGCGTGAGCAACCCGCGAAGTCGAAAGTGCAGTTTCGAGCGCGCGCGTCACATGCTCCTGACCGATTACATCTTCAAACGAGTCAGGACGATATCTGCGATACAAAGCGGTTGACACACTTAGACCTTAGAGGTTTGCTCCGACAAATTGGGGGCGCGTCAGCAGTACGTGAACAACAGTGTCGCGGCGCCACTGTGGATAGGGGCAGTTTTGCGATACGAGGATACAAGTGGCCCCCCGCACACCCGACAGAGCAACCTTATCCTTGCTGCCTTCCGGCCCTGGGGAGGTTCAGGTGGTGCCGTCGCACGGGGGACCATCGGTAAGTCTACACGGAACCAGGGGGCACTGACATCCTCGCCGCCTGCCCTCGAGAGTTCGGATCCCCCATCCTCCGCGACCAATGGCCCACGCTCCGCCACCAACAGCGAGAATCTCCTGCTGCATTCCCTACAAACGCGACGCTCGCAAAGCCGCTTCGCGCGCCGGACCAGATGCGTCCAAGACGATGTTCAGCTTCATTTTCTCCATGGTGTTCAACATGGACGCACCGGCGTGATCGATGACAACCGTGTCGACATCGTTGTCCCGAAGGAACCGAACCACCCGAGCGTGGTGGGTTCCGTGCGGGCCCTCGTCGTGCAGGCGTTGCCAGTCTGTTTGGTGAACCTGCCAGTCTTGAATCTCGTTGCCCTCGATCCTGACCACGGCAACCTGGTCGGCTTTGCCCCAACGCGGGTCAACTAGCCCCTCGGGGGTAACGGGGATCGCAACAATCATCTTTTTCACCTTTCGTTCGCTAATCAACGCCGTTTGTTCACGAGGTACGAGGGCTCAACACCACCCCTCCCAACCCCCACAGTATTGGACAACGCTCCGCCCTCTGGGGAACCGGTCCAGGACGTTGGTTGGGATCTCGCACCCCCGCCCATCGCGCTCCACCACCATGGGCGCAGACCAGACTCAACGACCGCGCTCGCATGTGGGTGTAACACCACAGTCCAGGACTACTGCAAAACGCCTTCTTTTCGGTAGGCTTACTCCGTTGGTTCCGCCACAAGTGGGGCTGACGCCGGAGGATTCGCATAGTGGCCTAGTGCGCACGCTTGGAAAGCGTGTTGGGTGCAAGCCCTCGGGGGTTCGAATCCCCCATCCTCCGCCAGCAGCCCCGGTAACCGTTGAGTTACCGGGGTTTTTCGTTGCAATCACAGGGGTTTGCGACAACCCAGCATTAGCCCAAAACCTTAATCTCACACACTTTCCCCCGGAACCACACGCAAAACCCCCAACTTTAACAACACGTTCTGACACTTATCCCGACTTCTCCCCGCGCCCTGAGCCCGCTCGCGGCCCCTAATGTGCTTCCGTGTCCTTGATGTGCTTCCGTGTCCTTGATGTGCCTCCGCGTCCTTGATGTGCCTCCGCGTCCTTAATGTGGATGTTATGAAACCGTGTGGGCTTGAAATGGTGACACCAAGAGCTCCGGGAAGCACATTGGGGACAGGGAACAGTGTTGTGAAACAAGGTGGGTGTTGCCTGCTGGTGATCTTGGGGAACGCGCTGCCGGTCGAGGCGGGCCAGTGCTCGACGGGCCAGTGCTCGACGGGGCAACACTCGGCGCGGTACTTAGCCCGGCGCCCTTTCCGTCAAGAACCGCAGCAGTTTGATCGCGCCCTCCTTTGACAGGGGCTCGTTGCGGTTGCCGCATTTCGGGCTCTGGATGCAGGACGGGCAGCCCTCGGCGCAGGGGCACCCTTCAACTGCCTCAAGGGTTTGCTGGATCCACTGTCGAGCGTTCCGGTAACCGTGAGCCGCGTATCCGGCCCCGCCACGGTACGCGTCATGGACAAACACAGTTGGTTGCAGAGTCTGAGTGTGTTCAGTAATTGACAGGCCACCCAGGTCGTAGCGGTCGCAGGTTGCCAAGAGTGGGAGCATCCCGATGGCCGCATGCTCGGCTGCATGCAGGGCCCCGGGTAGGTCCGCGGCTGAAATATCTGCTACCGCTAACGCCCCCTTGTTCAAGACGTACCAGGCGGAAACGGTGGGGAGGATTCTCTCGGGAAGGCGCAGTTCGTGGTTGGAGATGAACTCCATGTGTGGCAGTCGTAGCAGGTCATAGTCGGTCACGCGGGTGGAGACATCAACGGTCCCAGTTGCCCAAGTGACCAGGCCATCGAATGAGTCCCAACTGTCTTTCTCTTCCACGATGCGCACTTCGGTGTGCTTTCCAGGTCTTGTGCGAAGCGGGGTGGTGACGCGTTCAACCACGGCGATACGTTGCGCGGCGTCCTCGTTTACCGAGGACAACTCGAGGACGTGGTATGTCTTCCCCTGGTGGATGTAGATGGCGTCTGGGTGTGCTTCGGCGTCCGCTTTGTCCTCGGGAATAGTGCCGATGACTGCACCGCTACGAATGTCGATTATCTGCACGTCTGACCCACCGCCGCGGATGTCCACGCGGTCATGAGGGCGCCCATCAAGACCGAAGTTCCAGTACCAACCGGCAGGCCTCTTTCGAAGAAATCCCTGGGCGGCCAACTGTTCCAGCAGTCGCGAGTCGGCGAGACCGAACAGTGCCAGGTCAGAGTCCGTTAGGGGCAGTTCGGCTGCGGCGGAGCACAGGTGAGGCGCGAGGACGTACTCGTTGTCGAGGTCCAGCACGTTGGCCTCAACCTCCTTCAACACGTCCTCTGGATGGTGGACAAGATAGTTGTCCAACGGGTTTTCCCCGGCGATGAGGACGCTTACTCCGGGGCGTCCAGCGCGCCCGGCCCTGCCGATTTGCTGCCATAGGGAGGCTCTTGATCCTGGCCACTCGCTGGTAATCGTTGCGTCCAAACCGGCGATGTCGATCCCCAGTTCCAACGCGTTGGTTGTGGCAACCGCGCGGAGGTTGCCATCGCGGAGGGACTTCTCCAGGTCTCTGCGTTCTTGCGGGAGGTAGCCGCCGCGGTAAGCGCTGATCGAGCCGGACTTCCGGGGGTCTCGTTTCTCAAGGCGTTCTTTTGTTTGGGCCGCCACTACTTCTGCGCCGTAACGGGAGCGCACAAACGCTAACAACCTGGCGTCTTTTTCGATGAACGCGGTTGCAAGGTTCGCAGCTTCCGTCCACGGGCTGATCCGCAATGTGGGTATGGGGTACGAGGGGGCTTCCTCCGTCCCACCCATCTCCAACTTCAACTTTTCGGCAGGACTCAACGCAGGCTGCCACAGCGCGAGGTGATGGGGGGCGGCAGGTGACCCGTCTTCCGTGATTGCCTCGACACGGTTTGAACCGGTCATCGCCTCACCCACGCCCGCCGGATCCTTCACGGTTGCTGAAAGCATGATCACCTGTGGGTCGGCCCCCAGATTCCTCGCAACACGGAGGAGCCGGCGAAGGATGAGGGCAACGTGGGAACCGGTTATGCCGCGCCAATAGTGCAGTTCGTCGACGATCACGTATTTCAGTGCGCGGAGGAACCGCACCCAGCGATCGTGGCCTGGAAGCAGAACGTGGTGCAGGTAGTCGGGGTTAGACAAGACGATGTCGGCGTGTGCTCTGGCCCAGGTCTTGACTTCGCTGATGGTGTCCCCGTCGGCTGGGGAGATCCGGATGGACGCCTCCAACTGGGCGGTGATCGTATTTAGGGTGGTGAGCTGATCCGCTCCCAACGCCTTGGTTGGCGCCAAGTAGAGGGCGGTTGGGCGACTTCGGTGTGCGGCAAGGGACTTGTCTTTGTCGGCCTCGACCAGATCCGAGAGGATCGGCACCCACGCGGGCAGCGATTTACCCGACCCGGTTCCCGTGGAGAGGACGACGTCGTTTCCTGAAGCGATCGAGTCCAAAGCCTCGCGTTGGTGCGACCATAGCAACGGAATGCCCTCGTCCGCGTAGACCTGGCGAAGCTCAGGAGCAACCCAGGTGGGCCACGGTTTAAGGATTTCTTCCCGACCCGGAATCTCCTCCAAATGCACCAGGCGCGAATCCTTGGTTCCGACGCGCAGAAGGTGTTGCAGAAGTTTCTCAGAAACGTTCATGGCGTGGCGGAGAGTCTAGCGACAGAACCTTGTCGGCTGCCCATGACACAAAGTCGATTGCTTCTGAACAGGTTGAAAGGGCGATGAGAAGGAACTCGTCAAGTTGTGCCTCGGAGAGTCCGTGCTGCGCATCAATGGTTGCGTCAGCCACCAGGCGAAAGCCGAGGGTGGGGGTCTCCAGCGTGTAAAGGGTGGGGTAGTAACGGGTCCGGTTCCAGTTGTCCAGGGCAATCAGGACTGGCCCACGTCGCGTCCCAAATTGCGGCCCAGGTGCCCAAGTTCGGCGGACTGAAAGGTAGCGGCCGTTCGAGTTGAAAGAAGACACAAACCTTTCATCACCGACCGAAAAACGTATCGCTGTAGAAGTGTGATCGTTCGGCTGATCCAGCGTCGCGAATTGGCTGACTGCGGCCGCCAAACGGTCCAAATCCATCGGGTAGGGCGTCAAGGGGTCTTGGGGGACCACGTGGAGGGCGGGGTTAGCCATCGCCGCTCCCCTCGACCACCGTCAGAACATCCCCAACTGTGAAACCGGGGCGCCACTGGGTAGTCGGAACGGCGCCCGTCGGCGTGTCGCAGCCCCCCACAGCGGCCTCTGGTGGGAGGTGAGGGAGACGCAAGTCAATCTCTGCAAACAACCCAATGATCGCGGTGGTTGAAGTTTCAAAGAAGGAATAGAACTGCTCTTCGCTCAAACCCGAGGCGATTGGGATTGTCGCCTCAGCCCCCAAAGAATACGTGCCGGGAACTTCCCCGTGAACGGTGTAAGCCTTGGGAGTGAAACGGGCAGCGTTACAGCTCGAAGCGATCTCAAAAAGCTCTTTGATCTCTGCAGCCGACGAAACAGCCTCATCCCAGGTGGCGCTAATTCTGAGAAGGCTGGGGTTGGACAGGTCGCATTTGAGTACAACGTTAGCCATTTCGACTTCAACCGATGTGTCTGTGCGGAGACGGCCGGTCAGATGCTGGTCTTCGAAGTACTTGGCAACCCGGAGAGAGTGTACCGGTTCGACACTATTTGGCACGTTCCCTCCCCTTGTTCGTTTACGCTAGTCGCACTGGACATTCGCGACCTGGTCTCACCACTGTAGTGCTGACGGGGCATGCCCACACTCGACAGGATTGGAGACGGTGGTGGAGACAGTGCCGCAGGGATCGTGGGCCACAGCGCCCGCCACCTCCCCAGGTTATGGCCCGCCGGCGCGCTTCGCCACCCGGATGCGCGGATACCGGATTATCGGCGCAACTCTGAGCCTTCTGGTCCTCGCAGTTCTGTGGGGCATCGCAGTGAACACGCGCACTGGTCAACTGGTGGACACGTTGACGATGGACGCGGCAGGCGCTCACCTCGACCTGGGGATCGCATCGTCTCGCGCCTTGGGAGCGTTGGTTTCTCTTCCAACGTTGATCGCGATCGGGATTTTCATTCTGGTGGTGACGACGGTACGAGGACGCCTGGGATTAGCCGTCCGTGCAGTCCTGGTGTTTGCGGGGGCAAACGTCGCCACTCAACTCTTGAAAGACCACTTGAGTAGGCCCAGGCTGGGGATAGGGCACCCGTTAGAGAACTCGTTTCCGTCCGGTCACGTGACGGTGGTTGCCTCTTTGTCTGTGGTGCTCATTGCGATTGTGCCAATCGGTGCGAGGGCTCTCATGACCTACGTTGCAGCCGCGCTGACCAGTCTTGTGGGAGTGGTAGTGATGAGTCTTGGCTGGCATCGGCTCTCTGATGTCGTGGCTGCGATCGCGATCTCGGCGTTCTTCGGACTCCTCGCCCTGCCCTCGGAATGGGTGCCCCAGCGCCCGCGAATTTGGGGCAGTTTCTTGGCCTGGGTGTCAACGCTTGCGGTTATCGCATCTGTGATTGCACTGTTTGTGGTGATCTTGAAACTCCCGTTTGGCCCCGGTGTGGTCACCGCTCAGACGATCAATAATGTTGCGTCCCACCCCAATCCGGGGGTTTACGTGGCGGTGATCTGCGTGGGTATCATCGTGGGTTCCTCGGGAATCATGGCCTCTAGCATCGATCGTTTGGCAGGTGGAACACCACGCTAATTGGGGTGGGTGAGCGTGCTGGGGACGAAGGTCCCGCGCTGACTAGGTTTGCTCCTGTATGAGAGTGAAACACTACATGTTGTGTCCCTCGGCGTGTCGTAGCACAACATGTAGCCGCGCCTCTAACATTGGTGATCGGCGCACAAAACGTCCCCGAGGGCGCGTTGACTCCAACCCAACAACACTTTGGGCGCTGTTTCCCGCGTTGGCACGGGGAAGAGACAGATGAACAGGAACATAGACGAAGCGAGGAAGCATCATGAGCCGTTACGACGTGGACGCTCTAGGGACCATTGACGAATACTTGTCCCGGTCTGATTGGCGTGTGAACGCGAACGCCAACCAGGGGTACTCGCTCGGCGGAATGATACTGAACTCCTCGGGGAAAATGATCGCCAACTACTGGCTGGAGAAGTGCTACTCCGATGAAGCTTCCGTAGCTCACCGTAACGGCGACTTCCACATTCACGACCTGGACATGTTTTCCGGTTACTGCGCTGGTTGGTCACTGAAGCGGCTGCTCCAAGAAGGATTCAATGGAGTTCCCGGGTCAATCGCTGCCAGGCCTCCCAAGCATTTCTCTTCGGCGTCGGGTCAGATCGTCAACTTTTTGGGGACGCTGCAAAACGAATGGGCTGGGGCGCAGGCGTTCTCCTCCTTCGACACGTACATGGCCCCGTTCGTGCGGTTGGACAACATGACGTACGAAGAGGTCCTGCAAGATATGCAGGAACTCATCTTCAACCTGAACGTTCCCTCGCGTTGGGGGAGTCAGTGCCCGTTCACGAACCTCACCTTTGACTGGACTTGCCCCGAAGACCTGAAAGATGAGTATCCGCTGGTTGGCGGGGAGCCCTGCGACTTTACATACGGTGATTTGCAGGCCGAAATGGACATCATCAACCGCGCTTTCATCGAAGTCATGGAGGGTGGGGACGCCGAGGGACGCGTGTTTACCTTCCCAATCCCGACGTACAACATCACCCCTGATTTTGATTGGGACACCCCAAACGCTGACCGCCTGTTTGAAATGACAGCCAAGTACGGTCTGCCCTACTTCCAGAACTTCGTGAACTCTGACTTGGACCCGGGCATGATCCGCTCGATGTGCTGCCGCCTGCAGCTGGATTTGCGCGAGCTCTTGAAGCGTGGCAACGGATTGTTCGGGTCGGCGGAACTCACGGGATCCCTCGGCGTAGTCACCATCAATATGGCTCGGCTGGGGTACCGTTTCGCGGGCGACAAGGAAAGCTTGGTCAAGGAACTGGATCGACTCATTGATATTGCGTCCGAAACCCTGGAGGTGAAGCGGGAAGTTATCCAGGAGCATATGGATGGCGGGTTGTTCCCCTTCACCCGCCACTACTTGGGCACGCTGGAAAACCATTTTTCCACTATTGGCGTCAACGGGATGAATGAAATGGTTCGTAACTTCACCGGCGACAAATACGACATCACGGATCCCTTCGGTCATGACCTAGCGATTGAACTGCTGGATCACATTCGTGACCGCATGGTTGAACTGCAAGAGGCCACCGGACACATGTACAACCTGGAGGCCACGCCTGCGGAGGGCACCACCTACCGCTTCGCGAAGGAAGACAAAGCGACATTCCCCGATATTTTGCAGGCGGGTACCGAGGAACAGCCGTACTACACAAACTCCTCCCAGTTGCCTGTCGGCTTCACAGATGACCCATTCCTGGCCCTTGAGGAGCAAGAGGTGTTGCAGGGGAAGTACACGGGCGGCACCGTGCTTCACCTGTACCTGGGTGAACGCCTGAGCAGCGCGGAAGCGTGCAAGCAGATGGTTCGCCGCTCCCTGACCGCTTTCAAGGTCCCGTACATCACCATCACACCAACGTTCTCCATCTGCCCAACGCACGGCTACTTGGCTGGCGAGCAGTTCACGTGCGAGAAGTGCGCTCAGGAATTCCCCGGCGCCGAACCGCAGGAGTGCGAGGTGTGGACAAGGGTTATGGGCTACTTCCGCCCTGTCTCTCAGTACAACATCGGTAAGAAGGGCGAGTACGCGGAGCGCACAGCCTTCACGGAAGGCGCCGCGGAGAGTCACGGCGAGTTGGTCTCTGCGTTTGTCAAGGCTTAGCCTCGGAGGCGAAACCCGCTTGGAAGACCGCGACGCATACGCGCCGGCTGACCGATTGCAGATTGCCGGGCTTGTCCCGTTCTCAACGGTTGACTGGCCTGGGAAGATCGCGGCGACCCTGTTCCTGCAAGGTTGCCCGTGGCGCTGCCCCTACTGTCACAACTCCGCCATCCTGGATCCCAAAGCTCCGGGCCTTGTGGAGTGGGGTGAGGTGCGAACGCTCTTGGAACGACGAAAGGGCCTACTGGACGGCGTTGTGTTCTCCGGAGGGGAAGCCCTGATGCAGGCCGGGTCTCGCGATGGTTACAGCCCACTGGAGGCGGCGTTGCGGGAGACCCGCGACCTGGGCTTCGCCACAGGGATACATGTCGCGGGCGCTTACCCGAAGCGACTCCAGCACTTGTTGGACGAGGGCTTACTGGACTGGGTTGGCCTGGACATCAAAGCACTTCCGGCAGACTACGGTTTCGCAACCGGCACCACCACGCCTGCCACGGGTACGCCCGTCAGCGCGATGAAGGCGGAACAGTCCTTGAACATCATGGCGCAGCATCCGGAAGTGGACTGGGAGGTCCGGCTGACCCTGTGGCCCGCCTTGGCTGGGCGCGGGGGAGAGGGCATTCGGGCCTCCGCAGAAGGAGTCATCGACTACGCCCAGAGGGTGGCGTTGTGGGCGCACGAACGTGGTGCGCAGGAGTTTGCTCTGCAGCGCTACCGCATTCCGCCTACCGCTACGAACGGGCCGCCCAAAGAAGAGTCAGTCGGAGACGCGGGGGTTCTCTGGGAGGAAGAGGCTGCTCTCGCGGCTTTGCGGCCGATCGGCTTCAAGGCCGTCTCGATCCGCTAGACGCTGTTGGCGAGGACAACGATGGGGCTGGCACCGCGCTTGCCCGGCTCTTATAGGATTAGAACATGAAGCCGTACCTGTTGGTGTCCACACGACCCGAAGAAGAAGCGCTAGATAGCGAATACCAGGCCTATGTCAGGGCGACCGGATTAGACCGGGAACAGTTGGAGCTGGCGGAGTTCGACCTGGTTGGGCTACCGCCAATCGACCCAGCCCTGTATTCGGGAATTTTCGTGGCAGGCTCACCCTATGCGGGGACAACGGGCCACATTTCTCAACGCCTCCTGTGGGTGCGGGAACAAATCACTGAGCTGCTTGAAGAACTCTTGGCCGCAGAAACCCCGCTGTTGGTGACAGGGGACGCGGTCACCATGCTTACTGAGGCTTTGGGTGGTTCGGTGTCTGCCGAAGACGGAGAGTTAGGGGAGATCGCCGACATTGAGCTAACCAGGGAGGCGCTGGAGGATCCGCTGACGAAGTCGCTTCCTCCAGTATTCCCCGCGTATTCAAACCATGCGGAAGCGGTCTCTGAGCTTCCCGAAGGAGCCGTAAGGCTGGCACGTTCCCTGAACACTCCCGTGGAGATTTACCGTTGGGGCGACAGGGTTTACAGTGTCCAGTTCAACCCGGAACTTGATGCCGAGTCCATCAGCGCCCAGATTCAGGCCTACGTGGATGCGGGTGACTCTGGAATGGGTGACGTTGAGTCTCTGGTAGGGATCGGGAGACACAGTACGCACAGAGATAACGCGGGAAACGTTCTTCGGAACTTCGCTGAACACTTCCGCCAGGACGACTGACCAGTTTCGCCAGGGCGGCCAGCTCGCAGGACTTAGTGAGCCCAGGGTAGGGACGAAACCGGGATCAACCCGTCAGTGCCGGTGAGGAATCCGTCGCGGGCCACTGCGAAGCTGTTCCCTGTTGCCATATCCCAACAGATCATCCCGTACTGGGTTGATTGACAAGCCCCAAACTCGTTGAACGCGTAGTCCCCGTAAGACAGAGTTGTGGCTCCGGGCGAGGTGATCGGGGTTACGGAACACGACACTGCTGTCCCGTCTGCTCCGGCGCTGAGCGTGGCTGGGGCGTTTGTACAATTCGCAAGAGACTCGTCGACAAACGAGTAAGAGTTGATCGAACAGGTGACTCCGTCCGCACCCAGGAGACAGGAAATGTTTCCACTGGGGGCAACGATGTGGGACAGCGGGAGAGCCTGGTCGGGTGCGGGGTAGACAACGGTTCGCGGCTCCGGCTCCTCCTCTACCTCGGCCTCTTCTTCCTCAATGGCGTCGTCCGCTCCCTCGGCGTCCTTTGCAGCGGTCTCATCTTGCTCAGGTGCTGACTGAGCAGGGGCCTTATCGGCGTCGGCGGAGGTCTCCCCACCGCTTCGACTTAGAGCGAAAATCGCGAGCGCCCCCACTGCGATGAGCAGCAACGCCAAGATTCCGGCTTTGAGGTAGCCACTTGTTTTCCGTTTTTTGTCGTCTTGGTCCCCGCTGGCAGGATAATTCTCTTGAGAGGGCGCAACGAATCCGGCAGTTACGGGCGTTTCTCCGCCCACAGCGACTGCTTCTTGGTGATTCACGGCAGGCGAAGGCGCTGGTGCTGGGGGAGCGCTGTCGGCTCTATCCGCGGCTGCCTGTCCCCGCTGCAACACCGAAACGCGTTGCGGTCCAGAGGTCTGTGTTAGCTGTGCTTCCTCAGTGGCTCGTCTTTGTTCCAGCGCCACGTTTACTGCAGGATCGTTCAATCCGGCCAGCCATTTGAGCAGGCTGGGGTAGGAAGCGGGGTTCATGGCGATGATTGGGCGCAACGAAGGATAGCTCGCGGCGAGTTCGCGTAACTTTTCCGGGGATGCGGAACTGTCAGCCGCAAGCGCCTCTAGTTCCTTCTTGTCTTTGGTCACGGGTTAGCTACCAGTTCTTCCGTTCCTGTTGGTGTGGCTATATCCGCGGGCACCCACCGGGGTGCGGAAAGTGGAAAATAGTCTTTCACATCGTCCCGGAAACACGCGGGAAGCGCAACAAGCGCTCGAAGTGCGAATCCCTTGGGTCGACGGATTACCTTCCGTGGGGCCTCATTCAATAGTCTGATATTCCGACCGGTGCAAAAGGCGCAACTGTGCGCCACCCCGACTGATCGGATGGAATATGAGTTCCAAAACGCATTTGTTCAAGTGGCAACTCCACGGTGACGGCAAGAAAGTGGGTCCGGGGGAGGTTGTGCTCCCGGACGAGCGACTCACGTGGGGTCGAACAGCCGGTATTGGTTTGCAGCACGTGGTTGCGATGTTCGGGGCGACGTTCCTTGTTCCTCTGCTTACGGGATTCCCGCCCAACACGACGCTGTTTTTCACAGCGATTGGGACGGTCCTGTTCTTTCTGATCACGGCGGGCAAAATCCCCTCGTACCTGGGATCCTCGTTCGCGTTGATCGCACCTATTTTGGCGGTTTCGTCAACCCTCGGCCCCGACTATGCCCTGGGTGGCATCATTGCGACGGGGGCGACCCTGGCACTGGTCGGCATCATTGTTCACTTCGCGGGTGCTCGCTGGATTGATGCCGTGATGCCCCCTGCAGTTACGGGCACGATCGTTGCGCTGATCGGTTTCAACCTGGCTCCTGCGGCGTGGAACTGGGTGGAACAAGCGAAACTGACCTCGCTGATAACGATCGTGTCGATAGTTTTGATCACGGTGCTGTTCAAGGGAATCCTCGGACGCCTGTCGATCTTGTTTGGGGTTTTGATCGGCTACGCGGCCGCGGTGATCCAGGGCGAGGTCGACTTCGAACCAGTTGCCCAAGCTGCGTGGGTCGGTTTACCTCAGTTTCATACACCTTCCTTCAGCCCATCTGTTCTGGGGCTGTTTGTTCCCGTCGTCTTTGTTTTGGTGGCGGAAAACGTGGGTCACGTGAAGTCAGTGTCTGCGATGACCGGGGAGAACTTGGACGGGCTGACTGGTCGGGCACTGTTTGCTGATGGCATCTCGACCATGCTGGCGGGGGCTGGCGGTGGTTCAGGCACCACGACATACGCGGAGAACATCGGGGTGATGGCGGCAACGCGCGTTTACTCTTCCGCCGCATATTTGATGGCGGCAGGGTTCGCTTTCGTCTTGTCATTGATGCCCAAGTTTGGGGCCATCATCGCCACTGTCCCCGCAGGGGTGTTGGGCGGAGCTGCAACCGTTTTGTACGGGATGATCGGGTTGCTGGGCGTGCGTATCTGGGTGCAGAACCAGGTCGACTTCTCCAATCCTGTCAACCTGAATTCTGCGGCGGTCGGTTTGATCGTCGGCATCGCGAACTACACGTGGGCGCCGGGAGGCCTGGTGTTCGAGGGCATCGCTTTGGGCTCTGGCGCCGCGATCATCATTTACCACGTGATGCGTTGGATCTCGAAGGCTCGTGGCACTCACCTTGAGGCTGCTACCCCCGCGTCTGCTCCGTCCGGAACTGAATTGCAGTCGAAGGCGTATGCGAAGCGGCGGCGCCTGGTCGATGACGAGGGTAATCCCATTGACGAGCACGCCGCCCAATACGTGGCGGACGGCCTTGACGGCACCCTACCTATGGACGACATTTCCCACATGTGGGACGGCAGCGCGGAAGAAGATGGTGGGGGAACCGCCGACACGGGGTACGAGGATTCCAAAAACTAGCCCTGTCCCAACCCCGACTCACAAGCAGCCCAGCACACAGTGGCACACGGCAGCACACAGCGACTATGGACGAATTAGACACGTGGAGCCGGGTGAACGGACGCATCACGACGTTATGGTTCGTTCAGGTGTCTAATTCGGACAGGCGCGGGTGTCGTGCGGGTGTTGTGCGGGTGTGGGCCAGGCTGGTTGTTGATCGGCAGTTGGGCCTAGGGCAGTTGCGCGGCAGGGGTCTTACTCAACCGCGGGCCCAACATCACGTGGACAGCGCCGTTCTTACGGGTAGCGGCGTTCGCGTTCGAGGGATTCCAGGGTTTCCTCGTCCCTAGCCGCACCCTCGAACTGCGAGTTATAGAGCCGGTAGTAGGCGCCCCGTTCCTTGATCAAAGACTCGTGGGTTCCCTGCTCAACGATGCGCCCTTGCTCCATCACCAAGATCAGGTCGGCGTCGCGAATCGTTGAGAGTCTGTGCGCGATGATGAAAGAGGTCTTCCCCTTCTGCAATGCCAACATTGCGTGCTGGAGGAGACTCTCGGTGCGGGTGTCGACGGAAGAGGTTGCCTCGTCGAGAATGAGGATCGAGGGTTCCGCAACGAACGCCCGGGCGATCGTCAACAGTTGGCGTTCGCCGGCGGAGAGGTTTGAGGCGTCCTCGTCCAACTCTGTTTCGTAGCCCTCCGGAAGTTGGGCCACCAGTCGGTCTACATGCGTGGCTTTCGCGGCTGCTTCGATTTGCTGGTCTGTAGCATCCTCGTTCCCGTATCGAATGTTGGCGCGGATTGTTCCCGCGAACAACCACGGGTCTTGCAGGACCATTCCCGTCCGTTTGCGGACATCGTCGCGACGAAGCGCGGCGATATCCTGCCCGTTCACGGTGATGCGTCCTCCCTGCAGCTCATAGAACCTCATGAGGAGGTTGACCAAGGTCGTTTTCCCGGCACCCGTTGGGCCCACGATCGCGACTTTCTGGCCCGGATCCACCGTGAAACTTAGGTCCTCGATTAGAGGCTTTGCCGGGTTGTAAGAGAACCGAACGTTCTCAAATGCGATTTTTCCTTGGCCCTGGATGGGGGCGGGGGCGTCGGGATCGTCAGGTGTTTCATCGGGTGCTTCCAGGAGCTCGAAAACACGTTCTGTGGAAGCCGCTCCAGACTGCACTGACACCGCCATGCCCCCCAGCTCCGAAAGGGGCTGATTGAACTGTGAGGAGTATTGGATAAACGCTTGCACGCTACCCAGCAGGAGCGTTCCACCGGCCACCATCACACCGCCGACAACCGCGATCCCCACGTAGACCAAGTTCCCGATCAGCGTCATTGACGGCATCATGAGTCCGGAGAGGAATTGTGCGCGGAAGGAGGCGTCGTAGAGCTCCTCGTTCTCCTCGCCGAACTCGCGTCTAAAGTTCTCCTGTTGCCCGAAGACTTTCACGATTGCGTGCCCGGAGAAACTCTCCTCCACGCGGGCGTTGAGGCGTCCAACCTTGTTCCATTGAGTGGTGAACGCCCGCTGTGCCTTGGGCCCAATGATTCCGAAGATCACCCCCATCAGCGGCAGCGAAACCAGTGCAATCAGTGTGAGTTGCCAGGAGATAGACAGCATCATCACCAGCACACCGATGACGGTTAGGACCGACGTTATTGCGCCTGACAATGATTGCTGCAACACCTGGGTGATGTTGTCGATGTCGTTGGTGACACGGGAGATTATGTCGCCGCGGCGCACCCTATCGAAGTAGGAGAGGGGGAGGCGGTTGATCTTGTCTTCAACCTCGCCCCGCAGTTTCCACATGGCGCGAACCATCACCCGATTGAGGATGTACCCCTGAGCCCACATCAGGAAAGCAGACCCAACGTAAAGAGCGAGGACAGTGAGGAGGACTCGAGACAGGGCGGAAAAATCAATCCCCGCGCCAGGAACGACATTCATTTTCTCAACCATGTTGGCCATTTCGGTTTCGCCCGCAGCCTTCAACATGGATATCGCCTGATCGGTGGTCACCCCCTCCGGGATCTTCTTGGAGATGAACCCAGAGAAAAGGATGTCAGTGGCCTGCCCCAGAATTTTGGGGGCGAGGACCGCTGCGACCACGCCACCCACTCCAACGATCGTCACGATCAGGAGCCGCACCCAGTAGGGCTTGAGGAGACCTAACATTTTCCCGAGGGCTGGCCAGAAATTCTTCGCCTTTTTCGGGGCGCCGTCGAAGCTGCTGGAATGTTGCGCGGCCTCCTCGGTCAGTTCCCGTATCTCGTCTTCCTCAAGCGGTGAAGGCCCCGACAAAGTCGGGTTGGCATCGCTCATTGCGCCACCTCCGCTGAGAGTTGAGACTCAACAATTTCAAGGTAGGTGGGACTGGTGGCAAGGAGTTCCTGATGCGTCCCTGCACCCACAATCTCTCCGCGTTCCAGCACCAGTATTTGATCCGCGTCCGTGATGGTCGAAATACGTTGAGCAACCACGATCTTTGTTGCGCGAGGGTATTCCTTCCACAACGCCTGGCGCAGCCGAGCGTCGGTGGTCAGGTCCAAAGCAGAGAAAGAATCGTCGAAGATCAGAATGTCAGGTTGGCGAACCAAGGCTCGGGCAATGGAGAGCCTTTGTCGTTGGCCGCCAGATACGTTTGTGCCACCTTGGGCAATGTGGGACTCTAGGCCTCGAGGCATTTCCTTCACAAAGTCCTCAGCCTGAGCCACACGGAGGGCTTCCCACAGTTCTTCGTCGGTCGCATCAGACTTGCCGAATCGGAGGTTGGAAGCAACGGTTCCGGCGAAAAGCACGGGCTTCTGCGGCACCAGTCCGATGGTCGACCAAAGGCGGTTCAACTCCTGGTCCCGCACATCGACGCCACCGACCAGCACGGCTCCCGACGTCACATCGAATAGTCGAGGAATCAGGTTTACCAACGTCGATTTTCCGGCTGCCGTCGACCCCACAATGGCGGTGGTTTGACCCGCCTTCGCTGTGAAACACACGTCGGAGAGGACTGCTTCTTCCGCATCTGGGAAGGAGAAAGCCACGTGTTCGAACTGGACTTCACCGGGCCGTGGTTGCTCCAACACCGGATGCTTCGGCTCTTTTAGAGTGCTCTCGGTTGTCAGAACAGCCTCGATCCGTTCGGCGGAAACGACGGCTCGCGGAAACACCATGGCCATGAACGTCGCCATGACAACACCAAACAGAATCTGCGCGATGTACTGCATGAAGGCGATGATGGTGCCAACCTCGGCCTGCCCGTTATCGACTCGGATTGCCCCGAACCAAAAGACCGCGGCGGTCGTGACGTTCAGGATCAGCATGACGATTGGAAACAGCGCCACGAAGACGGTCCCAATGTTTCTCCCAATCACCAGGATGTCGGTGTTGGCGACCAGGAATCGGGCGGTCTCGATCTTCTCCCTCACGAATGCGCGGATCACACGTACCCCTGACAGTTGTTCCCGCAGCACCCGGTTAACGGTGTCCAGCTTCTCCTGGAAGGCGCGGAACATTGGGATCAGCAGCGCCATGATCGTTCCGGCGACCGCCAGCAAAATCGGGACGGAAACAGCGATCAGCCAAGAAAGCCCAGGATCCTGACGGACAGCCATGATGATTCCACCGATCGCCATCAGCGGTGCCATGACCAGCATCGTCGAGCCCATCATCACCAAGTTCTGCACCTGTTGAACGTCGTTGGTGTTTCGGGTAATCAAAGACCCCGGACCGAACTTGTTGATCTCCTGTTCAGAGAAGTCCGCAACTTTCGAGTAGACGGCGTTCCTGACATCGCGCCCGAACATCATCGCAGCACGTGCGGCAAAGTAGAGCGCGGAAATCGAGGCGACGATCTGCAGAAAAGAGACGGCTAACATCATCGCCCCTCGTACCCATATGACTGATATGTCGCCGCGGGCTACGCCTTGGTCGATGATCTGGGCGTTCAACGTTGGCAGAACAAGGTTCGCGATGACGGAGACCATCTGAAAGACAACAAGCGCAACGATGTACCACCTGTAGGGTTTCAGGAACCGGGTCAGTAGTTTCGTGAGCATCAGTGTTCTCTTTGCGTCATCATGCGACGTCAGCGCGCCAGCGAGTTGCCCAACCCACGCCGACAGCCAAGGCGGCGTAGCCGAGGAGCACCAGGCCACCCGCCCACCACTGCAACTGGTCATACCCGGCGGCTGAGCTAACCATGGAGTAGAAACTGTTGCCGGTGAATGAGTCGGAAGCCGCGCCCGGCAGATAGCTAAGGATGGCGGCAGCCTGGTCATTCAACGCAGCACCAAGACGGGCGAGGGGCTCGATGAACTGCGTGAAGACAATGACAATGACGATGGCGGCAGCCTGGTTCCTGACCAGAATGCCAACACCCACCCCAAGGACCGCCCAAATCCCCATGTCAACCACAGTCCGGAGGAACTGCAGCCAGATTTCAGGGGACCCAAGCTCAGTGGGTATCCCAGCCTTCATGAAGAAGAAAACGCTCGCCGCGACTGCGGCGCAAACACCCGCGATGCCGTAGAGCATCCCCATCAGGAACTGCACCAGCACTTTGGCGCTCAACACCCGGCTGCGGTTTCCCGCCCAAATGAACGTGGGCGTTATGGTTCCATGCCTGTATTCAACCGTGATCGACAATGCCCCGAGGAGCACCGGGAAAATGTAGCCGATGGTGGGGGCCAGCGCGTACACCATCGGCGCGGCGCCAAATGCATCGAGTTCCTGCCCATCAACGGTCATCACCGCGCCCACAGACCCCGCAACTACGGCTGCTGTGAACGCAACATAGATGACCATGACAAGCCCCAGGACCCACCAGGAGCGGGTTGTGAAAACCTTCAACCATTCTGCTTTGCAGGATTCAAAGTAGCGTTTCACTTGGCACCCCCGGTGAGGGTTAGGAAGAGGTCTTCGAGACCTGTCGTTTTCTCACTCAAGTGGGTGAGGGGAACCCCCGCAGCCAATGCCGCGTGACCGACCACTTCCGAGCGCACGCCTTCAACCTGGTACGCCCCCGGCACGGAAATGCCATTTTGGGACGAGGGGCGCGAAGCATCCACCGGTGCGAAAGAAAGTCGAGCAGCTTCAAGCGTGCGCCGCAGTGCCGCCGTGTCCTCCGAGGCCACAATCACCGAGGTCCCCTGGTGTTTCTCCAGCTCTTCAACGGACCCTGCGGTTACAAGTTCGCCATGGTTGATGATGATCACGTCTTGAGCCATCTGCTGGATCTCACCTAGGAGGTGAGAGGACAAGAAAACGGTTCTCCCATCGTTGGCTAACGCCTGCAAGAATCCGCGAAGCCACCGCATCCCCTCCGGGTCCAAGCCATTTGCGGGCTCATCAAGCAGAAGCACCGAAGGGTCGCCCAACATCGCAGTCGCCAGGCCCAGACGTTGCAGCATCCCCAAGGAATAGCCCCCTGCACGCCGGTCTGCGGCGTCCATCATCCCCACCAAATCCAGCAGCGGGTCGATTCTTCTGGGGTCGAGGCCACCTTCAGCGCAGGCGATTCGCATGTGAGCGCGGCCTGTCCTGCCGGGGTGAATGTTGCTGGAATCCAGGTGTGCGCCGACAACCTTCATCGGAGACTTCAGCGCGTCATACCGACGGTTCTTGATGAGTGCAGTTCCGCTGTCTTGCCGCACCAGCGCCAGCAAGATTTGTAAAGTTGTTGTTTTACCGGCACCGTTGGGGCCGAGGAACCCTGTAACCCTCCCCGGCTCTACCGTGAAGGAAAGGTTTTTTACCGCTTGTACGCGCCCAAAACTCTTCGATAGGTTCTGGACGGTCAGATTGGTCTCTTGCATGGGGCCCCCAGGCGAATGCTCCAACCCAGTTTTGGTTGATGTCCGGCGGTGGATGCTGCTTGACGCAGATGCAACTATTGTCTCATTGCGATCCATACAATGCCAGACGGTCAGCAATGGTCGCGTTTATATCGGTTGAGCTGCCACTCCGTGTCGGCGCCGGCCAGACCTGATTAGCAGGATCACCCAGACTGGCCAGACTGACCTGATTGGCCGGACTGCTCCCCATCTTCGACGGGAGCGTCAAACTGTGCCACCGGTAGGCAGTTCTGAAGCGGCACCAGGGCAAAGTCGGAGGAGGAGATTTCCTCGGTTTCCTCTGCGTTCGGCACACCTTCAAAAGACTGGCCCAGCAGCACGGTGAGAGTTAGGTCTTCTGTTTGGTTGAGTTTGATCCGTACATCTGGGCCCAGGTAGCGGGCCAGAGTGTAGGCGGCATCTACCCCTAAAGGTCCCGCCCCAATTTCAACTGTGCCACGGTAGGGGGCGGCGTTGTCAGTGCTCGCGATCGTGTACCCAAGTTCCTCGAAATATGAACCGACAGAGCCTGCAAGCCCGGGGGTGGAGGTGGTGTTCAGGATCCGCAAGGACACGCCGTCGGGAGAAACTGGTCTGGCCCCGCTGGTGGGACACGGCGTGTCGCCAGTTTTTGCGTACACAACTTTCTTACTGAACTCATCCCCAAAGAGATCCGGGAACAATCCCAGTATGCCCATAGCCCCGAACACGAAAGCGGCGATAAGGCCAATCGCAGCCGTACCGAAAATAATGGTTTGTCTGCGGCCTCTGGCTCTGCGGTACTGAGCGCGCGGCGTGTTGCGCGCGTACTCCCGGGCAAGAGCCGGGTTCATCTGCTGCTGGCTCTCCCAGTCCTGCTGGTGGCCATCGGGGGCAGGAGGCATGGGTGGTCTATCAGTCACGCTTATAACCTAGTCGAAGTTCGCTGACGTCAAGGGCACCTGCACAAAGTCTTAGTTGTGACTCACCACAATGGTGCCGATGTCTCCGAAGTCGTAGAACCATTTCGCATCACTCACCGGAAGGTTGACGCACCCGTGCGAGCCCTCCGACCCGGCGTAACCAAAGGTAGAACGCCAGGGTGCGCCATGCAGTGCGTACCCCTCATAGAAATACGAAACCCAAGGAACATCCGGAGAGACATACTTCGTGCCGTCGGGGTTGGTCCCGCGCATCGTCTGCATCTCATACTTCAAATAGATGTTGTAAGTTCCGGTGACGGTGGGCGCTTCATCCATGCCGTGGACCATGAGAACGGGTCCATGCACCACCTCGCTACCCACATATGCGGTGACGGAGAAGTTAGAAAGGTTAATGTCGATCCACTTTTCGCCCTCGTGTGGGCGGTAGGCCAAGTTCTCCGTTCCTGGCAGAGCCGGGAGCTGCTCGAAACCTGGCTCAACCTCTTCGTACGTGAAGGTGCCCGAATATGACTGTCCCGCAGTAATGGCCGCCAACAGCTCAGCCGTAATTTCTTCCACGTTTGAGGCAGCCATGCCGGGGGTTCCGGGAGAAGCCGTTGCCACGACCTTGCCAGAAGAGTCCACATTCTGAATTCCTGGCACAGCGAGGTCCTCAGTATTGTCCGCCGTGGCCTTCACCCAGGCAGTGACCTTTTGGACGTCAAATTCCGGGGCCCCTAACCCGTCTTCGGACTGAGGAAACTCAACCCATTCCATTATTTCGGTCTTTGAGGCAGGGTTTACGGAGACGGTTCCATAAAGTGTGACATCTATTCCGATAAGTTCGTTTGCTGCACCCGCTGCCTGTTCCGCCTGCGCGGTCGAGATTATTGGCTCAACGATCTCTATTTCGAGAGTGACTTCTTGGGATTCAAGTGTCGAGGCGGCTTCCGTAACGGAATCCTCGAGCAACTCCGTATCCACGGCGGCTCCCGCGGCCGCTTCCACGGCAACAAAGTAGTCACCGGTGTCGGATATCTCTACTGCACCTTCTTGCACGGGTTCTGCAGCCAAACTGACAACCTGCGAAGCGAAGCGCCCAAGAGTGGGTTCATCCACCGTGTAAACAACGGGGACTTGATCTCGGCTGAAGAGCGCGCCGAACCGAGAAAAAACAGAAGAGTTCCGTCGGAAAGCATCGCTCGCAGTTGCAAGGGGATCAACAGTTACGCCCAGTTCTTCCAGGGTTGCAGTTTCAGCCTGTCCATCCACAGTAGCGGTCACGGTGACATCTGCTGCCATCTGCGACACAAGTGCCTGAACTTCCGGTTCCGTCATTCCCGTTACCGATGTGCCAGCGATGTTCACCCCCGGAAGGGCTACGTCGGAAAAATGCGCAGCATACGCTGTCGAGGCTCCCGCCACGACCAAGACTGCTCCGA
>ERZ1032852.69-NODE-69-length-28968-cov-8.790475_pt1 | contig 28968 bp, 15 predicted proteins | sample MGYA00516689_ERZ1032852 | MGnify/ENA primary metagenome ERZ1032852 (study PRJEB33719, sample SAMN04262499) | wastewater metagenome | biome: rural village; feature: composting latrine chamber; material: composting feces with ash | place: El Salvador | collected...
GGGCCTTGCCCGCCAATATCCCTTACATTAACCTGATGTTCCTGAATACCGGACAGGCGATTATCGCGGTGTTCCTGTCGTCAGAATTCTTGAAATCTGATAAAAAATTGGACACCTCAGAGGTGTTTTACGTGCACCCGCTCAGCAACGCGGAGTACGTGATCGGGAAGATCTGGGGAAACGCGCGCGTGTTTATCCGGCTTGATATTTTCGTGATGATACTGGTTGTTGCATTTAACCTCATGTCGGGAGTCTCGATCGATTGGATGGCTTACCTCGTTTACTTCGTGTTGATTTGCATTCCGACCTTGATCTATATCTTTGGTTTGTCAGTGGGGCTGATGCTGCTTCTTAGAAACCAAGCAATCACGTTTGTGCTCCTACTCGGGTATATCGCGCTCACGCTATTTTATATAGGGGACAAGTTTTATTACCTCTTTGATTACATGATGTATAACCTGCCGTTAGTGAAGTCCACGATCGTGGGATTCTCGAATTGGGAGGTATTGGTTAACCACCGGATGATTTATCTTTTACTCGGGCTGGGTTTTATTTGCCTCTCTATCTTCCTGTTCAGGCGACTCCCTAACACGAGACGAGGGAAGTTTCTTTGGTTGGCTCTATCGTTTCTTTTTATCTTCGCGGGGATAGGAGCCTCATATAACCACGTTGCTACCATCCTAAGGGAAGCAAGCAAGCGCCAACTTTATACCGAGATAAATAACCGGTACGTGAATACCCCGAAAATGGTAATCGACCATTATGATATCAACGTGCAGCAGCATCCGCGCACCATTTCTTCGGAAGTGGAGATGCGTGCGGTAGCAATGGAAAAAGCCGCTGTATTCACCTTTTGCCTTAACCCCGGCTTGAAAGTAAGCGAAGTCAGAGAAGGAGACAACGAGTTGTCGTTTACGCGTGATCACCAAATTTTGTTGATTGACTTCGGACGCGAGATAGACGCGGGTGACTCGTTCCGGTTCACGCTGAAATACGCGGGAACTATAGATGAAGCCTTTTGTTACCTGGATATTCCCACCGAGATCTTGCAAGAGGAGCATGCAAGTAGCCTGTTCAAAATCGATAAAAAATACAGCTTTCAAGATGAAAACTATCTGCTTTTCACACCCGAAACTTATTGGTATCCCCGCCCTGGTACATCCTACAGTAACGAAAATCCCGATTGGCAACAAGCCTACTTTAGCCATTTTCGATTAAAAGTGACAACGATAAACGATCTGAAAGCATTGTCGCAAGGAACCATGGAGTGGCCAATCGTGAAACGGGTAGCAGTCGAACTCGATGAGCGGGGAGAAGGGAGGAGCGAAGGGACTTCTGCGGTAAGTGGAACGAGGGGAAACTTTAGAGGGGACTCCATGGGTAGGAGAGGCCGCGATAGAGACTCGACCCGTGCCTTTAACCGGGATTCCATACGAAGAGAACGCGGAGATGGAGAAGTAAGAGTCAGGCGGGAGCAAAGCCCGGCAAGAGACGCCGCCCGAAGGGATGGCCCGGGAGGAAGAGCGATCAGAGAGGGAGGCGCTCCCGGTGAAGCACTCCGGGGAAGAGCGAGGGGAGAGGGGGGCGCCCCGCGAGGAGAGGTCCCAGCCGGAAGAGCGATGAGGGATGGTAATATAGCCCGTGACGAAGGCCGCGAGAGAAATAACCGGATAACAAGAGATTCAATTGGTGATGAAAGCAGGATGTCTACGGGGAAGAGCCCGAGAATGATCACCGAGATTACATACGACAGCGTGTTCATCTATGAAACGGATTTTTTAACTCCCTCCCTCACGCTTATTATCGGAGATTACGAGCAGAAGAGCATCGAAGTGGACGAAACCCTTTTTAGTGTATGGCATTTGAAAGGACACGATTTTTTCTCGCCCGTCTTTAACCCGATCATAGATACAATCCCCGCCCAGGTCAGGGAACGGAGACGCTCAATAGAGATGACTTATTCACTCGACTACTCGTTCAATCGATTTTCAATCATCGAGGTACCCGTGCAGTTTTATAGTTATGCCCGCACGTGGACACAGGCACAAGAAGTGATGCAGCCCGAGATGGTATTGTTTCCGGAAAAGGGAAGTTTAATCAACGAGGCAGACGTGGTGAAAGCCGTGCGAGACGAGAAAAACCGTGCACGGCGAAACGGACAGGAGATCAGTGATGAAGATGCGGCTATGCGCGTCCTAAATAACTTTATGCGAGTGTTCGAACGATTGGAAGCCAATTTCGACTGGTCGAGCGAAAGAGGCTCCGTGAATGTCTCAAGGCAGTCAAACCCGTTTTTCGTGTTCCCGCAACTTTATAACTTCAGGTACAACGTGTTCTCGTCCGAGTGGCCTATTTCAAATCGATTGATCGAGCTCTACCTGCAGGATAAGTCGGATGATAGCAACTGGATGAGGCAAATGAACGGAATCAGCAATAACGAGAAAGCAAACTTGCTGATGGAGAAATTGCCATTCAAGGAGTTACTCTCAAATGTAGAGCACCGCGACCTGCTGGACAACGTCACCTCGTTGAAAGCCAACTACCTATTTGCTTATGCCGAACAAAATGTCGGGTACCGGGAGTATAGGGATTCACTGCGTGCTGTTCTCCAGCGCAATATATTTTCGAACTTGAGGTTCGAGAATCTCTTGGATACCATGGGGATGATCGCCGGTGTAAACCTGCTTCCATCCCTCGAGACGTGGTGCCATCCCACACCCCTTCCCGCTTATATCATGGGAACGCCCGAGGTAACCCAAATCACGAACCGTGATAGAGAAGCGTTCGTGGTAAAACTACAAGTTACCAATGATTCGGATCATGACGGAGTAATTAACGTGAGCATAAACTTTGGCTGGGGACAAGGCGGCGTGATTTACGATCCGCGAGCAAACCGGAAAGTGCCACTGAAGGCACGCGAAACCAAAAACCTCGTCTCCGTGTGGGATGAAGCGCCCCGTAGTATCAACGTGAACACGCTGATTTCAGGAAACCTCCCCAGCTCGATCAATCTGCCGGTCAACAATATCGTTCGAGAAAGAAACAAGCCCATCGATGAAGAGGGCGACTTCGTGGTAGAAAATGCTTCCTACACGGTGCCGGGCGAAGTAATTGTCGATAACGAAGACTCCACGCTATTCGTATTGTCAGCACCCGAGGTAGTGGGTCTTTTACCCCAATGGCTGGATCAAGTGGATGATAACTCGTTCCGGTACTCGGGCGTGTCTGGCTGGCGGCCACCATTGCAGTGGACCTTGACCACCAATGATAAATATTATGGTACGAGCGTGCGTTCCGCCCACGTGATCAAGAGCGGTAGCGGAAACCAGATCGCGACATGGAAGATTCCAGTCCCCGACGAAGGCCAGTACGACCTGTTTTATTGGGTATACAAGCCCGATGAACTTCGCCGGGGCAGGGGCAGGGGAGGGCGAGGCCGTACCGGGGGAGATGCCGAGTATCGTTTCAAGGTGCGTTACGATGAAGATGAAGAGAACGCGTATATCGATCTACAGCGCTCGGAGGAAGGATGGAGCCTGTTAGGAACCTACTTTTTCAGTAATGACACGGTAGAGGTCGTTTTAAGCGACGACTCCAAGCTCCGAACCGTAACAGCCGATGCCGTTAAAATTGTCAGGAGATGAGAGTGTTACATACCTAACATATACGAAACTTGAATAAATAATAATAGATATGAACCGGTTAACGATACAAATGTCGTGCTTGTTGTTGCTTTTTGCAGGGGCATCATTATTCTCGTACACACGTGCTCAAGCACCTCTGACCATTGAACAGGCACTGGATATCGCGGAAGAAAAAAACCCCGATTTAAAAGCGGCAAAACTAAGCCTCGAGCGCTATCAATACACCTTGGTAGCACAACAAGCATCACTAAAATCTCGTTTTTCGCTGGATCTCGATCCTATCAACTACAGCCGATCAAGAAGATTCGACAACCGGTTATCTCAATGGTATACCAACGAGACGTTGAACACGAGCGGGACATTCATGGTGTCGCAACCGATCCTGCTCACCGACGGGGAAATCTCGCTCATCAACACGTTCGGGTGGCAGGATAACCAGTCCACCGTAGAAGGGATCGATAACAAGAACCGGGCGTTTACCAATGACCTTTACTTGCGGTTCAACCAGCCGATTTTCACCTATAACCGCCGGAAAATGGAGCTGCAGCAGATCGAGTTCGACTACGAGAACGCGGGCATCCGGTACGCGTTGCAACGATTAAACACCGAAAGGAGCATCACCAACCAGTTTTATTCCGTGTTCATGGCCCAAAGCAATTTGGCTATCAGCAAGGAGGAGCTCGAGAATACAGAGCAGAGCTTTGATATTATTAGAAACAAGGTGGAAGCCGACTTGTCGGCAAGGGAAGAGCTCTACCAGGCTGAGTTAAACTTGGCCAACGCGCAATCGGCGGTGGAGGAACGGCGGGTTGCGCTCGAAAACGCGAAGGACCAGCTGAAACAAACGTTGGGGATGGCGCTGGATGATGAGATCGAGGTGGCCGTGGAGATCGAGGTGAGCCCGGTAGCGGTCGACCTGGTACAAGCAGTCCAGAGCGGCCTTAGCACGAGAATGGAGCTGCGGCAACGTGAAATTGATATCGAACTCGCGGAACTCCAGATGATCCAGACGAAAAGCCTCAACGAGTTCAGGGGAGATATCTCGTTGTCGGTAGGAATCATTGGAGACCACGAGCGGTTCTCTAACATGTACGACAACCCTACCCAGAATCCCAGGGTGTCGGTTAGCCTGGCCATCCCGATCTTTGACTGGGGAGAGAAAAAAGCACGGGTACGAGCACAAAGAGTGGCTCAATCCCTTGTAAAGCTGGAGCAAGAGAACTTGCGGGTTGATATCGAACTGGAGGTGCGGCAAACATGGAGAAGGCTCGAGAACCTACGTAGCCAGATCGATATCGCGGAAAAAAGCGTGCGCAACGCGCAACTTACGTACGATATTAACCTGACGAGGTACCGGGAGGGAGATCTCACGGGTATGGAGATCAGCCAGTTCCAAACGCAGCTGTCAAACAGGCGGATCGCGTACTCGCAGGCGCTCATCAACTACAAGATTGAGCTCCTAAACCTCAAAATATTAACGCTATACGACTTCGAGAAAGATATGCCTATCGTTCCCATCAGGGAGTGGACAGGTACTGCTTACTAAAATTGAATAGACAATAATATAAAAAAATAATCGGATGAAGAACAGGATCTTATTGCCAGTGGTTATGATTGCTTTCTTGACGGCATGTGGAAATCAACCGCAAAGCAGTCAGAACGAGATCGAAACCCCCGTGTCGGTGCTTGAACTAAAAAAAGGCTCCATCAGCAGGCTAATCAATACAACAGGAACGGCCCTCGCGACCTATAGCACGGTACTGAACGCCGAGATGAGCGGTTTCTACGGGTTACAAACAAACCCCTCCACCGGTAGGCCGTACAAGCTGGGCGACGCGGTAAAAAAAGGACAGCTGATTGTTCGCCTCGAAGACAAGGAGTACGAAAACGGCATTGCTATGGAATCACGAAAGCTTAGCCTCGAAATTGCAGAGCAAGAACAAAGCAAACAGCAAGCGCTATATGAAAAAGGGGGCGTCACCCTGAGCGAGATGCGCAATACCGAGGTGCGGGTCACCAATGCCCGGTATGACCTCGAGAACGCGACCTTGAGCCTCGAGAAGATGAACGTGAGGGCGCCCTTCGATGGAGTCATCGTCTCCTTGCCCCACTACACGCCGGAAAGCCGGGTAGCACAAGGGAGCGAGATGGTGGGCTTAATGGCCTATTCTCGCATGTACATGGAGGTGAACCTTCCCGAAAGTGCCATCGAGTACGTGCGGGTAAACCAACCGGCACACATTACCCATTACACGATGCTTGACGACACGCTTAGCGGCGAGATAAGCGAGCTGTCGCCCGCCATTAGCACCGAAACACGCACGTTTCAAGGGAAGATACTAATTAATAACAACCAGCTGAAATTGCGCCCCGGCATGTTCGTGAAGGCCGATATCGTGGTGGATCGGGCAGATAGCGCGATCATTATCCCGAAAGAGGTGGTGGTCTCGAGAAGAAATCGCAAGTATGTGTATGTCGTGGAAAGGAACACAGCGATCTTGCGAGATATTCAAACGGGTCTCGAAGATGAAGATTTTATGGAGGTCACCCAAGGACTCAACGAGAACGATAACCTGATTATCCGAGGATACGAGACGTTGCGTGAAAACAGCCGCGTGAAAGTGTTGAAATAGCCCGGTAGAGGGAGAGTAGCGATACTTTAATACGATATAGTACATGAGGAATATACTCCGATTCGCGTTGAAGAACCCCGTGACCATCAGCATGATCGTTTTCGCGATCTTGCTGTTGGGCAAGATCTCGTACGACCGGTTAAGCGTGGACCTGTTGCCCGATATGAATACGCCGCGCCTCTTTGTGGAGTTCGAGGCGGGCGAACGGCCGCCCGAGGAGATTGAGAAGATGTTCGTGGAAAGCATGGAGTCGATGGCTATCCGGCAGAGCGATGTGGTACAGGTCTCTTCCGTTATCCGCGCCGGAACCGCCCGTGTTACGGTGGAGTACGTGCAGAATAAAGATATGGACGAAGCCTTCCTGGATCTACAAAAGGCGATGGCACCCTTCTCCCAGAATGCTGATATCGAATCGATCAATATCACGCAACACGACCCCAACACCGCGCCGGTGATGCTGATCGCGATGTCGCACCACTCGATAGAGGACATGGCAGAGCTGCGAAAGATGGCCGACAGCTACATTCGAAATGAGCTGATCCGCCTCGAAGGGGTGGCGGAGGTGGCATTATCAGGACAAGAGGTGCCCGTGTTGACCATAGAGACCGATCCCTACATGTTGAGCGCGTTCGGGCTTACCATGGAGGAGATCGCTTCGAGGATAGAAACGAATAATCAAAGTATCTCGGGAGGGCGGGTAAGCGAGCTGGGGCTACAGTACCTAGTGAAAAGCGCGTCGCTTTTTACTTCCGAGTCGGACTTCGAGAACTTGATCGTGGGTTACCGGCCCACGGAAGCAGTCCCCGCCGGGACCGCTTCGCAAAATAGCGGTACCGGAGTGCAAAACGCACCGCTCTTCTTGCGAGAGGTGGCAACAGTAAAGTTCGAGAACGCTCGTCCCGATAACATCACGCGGATCAACGGGGAGCGTTGCATCGGGTTGTCGATATATAAAGAGACACGGTTTAACACGGTTAAGGTGGTCGACCTGATTACCGGCCAACTGGCCGTGATTGAACAGGCGTTACCCGGATACAAGTTCCAAGTGATCAGCAACCAGGGAACCTTTATCAAGCAGGCGATTGGCGAGGTGATGAACAGCGCGATCTTCGGGATGCTGCTGGCCGTGCTGGTGCTCTTCTTCTTCTTGAGGCGAGTAGGTACCACGCTGATCGTGAGCGTTTCGATACCCATCTCCCTGATTGCTACCTTCACCATGATGTACTTCAACGGTCTCACGCTTAACGTGATGACGTTGAGTGGGTTGGCTTTAGGTGCAGGGATGCTGATTGATAACGCTATCGTGGTAATCGAGAGCATTTTCCGAAACCGCGAGCAGGGCCTGAAGCGAGAAGAATCGATCATCGGGGGAACCACGGAGGTCTCGGGAGCGGTCATTGCCTCTACCTTGACAACCATCGTTATTTTTATACCGATTGTTTACATGCACGGTGCCTCGGGCGAGCTATTCAAGGATTTGGCATGGACCGTGACATTCTCGTTGCTATCGTCGCTCTTTGTCGCCCTGATGGTGATTCCCATGCTGTATGACCGGTTCACGAGGGGGAAAAAGAGGAAAGCAGAGACCAAGTCGGTGCAGTTTAAAGGGTATAGCAAGCACCTTCGCACGTTACTTGCCCACCGGTGGTGGGTTATAGGAGTCTCCGCCGTGATACTGGTCGTATCCATCTTTCTGATTCCCTTTATAGGCACCGAGTTTTTACCGCGTGCCGAAGGAGAAGATTTCACGGTATCGGTCAAGTTGCCGGAAGGTACCCGGATGGAACGGACGGATGCCGTGGTGAATAACTTGGAATACCTGCTACACCAAGTCAGCGAGGATAGCCTGGCCACTGTATACAGCCACGTGGGGAAAGGCTCTTTAAATAACGAGATATTCGAGGGAGAGCATACCGCGGTGATGAAGGTGCTCTTGTCTAAACAAGGAAAGGTGCCTCCCGAGCAGGTAATCGCCCGTTTCGTGGAAGCAACCCGCAACATCGAAGGGTTAGAGCTCTCGTTCAAGCAAGACGATCACTCCCTGGGTGAATTCCTGGGAGATGAAGAGGCACCCATCGTGGTAGAAGTAAAAGGAGACGACCTCGAGGAGATTACCTACTTGACAGAAGAGGTCCTTGCGCGAATGGCTACCGTGGAAGGCATCTACAACACTAAATCTTCCATGGCAGACGGGGCTCCCGAGCTAAACGTGGAAATTAATCGTACCATGGCGGGGATCAATAACATCCCGGTAGCTACAGTGATCCAGCAAATAAGCCAACAGCTGCAAGGGCATAACGTGGGGAAAATGGATTACAGGGGGGAAATGCGCGACATCGTTATTAGCGTACCTGATATAACCACGAGGGAGCTTGAAGGGCTGGTGATCACGAGTGGGAACCAAGAGTTCCGGTTAAACGAAATAGCCTCTGTCACTCCCTCGCGCGCACCCAAAGAGATATTTCGCCGGAATCAGAGTCGTATCAACAAGATTGTCTCCGATATAGAGGCGGATCGCTCCCTTGATAAGGTAGCCCATGAGATCGGCATGGCAGTGCAAGATGTAGAGCTTCCTACCAATTATTCCATCACGGTGACCGGCGAGGAGGAACGCCGCAAGGAGTCAATGGAGAGCCTCCTGTTTGCCCTTTTGCTCTCCGTGATCTTGGTATACATGGTGTTGGCATCGCAGTACGAGTCATTGCTACACCCGTTCACGATACTGCTGACCATCCCGTTCGGGTTGGTGGGCGCGGTCATGATTTTCTTGATCACTGGTATACCTCTCAATATCATGGGGGCGATGGGGATCATCATGTTGGCGGGAATCGCTATCAATAACTCGATCCTCCTGGTGGGGCGCATCAACCAGCTGAAGAAAACGATGGAGCTGACCGAGGCAATCGTGCAAGCCGGGCAACAGCGCGTGCGACCAATCATCATGACAAGCCTCACTACCATCTTGGTGCTATTGCCCATGACATTTGGTTTCGGGGAGGGTGCCGCGATGCGATCCTCCATGGCAGTGGCGGTGATAGGGGGATTGGTTACCTCCACCCTCATGAGCTTGGCAGTAATCCCCTGTGTGTACTACCTGTTTGAACTGATGAAGCGTAGGATAACGAAGAGAAAAGATGAACTTTCTACTGAATAGAAGAATTACGATCAGCATGTTGTTTATCGCGACCACCCTGTTGGGCTACGTGTCGTATAAACGATTGCCCGTAGAACTGCTTCCCAACGCAGAGCTGCCGGTGCTATACCTCTCCGTGAACGCGCAACAGGACATGGATCCCGCTTACGTGGAGTCGGAAGTGATCATCCCGTTGGAAGGGGCCATTAGCTCAGTGGGTGGAGTGGACAGGATACAGTCGGAAGTCAGTAGCCGCCAGTCATCCATACGGGTAGATTTTAAAAGCAACGTGAACCTGAAAACCACCACGTTGCGACTGGAAGAGAAGTTGAAGGAGGTGTCGGCCTCGCTCCCCGAGGGGTTTAACGTGCAGGTGCAGAAGATGGACGTGTCGGCGATGAGCAACACGTTCATGTCACTGCAGGTGCGCGGCTCAGGAGGGGTAGACCGGGTTCGCCATATCGTGGACGAAGAGATCGTATCGGAGTTGGAAAATATCGACGGGATCGCGGGCGTTAGGGTATTTGGTGGACGAGAACGTGCCATCGAGGTACAGTTAGACAGGGGGGCGAGCGAAGCGTTAAATATTACTCCCTCGCGGATAAGCAGCTTGTTAAATAGCAACGCGCGTGAGCGGGTCTTCGTGGGCACCGTCAACGAAACGAATAGCCAGTATTTTGTACACGTGAACTCGACGTACACTAAGGTGTCGGATCTTGAAAACCTGGTGATTGCTCCCGGCCCCATCTTGTTGAAGGATGTGGCAACCCTCTTCTTCGACTTGAAAGAAGAGACCTCCTATAGCCGGGTGAACGGGATGGAGACGATTTCCGTTTCACTCGTTAACGACGCGCAGGCAAATCTTATCGACTTGTCGCACAGAACCCTCGAAGTGGTGGAGCGACTAAACGAACAATTGCACGTGCTGGACGTGGAGGTGGTGGTGGATTCCAATACGGCCGAAACGATGGAAAACAATATCAACCAGATTATCCGGCTGGCCCTGGTAGGAGGACTATTGGCCGTGTTGGTACTTTGGTTCTTCTTGAAGAATGTTCGATTGGTACTTATAATCGCTCTCGCGATGCCGATATCCATCTTCACCGCCTTCAACTTCTTCTATTACGCGGGGATCTCCGTCAATAGCCTTACCCTTATCGGGATGGCATTAGCGGTAGGGATGCTGTTGGATAATGGTATCGTGGTACTTGAAAATATCTACCGGTTGTCAGGTTCCGGGCTTCGTCCCGGGGAGGCGGTTACCCGGGGAACGAAAGAGGTGTGGCGCTCCATCGTTGCGGCAACGTTTACAACGGTAATCATTTTCCTCCCCTTCCTATTTTCTGATAACTTCTTGCTCAAGCTCATGGGAAGCCATATCGGGGTGTCGATTATCTCTACCCTCTTGGTCTCGATGGCCGTGGCATTGCTGTTTGTCCCGATGACCGCCTATTTTATTTTGCGAGGCAAGAAGAGCGAAAGCATTTTTTATCAAAAAATATCCCTTTCGCAACGTCCTGTTCAGGTGTACCTCGTCCTGTTAAAGAGCTGCATGCGAAACCCCGGGGTAACGATCTTCGGGGCACTTATCCTGCTGCTTGTTACCCTGATCTTGTCGCTTTCAACTGCCACGAGCCAAAAGAGAGAGGTGGATGCCGACCGGTTCGCGATCTACGTGACGATGCCGACCGGTAGTACCTTGGAGAGCACCGATAACGTGGTCAGGGTGATCGAGGAACGCTTGGATGAGATTCCCGAAAAGAAAGACCTAGTTAGCCGGGTGAACGAGGGCGAGGCCACGTTGACACTCCTTTTGCACGAAGATTTTCAAAAGATAGGGAAGCGGGGGATATCCGACATCAAGGCCGACGTGCAATCTAGGATACCCAACGTGGGGGGTGCCGAGATCTTCGTGGCAGACGCGACCGGGGGAGGACAAAGCAGTGGAGACGGGCTGAGCGGGATGGTGGGCTTTATGAGCTTGTTGGGTATCGGCGATAACCAAGAGCGAATTATTATCAAGGGTTCCGATTACGAGATGATGCAGCTGGTGGCGGAGGATATTCAATACCAGGTAGATCAACAGGATTATATACAAAGCTCCCGGGTCTCTTTCACCCGCAGGCAACCGGAGATATTGCTCGATTTCGATCAGATCTTGCTTACCTCGTACGGCATTACACGGGCTAATATAACCACCGGGTTGTCCGAGTTGAACACCGAGTTTTCGTCGGGTACTACTTTTAAGGTTGGCGATGAGTCGTACGATATCATTATCCGGGATAAAACACCCGAAGAAGAGGAGGAACAACAGAGAAGGCAACGAACGATTGACGACCTGCAGGCGGTGCAAATCATGAATAGCAGCGGGGGGCTGCATAACTTGAATGATATCGCGACCATCAATAGAGGATTCGGTCGTTCCCAGATCACCCGCGTCAACCAAGATAAACAGTTGGAGGTGCAGTACGGCTTTTCACGAAGCATCACCGGCTCCAAAACACTACTGGAGGGGTATCGTGCCGACATCGACCAGCTGATTGCTAATTACAACCTGCCGGCGGGAGTGGCCATTGAGGTAATTCATGAAGAAGATCAGTTCGAGGATTTTAAATTTCTTATCCTTGCTGCTTTCTTGTTGATATTCATGGTGCTGGCCATGGTGTTCGAGTCGGTGACTACCCCGCTGGTCATGCTCTTTTCGATTCCGTTGGCTGCTATTGGGTCGTTGCTCGCGCTCATCATCACCGGGAACAGCCTGCTCAACGCGAACACGTTAATGGGGTTCCTTATCCTAATAGGCGTGGTGGTGAATAACGGTATTATCTTGATTGATTACTCGAATATACTGCGTAAGCGCGGTTTTCGCCGTGAACGGGCATTAATGACCGCGGGCCTGTCGCGTGTTCGCCCCATCCTCATTACTGCCATCACCACCATCATTGCCATGCTCCCCCTGGCCATGGGAGACACGGAATACGCGGGAGCGATTGGTGCACCGTTTGCTCTCACGGTGATCGGGGGGCTCGCGTTTTCTACCCTGCTCACGTTGGTAATCATACCTACCGTCAACATGGGGCTCGAGAATGCACTGGAATGGTATCGAATGCTGTCGGCAAAAACAAAGATAATCCATCTCGTGCTCTTCGTGATTGGCACGGCGTGTATCTACCTCTACGTGGATGACTTGTTGTATCAAATATTGTATGTTACCCTGCTTGCGGTGCTTATCCCCGGGGTTACCTTTTTCGCCAGAACCAGCTTGCGGCGTGCCAAGGCCAACGTGGTGGATCCCGACCAGGAGATACATATCGTGGTGCGTGGCCTCGTGAAAATATACGACCGCTCGGGACGTTTCGTGCGGGAATGGAACAGTGGATTGGAGTTAAGACGGCGTCTCGGGTTGAGCGGTGAATACCGGTCGTTGAAAGATTTCACCCATGTTATTTGGCAATTTGTTCTTTGGGGCTTCGGCTTCTATTTCACCTACTTTTACATTGAAAGCAGGCTTTGGGGATTTCTATTGTCGTTTGTCATGTACGCGGCCACGCTTTATCTATGGCGAAAGATACGGGCCTACCTTTTTTACCGGTTTAAAAATAGCAGGGCGGTGAGGTACCTGAACCGTGCTATTTTCTGGTGCCTGCCATTTTTGATTTTATACGGTTTGTACAAAAAGCTGGATAACCTCCCGATGGTTTTAATCATTGGAGTCTTATGGGGAGTGGGTATTGCCATCTATGTCACCTCTAACTACCTCCACGCGAAAAATATTAATATCGAACGGGTGGCCGGACGGTTTGCCGGGTTAAAGCGCTCCTACTTCCGCCTAGTGATGAGCGTTCCGCTGATCGGGAAACGCCGCCGCCCATTTAAAGCACTGCGGGGCGTGTCGTTCGAGATAAAAACAGGTATGTTCGGGCTGTTAGGCCCTAACGGGGCAGGGAAATCCACCTTGATGCGCATCGTTACCGGTATCCTTGAACAGAGCTATGGCAGCATATGGATCAACGGGCTGGATACCCGCGTGTACCGGGAAGAGCTACAGAGCTTGATCGGTTTCCTGCCACAAGAGTTCGGAACGTACGAGAACATGACCTCGTGGGAGTTCCTCGATTACCAAGCCATCCTTAAAGGGCTGACAGATGGGAAGGTGCGTCGTGAGCGAATCGAGTATGTTTTGAATGCTGTACGCATGTACGATCGCAAAGACGATAAAATCGGCTCTTTCTCGGGAGGAATGAAGCAACGGATAGGAATCGCCTTGATACTCCTGCACTTGCCGCGTATTCTGGTAGTGGACGAACCCACGGCGGGACTCGACCCCCGTGAACGCATCCGCTTCCGTAACCTGCTGGTAGAGCTCAGTAAAGACCGGGTGGTTATCTTTTCTACCCATATCATCGAAGACATCTCCAGTTCGTGCAACCGGGTAGCGGTGGTAGATAAAGGAGAACTGAAGTACTTCGGCGAGCCGGAAGAGATGGTTGAGATGGCCGTGGGTAAGGTGTGGCAGTTTGTGATTGATAAAAAGTCGTTCGAGGAAAAACTCGATAAATCATTGGTGGTACATAATATTCAAGAGGGAGACGGGATACAGGTGCGGTACATATCGGTGGAAAAGCCATACCCAGGCGCGGTGGAGGCCGAGGCCAACCTGGAAGACGCGTACCTCTGTCTATTGAAAAATATCTGACGCGATGGGTTTCAAAAACTATGTGGAGTTAACGAGCAGGATCGTGCGGTATAATTTAAAAATTATATTTGCCGGTAAATTCTTCTGGTTCATACTGGCGGCCTTTGCCTTTTTTGCTTTCTTCATGTTTCAGCAGGCATGGAACCGGGCAGAGATAAACGAGGGTTCCATCTATAGTTTGTTGCTGTTCCCTTGCTTGCTCCTTATTTTCTACCCGGTTGTCTTCGGCATTCAAAACGACGAAGACAACCGGATGTTAGAGATCATTTTCGGTATCCCCAATTACCGGTACAAGGTGTGGGGGATACGAATGTTGATGATTTATGTCGCGAACTATTTTATCTTGGTCGTTTTCGCGTATGTTGCCCGTATCCTTCTTTACCCGGTAGGCGTGTTTGAGATGGCTGCCCAGCTTATTTTCCCGATGCTATTTTTTGGGAATCTCGCGTTTATGCTCTCCACGATCACCCGGAGTGGCAACGCGACGGCGGTCATCGTGATTGTTCTGGGCCTTCTCTTCTTTATCTTCACGAGCAGCAATGGCCAGATAGCTACCTCTTATTGGAACGTGTTCCTGAACCCGTTTTCCATCCCTGACAACATCCACCCACTGATCTGGCAAAACACGCTTCTTAGAAGCCGTCTCTTCCTGTTGGTGGGGGGCATCGTCTGGCTGTTGATCGGCTTCCTCAACCTTCAAAAGCGAGAGAAATTCGTGTAATAAACCGGCAGCCGTTCGTGTTGCTGCCTCGAATAATGAACCATTAGCCGCTCGTGTTCGTGCCTCGAATTACAATCTTTTGGAGATTTGTTCCTCGAGTTTCAGCAGGTCTTTGGTGAAGTTCCGGATACCTTCTGCCAGCTTCTCGGTGGCCATGGCATCCTCGTTCATCATCCACCGGAACTGCTTTTCATCGAGAGTGATTTTTTCATGATCCGACTTCTTCGCTGCCTCCTCGCTTAATTTCTGTTCCAAGGAACCTTCACTTTCTTCAAGTTCTTTCAAGAACTTTGGCGCGATCGTTAGCAGTTCGCATCCCGCGAGCTCGGTTATTTCCCCCATGTTGCGGAAGCTGGCCCCCATAACCTGCGTTTTATAGCCAAACTTCTTGTAGTAATTGTAAATATTCTTTACCGATAACACCCCCGGGTCCTCGCTGGGAGCTATCTCATCCACCCCCCTGTCCTTCTTGTGCCAATCCAAGATCCTGCCTACAAAAGGCGATATCAGCCGAACGTTAGCCTCCGCGCACGCCACGGCTTGGGCAAACGAGAACAGCAGCGTCAGGTTGCAATGGATCCCCTCCTTTTCAAGTATCTCGGCTGCTTTTATTCCTTCCCATGTCGAGGCTAACTTTATCAGTATCCTCTCCCGGGAGATGCCGGCCTCTTCATAGAGAGCGATTAACTCCCGGGCTTTATTAACCGATCCTTCGGTGTCGAACGAGAGGCGTGCATCCACCTCGGTAGAAACCCTTCCAGGCACGATTTCCACGATTTTTAGGCCGAAATTTACGGCCAGCCTGTCCATGGCTTTGGAAAGCTGCACCTGCTTATCTGCAGACTGTTTCTTTCCGAAATCTACGGCGTCATCCACGAGGCTGGCATATTTTGGATCTTGTGATGCCGTGTAAATAAGAGACGGGTTGGTGGTCGCGTCCACCGGTTTATACGCCTCGATGGACGCGAAATCGCCCGTGTCAGCCACTACCTTGGTATACTGTCTTAACTGCTCTAGTAAATTCATAGCTTATTGATATTAAAAGTTATACTCGCTCTGCCTGCAAGTTACTCATTTGAACCATTAAACAGGCATATTAGCTCCTTTTTAACTCTTTTAGTGGTCTCTCCCTCGTCGAATGTTTGAAGATAAATTCCTAAAATAGTTCGGCAAAACAGTATGTATTATCATTAATATATCCGAAAAATTGGTTTATTACAGTCTACATTTTGTTTTTTTGCAGTAAAATGAAATAGTCTGGCTATCTTTGCGGGAAATTTAGGAAATATTAGGTGAGATTGTTAGGTTATGGCATGAAATGCTGCATTAGCATGGACTTGTCCTATTATTCCTACTGAAACAATTCCAATGCGACAACTATACACTATCATAACAATCAAATGAGACAACTCAATCGAACAACCGTGCAGAAACCTCAACTGCCGGTAAGAATCTTGCAATTTGGCGAAGGGAACTTTCTGCGGGCTTTCGTGGACTGGATGATCAACAAGGCCAATGATGAAGGGATTATGAATCACGGTATAGCCGTGGTACAACCGATTCCCGGGGGAGAACCTATAAAGGAATTGTTTGAAAAGCAGGACTGTATGTATCATGTCTATCTTGAAGGTATTAAAAACAAGCAACCGGTGAAAGAGACTTCATTAGTCCGCTGCATCGGTAGTATCGTTAATCCCTACACTGAATACAAAAGGTATGAAGAACTCTTTTTGAGCGAAGAAGTAGAGATGGTTATTTCCAACACCACGGAGGCAGGGATCCGGTACGAAGCGGGAGATAACCTCCACGCGGAGCCTCCTCGCTCTTTCCCGGCGAAAGTGACAGCGTTACTATTCAAGCGGTTCCAGAAATTTAATGGTGATCCTGAAAAAGGCTTGCTTTTTGTCTGTTGCGAGCTTATAGAGGATAATGGCTCAACCCTTAAGGAGTATGTCTTAAAGCATATAACCGATAATAACTTGGGCGGTAAGTTTACAGCGTGGGTTAATACTGCCTGTCATTTCTATGACACGCTAGTTGATCGGATCGTGCCAGGGTTCCCCAAAGAGAATATCGAAGAGATAAAAAAAGAGCTGGGCTACGATGACAGCCTGGTCGTCAAAGGCGAGTACTTTCACGTCTGGGCGATCGGGGGCGACAGCGTGATATCCCGGAAATTACCATTGGACAAGGTGGGGTTGAATGTGCTCTTCATGGACGATATACGACCTTTCCGTGCCAAGAAAGTGCGGATCCTCAACGGGGCCCATACTGCGATGACCCCGGTGGGATTGCAGCTGGCCTGCCAGACGGTAATGGATGCCTTCAATATTCCGGATATCGAGTTGTTTATCAACCGTATGATCTCGGAAGAAGTGTTGCCGGTTATCGATGAAGACCAAGAACAATTAAAAATATTCGCGTCCGAAATTCTCGAACGATTCTATAACCCTTTTTTGAAGCACTACCTGAAGGATATCTCCCTGAACTCCCTCTCGAAATGGGAGACACGTGTCTTTCCAACGGTAAAGGATAATTGGATGAAAAAGGGTAACAGTTCGCCGATGGCCACTTTCTCCTTTGCCGCCTTGCTTATGCTCTATACCGGTAAAAGCGAAACTAATTTCACACCCAATGACACCGTGGAATTCGTGGACTTTATCCGTACTACTTTTAATGCTAACGATACCCGGGCGTGGGTAGCAGGAATTGTTCAGGATAAGAAGATGTGGACCGAAGATTTCTCTATTCTTCCACGCTTCATTGATGAGGTATCCAGTTATATCTCCCTGATCCATGAGAAAGGGATGCAACAGGCACTAAAACAGGTGTTAAGCATATGAGTAAATTTCTAAAAATACACGCGGATGATAACGTTTGCGTGGCTATTCAAGAGATAAGTAGTGACGAAACGCTTCAGGTTAATGAAGTAGAAATCACCGTTAAAGATTCGGTGGAAGTTGGACACAAGTTCGCTATCAGGAATATCTCGAAAGACGATAATATTATTAAATACGGTACTCCTATCGGGCATGCCACGATAGATATCGAGGCAGGTGAACACGTCCACACGCATAACGTGAAAACCAACTTGCGAGACAACTTGCAATACAGCTATCACCCCGTTTCTTTACAACCCACGACAGAAAAGGGCCGGATTACCATCCAAGGCTTCAAGCGATATAACGGGGAGATGGGTATCCGTAACGAGTTGTGGATTGTACCAACAGTTGGTTGCGTGAATGGAATGGCACAGGCTATTGTAGATCGCGTAAGGAAAGAGTTAAATGTGGATCATATCGATGATATCCGCGTGTATGCCCACAATTACGGTTGTTCGCAGCTAGGGGATGACCACCGGAATACGCGAGACGCTTTGGCTGCTTTGGCCAAACATCCTAATGCCGGAGGAGTATTAGTACTTGGCTTGGGTTGCGAGAACAACCAGTTACCCGACTTCAAGAAGGCGATGAACGAGTGGGACGAGAACCGGGTTCGGTTTCTGATCGCGCAAGAGGTCGGAGATGAAATAGAGGTCGGATTCGGCCTTATGAAAGAGCTTGTGGCATACATGAAAAACGATGTAAGAGAGGATATGCCTCTCTCGGCCCTGAAAGTAGGACTTAAGTGCGGGGGGAGCGACGGGTTTTCCGGTATCACGGCCAATCCGCTTGTCGGCAGGTTTTCCGACTGGCTGATCGGGCAAGGAGGGAGCACCATCCTCACCGAGGTACCCGAGATGTTTGGTGCCGAGACCATCCTGATGAACCGGGCAAAAAATGAACATGTCTTCCATGATATCGTGTTATTAATTAATAACTTCAAGGATTATTTTCGGAAATTCGATCAGCCGATTTACGAGAATCCATCACCCGGGAATAAAGCAGGTGGAATCACCACGTTGGAAGATAAATCGCTAGGCTGTACCCAGAAAGGAGGTGAATCGGAAGTTGTAGCTGTGCTTGACTATGCCGAGCCAATCAAGGAAAAGGGGCTAAATCTACTTAACGCGCCGGGGAATGACCTGGTAGCGTCATCTGCCCTGGCCCTTTCAGGGTGCCAGTTGGTGCTTTTCACGACCGGGCGAGGAACCCCCTTCGGCAGTTTTGTGCCCACGATGAAGATTTCTACCAACTCTCACCTCTATAACTTCAAACGCAACTGGATTGATTTTAACGCGGGTAGCCTGCTTGATGAAGGCCAAACAATGGATAATCTTTTGCACGACTTCATTGACTTCCTCATCACTACGTGTAATGGTAGAAAGCTAAATCACGAAAAGATCGGGTTCAAAGAAATAGCTATTTTCAAGTCGGGAGTTACCTTGTGATTATCTTTTCGAGTATTTCGATTCAAGAAGAGAGGCTTATTTAGAGGCGGATCAGCGCTTCTTCGCAAAGGGTGATGTTTTCTAAACGGTCATTATGTACGATGTAGGTGTTTTCGATGCCTACAGCACCGATGCCGGGCAACACGAACTTGGGCTCCAACGCGAACGCCATACCGGGCTCCAACGTTTCCTTGGAACGCGGGGAGAGCACGGGTGGCTCGTTGATCTCCAACCCCACGCCGTGGCCAATGAACTTGGCCTGTTGAACGGTTCCCATGAAATAGGGCGCCAACCCGTTCTCCTCGGCCATCTCTTCCGCGACGTTATAGAGGCTGGCGCACGCGGTTCCCACGTGGAAGTTTTCTATGATGGCTTTGTGGATGTCAATCGATACCTGGTGTGCCTTGTACGCGAGATCCGGCGCGTGCTCTATCGCGAAGGTCCGGGTCATATCGTCCATGTAGGGCCGGTAATTGCCTGCCATATCCACCATCAGCGTCGTGCCGGGGCTGAGCAGCGTGCCATTGGCACCAAGGGGCAGTAACGGGGAGATTCCGGCACCGCCTAACGCGTAATCAAACGGGGAGGGGGCTTGTGCGTTGTCGCCCGCCAACATGCTTCCCATGAAGATATCCATGTTTTCGCCAAAGGCGCGGAAAATACCGACCGATCCGTGGAGGCGCATCTGTCGCTCGATCTCGATCTGCAGTTCCACGTCGGTCATCCCCGCTCGGTATAAGGAAGGGATCAACTCGTATACCTTCGCGTGGACGCGAGCACTCTCGCGCATCTGGTCTAGCTCGTAGGTCGATTTTACCATCCGGATTTTCCGCAACTCTCCCGAGATGTTGCCCGTCTCAGGCATGCCTAACGCTGCTTGTAGCCGGGTGGCGGAGTTATACGTGAGCTGGTCGGCCTCGATCAATATTCGCTTGGGCGGGGTTAAACCGGCTTCAAGCAAGAGGTCGGGTATTTGCTCCGGCTTCCGGATAGACCGTACCCGTTCGCCCGTGATGTTCGACGGCCTCTTGATAAAGAGGATGGGATCTCCCTCCGGACGGACGTAGCAGTATCCGTCGAAAAGAAACCCTTGCAGGTAATACTGGTTGACCGGGGAAGTAATGACACAGGCATCTGCCCCCGCGCTGGCGATGATTTGTTGCAGTTTATCAAGCCTCGAGGAAGCTTCCTGCTCTGGCAATCGGTACATAAAAAATGATTTTGTTGCAAACTTACATTTTTTTCCCGCAACTTTTGCTTTTCAACCCGCCCAAGCACGAAAGCTATCACTAAAAAAACTTAATCGGGGCGTTAAAAATGTTACCATTCATGAAGGAGAAAGATTGGAACGCGTACGATGAAAATAAATCGGTTATCTTTACAATCTTGCTTGAAGTGGGTGATTCCGGGAAATTTCATTGATACACGGGATTTGGGGTATTCAGTTGAATTTTATTTGTTTATAAGAGGTGAACGGGAGGATATTGATAGTAGAAGATGATCGTTCCTTTGGAGCCATGTTGCAAAAATGGTTCGAGAGAAACGGGTTTTCGATCACGCTGTGTTCTGGCATGGCGCCCGCGCAAGAGGCACTCTCCAAAGCAGGCCCTTACGATGTGATCCTGTCGGATCTGCGCTTGCCGGACGGCGATGGCATCATGCTGCTTACCTGGCTAAACGAGAAAAAGATATCCACTCCCGTGATGATCATGACCGGCTACGGGGAGGTTCAGACCGCCGTATCCGCCATCAAGCTGGGTGCTTTCGATTTTTTGGAGAAACCGATCAATCCTTCCCTCCTTTCAAAAAAGATCGAGGCGGCCTTGGAAGCCTCTAAACAGGAAAAAATACCTGCTCCTACTGTCCCCCGACAAGAAAACGTTGTCTCTACCGAGACGAAGAAAGAAGGAGAATCCGACGAAAAAGGGCGCAACACGGTGATGGGGGAGAGCCCCCTCTCGGTGCAGATGTACTCGTACATCGACTTGGTGGCTCCCACCCAGATGGCGGTCATGATCATCGGTGAGAGTGGTACGGGTAAAGAGCACGTGGCCCGCATGATTCACGAGCGGAGCGCTCGTTCCCACGGGCCTTTTATCGCGGTGGACTGCGGTGGGTTATCTACCGAATTGGCTCCAAGTGAACTTTTTGGACATAAGAAAGGATCGTTCACCTCGGCCATCGAGAACAAAACCGGTTTCTTCAGAGAGGCCGATGGGGGCACCCTCTTCCTCGACGAAGTGGGAAACTTGCCGTATGGCGTGCAGATGCAGTTATTACGCTCGTTGCAAGAAAAGAAGGTGCGGCCGGTAGGGCTTTCCACCGACGTGGAGGTAGACGTGCGAATTTTGACCGCCACCAACGAGAACTTGGAGACCGCCATTGCCCAAGGGAAGTTCAGGGAAGATCTTTACCATCGACTGAACGAGTTCATGATTCGCGTCCCCGCGCTGAGGGAGTGCGCGAGCGATATCCAGCTTTACTCGGAGCATTTCAGGAGAGAAGCGAACCGCGAGCTGGACAAGAAGGTAAAAGGAATTTCACCCGAAGCACTCGAAATACTCGAGGGATACTCGTGGCCGGGGAACCTCAGGGAGCTAAGAAACGTGGTCCGGAGATCGGTCTTGTTTGCCTCGGGAGAGTTGATTACCCCCGACAGCCTACCCCAGCTGGCATTGAATGTCATGGAAGAGAACCCGGTAGATGTTTCGTTGGCCCCGGAGCCGGGGAACGAGAAAGATAAAATTATCCGGGCACTAAAACACGTGAACGGGAACAAGACAAAAGCAGCGCGACTGCTGCAAATCGACCGCAAAACCTTGTACAATAAACTGCACGCGTACGGGATCGGGTTGTAAAGCGTAACTTGAATCTCTTTACTGAACTTTCGTAAGTAGTTTATAGCAGGGCACAAGCGTAACTTGAATCTTTACACTCGTTTTACAAGTACTCTTCTCGAATATTCTCTCGAAATAGTTCAATGTTTTCTATTGCTGCCGTTAACTCCTCTTTCCAATCGGGATAGGCACTCTCTTCCTCCCCGCGAAGCATGTCCATCTTGCGCAACGTGCCGCACAGGTGCTCGGCATCCAGTTGCACGAAAAAAGGGTGCATCCGGTGGCAGAGCTGTTGCGCCCGCGCGAACTCGCCGTCGCGAATCATCTCCCGGAGATCGAGCGTATCTTGTTTCGACGTCTTTATAAATCCCTCCAATATATCCTTGATGGCCGCGGTGTCGTGATCGAACATCGAGCTTAACAGCGGGAACCGGACACTCAACGGGTGCTGGGCACCTGTCGCCGGTTCAGGCCCGCCTGTGCCCGTGCCATCCGTACCCGAAAGAATGGCAATCAGCCTGCTCATGCTCACCGGTTTCGTGATAAAGCCGGTAAATCCCTCCGCGATTGCCTTCTCGGTCGTGTAATCACCATAGGCGGTCATTAACCATACCGGGATGTCGCTGCCTGTTGCCCGGGTGTCGTGCAAGATATCTTTCCCCGAGATACCGGTCATCTGCATGTCAGTGAAGACGATGTCGAAAGAAGAGATTACCCGTAAAAAACCCTTCACATCGCGAGGGTTGCTACAAAGCTTCACCTTGTAGCCCCGGTGAATAAGAAACTCCTTGAGCATGTTCCCCAACGAGGCATCGTCTTCAAATAGGAGTACCTTGCTGTAGACGGGCTTGCTTTCTGCCGGTTGCTCGTCCCCTTCGGCGGGCGTCGCTTCCGTTACTTGCCGGAGCGGGAGCCGAATGGTTATGGAGGTGCCCTTGCCTTTCTCCGATTGCAGTTGGATATCTCCCCCGAGCGCGTTCACCAGTCCTTTGGTAACGTAGAGTCCAAAGCCACTTCCTTCGGTATTGAGCGGGTTGCTGACGCGAGAAAAAGGCTTGAAAATCTTGGGGATATCCTTTTCCTCTATTCCCACCCCGGTGTCGGTAATGGTGAACACCAGTTGTTCGTCGTGACTCAACTCGATATCGACGCTGCCGTCCAGCGTGTACTTCACCGCGTTGGATATCACGTTAATCAGGATCTGCTTCAACGCCATGTAGTCGCTCTCGATAATGTAATGGGACGACAGGCGATTATGGAATCGCAACGCCAATCCCTTTTCCTCCGTGAACGGCTGGAACATACTAACAATATCTTCCATCAGCTCGATCAGGTTAAACCGGTTGGTTTGTAGCTTGCCCGAGTTTTGCTCCAAGCGAGAGAACTCGAGCAGGTTGTTTAGCATGCTCAAGATATGTTTTCCCGAGTTTCGGGCCGAGCGCAGTTGCCGTTTTTTTTGGGCTTGCTCTTCGTCGGCGTCCCATATTTCCATGTAGCCCATCATGGAGCTAAGTGGGGTTTTGATATCGTGCGAGACGGATAGAAGCAACCGGTGTCGGCTCTCGATCAGTTCCTCGGTGAGCTGCTTTTCTCTCGCCAAGTCGGATCGCGCCCGCTGACCCTTGTTGAGGTCGTCCGTGATAAAGAATATGATGACCAGTATAAGCAACACCGAGAGCATGCCCACGGTGATCGCGAACCCGATGATCCCGCGGGTGAGCGACTCGCTGTTGTCCGTGCCCAGCCGGGTAGTTTCGATGGCTTCGGTGTAGAACCGGGATATCAGTTGAGAGATGTGCAACGAGATATGCTGCTCGGCCAAGAGAAGTTCCCGCACTTGCCACTCGATCCGGGCAATCTGGGTGGCGTAAGATTCGGAAGCTTCCCGGGTGATATTTTTCAGGTCGGCGTACCGTACGGTATCTACCCTCGACGAGGCCCTTGCCTCTTGCTCCGTGCGCGTGATGGTCACCATCGTGTCGGGTTGTTTCTCGGGGTCGATGAGATGCCTCAGCCGCCCCCAGAAGTTCCTTCGTTGGGCCTGTACCTGTACCACCGTGGTGTCTTGATTGGTAGTAACCACCAACGAGTCTTGAATGATGTCGTCGTAGGTCTCTATTTTCTTGTCCAGTTCCAATATGGGGTTTTCCGACCGGAATTGATTCAATAGCCGGGTGATAATCCTACTTTTTTCCCGAAGCAGCGAGTCGATATCTTCCAGCAAGAGTGCCTGCTCTTTGCCGGTGGGTGTATTTTGGATGTTGAGGATTTGCCGGTTGATATCTTCCGATATGGAGTCGTATTGGTCCCGGTAAACCCGCCGAGGACTCACCAAGTATAAATTCAAGGTCTCTTGCGCCTGTTGAACGGAGTGAATGAGCTGGTCGCTGTATGACAACACGCGGTAAGAGTTATCGATGCTCTCTTTTTGGGCATCGATTTTCGTCTTTAGCGAGGAGGAGTAAGCGATCAACCCGAGAAAATAAAGGATGACCACGAGGAAGATCAACCCTATTTTTACCCGTATCCGGTGTTCCGGTGATTTTGTTGATGCCATAATTTCGCGGTTTGCTCGCCAAATATACAGGATAAATTTTAAATATCGCCTCGTTTGCCCGGTCAAATTGCCCCGTGTTTCTCGCTGAAAAGAGCCGTTCTACAGTAAAAGTGTGGAATAATTCCACGGTTTCCCCGTTTTTTCCACAATAATCAAGCCCGGGCCTTTCTCTGGGTTCTGTTGTATCTATATTACTGTTAGCATTTTATGTGTTTAATCCTTGTTTTTCTCGTTTTTAGTACGAAGTTTGATATTATATGGGTAGACGTAGCGACGTCGCAATACATTGGAAAAAATCCAAATAGTCTAACAAATTAAGACGTGATTATTATGAAAAAAGTTATTTTATCATTCGCGATTATCGCGGGTATTATTGCCACTACGAATGTCCAAACAGTACAGGCTGGGGAGCGCCCCGTTGTAAATGCAGTATTTGAAGACGATGGTTTCGTTGACGTGAGACTGGAAGACTTGAACGAACAGGTGCAACAAGCGATCAACGCGCTATCCGACGAATACGATGTGGAAGCATTGAAGTATAACGCTGAAAAGCAACTTACCAAGGTGAAGCTGACAAAAAGAGACGACCAATCCTCTAAAACGATCTTCTTTGACGCGCAAGGGAAAGAAGTAGAGAAAGATCGCGATCAAGCGACCGAGCAAGAAAGCGTGGAGCATCAACAACCCCCCACGAGTGAAGTTTCCGGGGTGATGCAAGACAACGGCTTTCAGAACGTGAAGTTCGAGGACTTGAACGAAAGAGTACAAGAAGCAGTCCGTCAGTTTGCAAACGATTACGATATCACCGTGCTTCAGTACGATAACGACCGGAAGATAGCCAAGGTAACCGGGAGAAGCAAGGAGGATCAATCAGAAAAGACGATTCACTTGAACGATGAAGCGCAAGAGGTAAACTTGGATGCCGAGCAAACGGAGCAAACGAGAGAGACTCAAGAAACGCAGGAAATGCAAGAGAGACAAGAACAAACACAAGAGCCACCCCTGTGGTAAGTAACGGAACAAACTACACTATCGCACCTCTATAATTATTTTCTTGGTAGATTCGAAACTACTATAGAATAACTAAGAAAATCAGTTGCCCGCTTATATGTGAATATAGGCGGGCAATTTTTTTCTACTGCCAAAACTTCCAAGCGGCGAGTGCCTGCCGTTCCAACATCTCCTTCCCGTTCTTTACAACGGCACCTCGTTCTTTTCCTTTCTTGAGGAACAGGGTTTCTTCCGGGTTGTATACCAAGTCGTATAATAGATGGCCGGCTCCCAGGTGCTCGTAGGTAATGTCCGGGCATTGGTCGTGCCGGGGGTACGTCCCCACGGGAGAGGCATTGACCACCACGGTGTATTCGGATAGGACTTCCGGCGTGAGTTCAGGGTAACTGAACCGTCCTTCCGCGGAAGCGCGCGAGACGTACTTCCATTCGATTCCCAAGTCGGTTAACGCGTGCACTACCGCTTTGGAGGCACCGCCCGTGCCTAATACCAGTGCTTTGCGATGGATCTCCGGTTTTATTAGCGGGACAATTGAATCCCGGAACCCCACGTAGTCGGTATTGTGCCCGATCAGCACGGGAGAACGGGCCGCGTTGGAGCTGCTACCTCCCTGTTCCCTTTCCACCCGGATCGCGTTTACCGCGCCGATCTTGCTTGCTTCAGGGGTTACCTCGTGCAGGAAAGGAATCACGTTCTCCTTGTGAGGGATGGTCACGTTGAGCCCCTTCAAACCGGGAGTAGAACGCAGGATGGATTCCAGCTCCCGGATATCTTCTATCTCGAAATTGAGGTACTCGGCTTCGATGCCTTCGCGTTGAAATTTTTCATTGAAAAACCGCGAGGAGAAGGAGTGCGCGAGGGGGAACCCGATTAGCCCGTAAATGTCCATGATTATTTCTCGGCAAGATAGAGGGTGGTGATTCCCAGGGTGAAACGCCGTAGCCGAATATTACGAAACCCGTTTTTCTTCAAGACGAGCATCATCTCTCTTCCCTGCGGGAACGCGGCAATGGAGTTTGGAAGGTACGCGTATTCTTCCTGCTTGTAGGTGAAAAGGCCTGACAGCAGAGGCATCACGTGATTCGTGTAAAGGCCGTACAGTTCTTTCATCGGCGTTTGCTCCGGGGTGGTAAGCTCCAAGAAAAGGAACACGCCTCCCGGCTTTAATACACGTAGTATCTCTTGAAAACTTTGGTCGATCGACTGGAAGTTACGCACGCCGAACGAGGCGATGACAGCGTCGAAGGTGTTGTCAGGGAAGGTCATGCTCGCGCTGTCTTGTTGTTCAAACGAGATGATGCCTTGCAATCCTTTCGCGCGTACCTTCTCCTTTCCAACCGCCATCATTCCCTCGGATATATCCGCGGCGGTAATCTTTTCCGGCCGGAGGATGCGTTGTGCCAAGATGGCAAAGTCGCCCGTGCCGGTGGCAAGATCCAAGATATGCCGCGGACGGTATTTTTTCAAGGAACGTAAGGCTTCCCCGCGCCAATACTCGTCGATCCCCAGCGAGAGCACCCCGTTCAGCTTATCGTACAAGGGGGCTATCGCGTCAAATAACTCGGTTACTTGCTCCTTTTTGGGGCGGTGGGGATCGTACGGGGTGACTTTCTCTACTTTATAACTCATTGATTCAGGTATGTAGTTACATTTTGCTCTATGCGTAATGTCAAATCGTTGGTAGACGCGGGCACGAAAGGTTCGCCCACGATCTTTTCGTACAACTCGATGTAACGCTCCGACACGCTCCGGCAATATTCGTCGGTCATCTCGGGAACCACTTGCCCCGGTTGGCCCTGGAACCCATTTTCCATCAGCCACTTGCGGACGAACTCCTTAGATAGCTGGCGTTGCTCCTCGCCATTCCGGAAGCGTTCTTCGTACCCTTCCCGGTAGAAATAACGGGAGGAGTCGGGGGTGTGGATCTCGTCGATCAGGTAGATCACACCATCCTTCTTCCCGAATTCATATTTCGTGTCCACGAGGATCAACCCTTTCTCGGCAGCCATCTCCGTGCCTCTCTTGAACAGCGCGTGGGTGTACTTTTCCAGCTGTTCGTATTCCGCTTCACTGACCAGCCCTTGGGCGATGATCTCTTCTCTCGAGATGTTCTCGTCGTGCCCTTCATCGGCCTTAGTGGTAGGCGTGATCAGGGGTGCTTCGAACTTCTGGTTCTCTCGCAACCCCTCGGGAAGGGGTAACCCGCACAAGACGCGTGCCCCTTTCGAGTATTCCCGCCACGCGCTGCCGGTGATGTACCCGCGGATCACCATCTCTACCTTGTATGGCTCGCACCGGTGCCCCACCGTCACCATCGGGTCGGGTTCGGCCTGCTTCCAGTTGGGAACGATATCGGAGGTGGCATCTAAAAACTTCGAGGCGATCTGGTTCAGTACTTGCCCCTTGTAGGGGATACCCTTGGGCAGTACCACGTCGAACGCCGAAATACGGTCGGTCGCGATCATCACTAACGTGTCGTCGCCAATACTATAGACGTCACGTACTTTCCCGTGATAGACTCCCGTCTGCCCCGGAAAATTATACTCTGTTTTATTTAATGTATTCATATGCTAATGAGACTAATGTGCCAATTATTCATTCTTCATTTTTAATTCTTCATTGACTTCATACGCTTCCACGATTCGTTGAACCAGCTTGTGGCGCACGATGTCCTTTTTGTTGAACTCCACCGTGGAGATGCCCTTGATATTCCGTAACACCTGCATCGCGTGGATGAGTCCCGACTGTTGGGAGTGGGGCAGGTCGATTTGCGTGATATCGCCCGTGATGATCATCTTGCCGTTGAGCCCTAACCGGGTGAGGAACATTTTTATCTGCGGCTTGGTGGTGTTCTGCGCCTCGTCCAGGATGATGACGGCATCGTTAAGCGTGCGCCCCCGCATGAAAGCAAGCGGCGCGATCTGGATAATCTTGTTCTCGAGGTACTCCTTCAGCTTCATCGGGGGAATCATATCCTCGAGCGCGTCGTACAGCGGCTGCAGGTAGGGGTCGATCTTCTCCTTCATATCCCCGGGCAGGAAACCTAATTTCTCTCCTGCTTCCACCGCGGGGCGGCTCAAGATAATCTTGCGTATGGTCTTTCGCTTTAATGCCCGTACGGCCAAGGCGATCGCGGTATATGTCTTTCCCGACCCAGCCGGGCCGATGGCGAACACCATGTCGTTCGCGTCGAATGCCTCCACCAGCTTTTTCTGGTTGGCGGTACGTGCCAAGATGGGCTTCCCGTTTAGCCCGTGTATGATCAGGTTGTCCACGTTCACCACGGCCGGGGCCTTCCCTTTCACGATGTCGATGATATCCTCTTCCTTCAGGACATTCATCTCTATGCTGAACTTCTCCAGCTCGTGAACCTTCTCCTCGAACGCGGCCAGCTCCTCCTCCTCGC
>ERZ1032852.70-NODE-70-length-28932-cov-9.797728_pt1 | contig 28932 bp, 30 predicted proteins | sample MGYA00516689_ERZ1032852 | MGnify/ENA primary metagenome ERZ1032852 (study PRJEB33719, sample SAMN04262499) | wastewater metagenome | biome: rural village; feature: composting latrine chamber; material: composting feces with ash | place: El Salvador | collected...
TCGCTCTTTAGGGGCATGACCTATTCATAACGTGGACATTAAGGGCAGGGAAGCACATTCAGGACAGGGAGCCACATTCAGGACGCGGAACCACATTAGGGACAGGGAAGCGCCCCCATTGACACCGAATAGGTTGTCAGCCGCGGGCTAATGCACCGGGAACCGGATTAAGGACCGGGAACAATGTTATGGAACGAGGGGCGGGTGCTCTTGGGTGGCCAAACAGCGAATGGATCTAGAATCGGGTGCGCCGGGCTGGGGGTCGAATGCGATGGGGTGGCCAGACGAAGCCTTGGGCTACTGCTGCGGGGGAGGCTGAGCCTCGTCGCGGGGTTCTCCTGTCTTATGGAGGCTGGGTCACCACCGCTGGAAACCCTCGGTGGTGGCCAGAGCAGATTTCGGGCGGTAAGTCATGAGAACCCAGGAGAGCAGAGTGAGTTTTGGACCACAGGTCAGTGGAATTTGGGACCCGAGTACAACAAGGGGCGCCTGACCAACAATTTCCTTGTCGGTCAGACGCCCCTTTACTGTGTTGACGCCGGTGCGCTGACGCCGGTGCGCTGACGCTACTGCGACGACGTGCCTGAGTTTTTAGTGATCGCCGATCGGGGGAGCGGCGTCAATCTCGGTGTTGTGCAGGTCGTACTTGTCGATGGCCTGCTGGATCACACCGTGGTCCAACTTGCCGTCGTATACCAGCGCTTGCAGAACCCTGGTCACCACGGACTCTGCGTCAATGTGGAAGTACCGGCGGGCCCCGCGACGGGTGTCAGAGATACCGAAACCGTCAGCGTTCAGCGGCATGTAGCGTCCCGGGATCCACGGGCGGATCTGGTCGTGGACCAAACCATCCCAGTCGGAGGTTGCAACGAATGGGCCCTCGGCACCCTGGAGTTTCTCCTGGATGTAAGGCATTTGGTACGGCTCGTTCGGGAAGAGGAAGTTGTGTTTCTCCGCGGCCTGAGCCTCGCGCCGGAGTTCACTCCAAGAGGTCACCGACCAAACTGCGGCGTCAACGCCCCAGTCCTTTGCCAGCAACTCGCGAGCCTCCCGCGCCCACGGCACACCCACACCCGAGGCCAGGATTTGAGCCTTGAGGCCTTCGCCCGTGTGGTCCTCGACCTTGTAGATACCCTTGATTACGCCTTCGACGTCCAGGTTTTCTGGCTCTGCGGGCTGCACGATCGGTTCGTTGTAGATCGTGATGTAGTACAGGATGTTCGGATCCCTTGGATCGTCCTTCCCGTACATCCGCTGGATGCCGTCTTTGAAGATGTACTTCATCTCGTACGCATACGCGGGGTCGTAAGCAACAAACCCGTGGTTGCTGGTTGCCAGCAGTTGGGATTGGCCGTCCATGTGCTGCAAGCCCTCGCCCGTCAGAGTGGTGCGACCGGCGGTGGCGCCCATTACGAACCCTCGAGCCAGCATGTCGGCAGCAGCCCAGAACTGGTCTCCGGTCCGCTGGAATCCGAACATCGAGTAGAAGATGTAAACGGGCAGCAATGGGACATTGTGCGTTGTGTAAGCAGTTCCAGCCACCTGCAGCGCAGCCGCAGATCCGGCTTCCGTGATCCCGGTGTGAAGGATCTGGCCTTCCGTGGACTCCTTGTAGGAGAGCATCATGTCCGCGTCGACAGCCGTGTAGTTCTGTCCCTGCGTATTGAAGATCTTCGCCGAGGGGAAGATCGAATCAAGGCCAAATGTGCGAGCCTCGTCGGGGATAATCGGCACAACATACTTGCCGACCTGCTTATCCCGCATCAGGTCCTTGAGTGCGCGAACGAACGCCATGGTTGTGGCTACTGCCTGCTTCCCGGAACCCTTCCCCAGAGAGTTGAAAGGCTTATCCGGAATGACGTCCCACTTCGGCATGTACGGCTTCCGCTCAGGCAGGTAGCCACCGAGTTGCTGACGCCTTTCCTTCGCGTAAAGCAGCGCCGGATCATCCGCCGGGGGCCGATAGTACGGAGGAACTCCGGGGTTCTTGTCGAGCTCTTCGTCCGAGATCGGAATCCGCAGACGGTCCCTCAACAACTTCGCGTCATCGGGCGAGAGCTTCTTCATCTGGTGCGTGGCATTTCGACCGGCGAACGAGGGGCCCAGTGCATATCCCTTGATCGTATGCGCCAGGATGACGGTGGGCTGCCCGGTGTGTTCCATTGCGGACTTGTACGCCGCGTAGATCTTGCGGTAGTCGTGACCGCCACGTGTGAGCCGCCAAATGTCATCATCTGACCAGTTCTCCACCATGGCCTTTGTACGAGGATCCCTTCCGAAGAAGTGCTCCCTCACGTAAGCGCCATCATTTGCCTTGAACGTCTGGTAGTCACCATCAGGCGTGCTGTTCATGACGTTGACCAAGGCGTGGTCCTTGTCGGCAGCCAGCAGCTGATCCCAGCCACGACCCCAAACGACCTTGATGACGTTCCACCCGGCGCCCTTGAAGAACGCCTCCAGCTCTTGAATAATCTTGCCGTTACCACGCACTGGCCCGTCGAGGCGTTGCAGGTTGCAGTTGATCACGAAGGTCAGGTTGTCCAGGTTCTGGATGGAGGCCATTTGGATGAGGCCGCGTGCTTCTGGCTCGTCCATCTCACCGTCACCCATGAACGCCCACGTGTGCTGCTGACTTGTGTCTTTCAAGCCGCGCAGGTGCAGATACTTGTCCAACCATGCCTGGTAGATCGCCGCGGCTGGGCCCAGTCCCAGCGAGACGGTCGGGTATTCCCAGAAGTCCTGCAACTGGCGCGGGTGGGGGTACGAGGGCAAGCCATGTTTCGTTGACGCCTGCTGGCGGAAGCCATCCAGGTCATCCTCGTCCAAACGTCCTTCGAGGAATGCTCGCGCATAGTTTCCTGGGGAAGCGTGACCTTGGAAGAACACGTGGTCGCCGCCACCGGGATGGTCTTTGCCGCGGAAGAAGTGATTCAGGCCCACCTCGTACAAAGTCGCGACGGACGCGTAAGAAGAGATATGTCCGCCAACACCAACCCCGGGTCGCTGGGCGCGTGTCACCATCGCGGCAGCGTTCCAACGGATCCAACGGCGGAAACGACGTTCCAGGGCTTCATCGCCAGGGAAGTACGGTTCCTGCTCCACAGGAATCGTGTTTATGTAAGGGGTGGTCAGGTCCTGGGGGATGGCCACGTCGCGGCGGCGCGCCTCTTCCAGCAACGCCATCAGGAGGTAGCGTGCTCGCGGCGCACCTTTTTCGTCAATCAGGCCTTCGAGGGACTCAACCCATTCGGCAGTTTCGTCCGGATCGTTATCCGGAACTTGGCTAAGCATTCCGTTAATGGTCGGTCTTTGTTTAGCGCCTAGGCTCACCTATCACCACATCCTTGAAGTTGGTCGGGGCTCATGACAATTGTGATTGCCGTTAGGTCTATTGTCCCCCACATCCAGTTTCTCTGGACGTGAGATTGGACCAACGGGAACACGAGTCGGAACGAACATTCGGAGCACCACCGGACCATCTTGAATCAACGTTTCAGTGTCCTCTTCGGCCTTGGCGCTCACCCATTTATTCTACGCCTTATCGACTCGTGAGCACGGGTGCCCTCTTTGACGTGAAGATGGTGCACACTGGTGGGGTGGACAACGCGGAACCCGAGGCAACTTCATACCTCGCCTCGACTCGTGTCTTCGATGATGCCTCCGCTAGAGGGCAGTGGCATCCACACGGTGAAAGGTGGTCGGCCAGGTGGGCGTAAATCTTGGCTTTACTAAAGGTCAAGTCGTGCAAGAGCTTTACTACGACGAAGATGTGGACCAGCCATTGCGCCAAGCATTGGCGGAAGCAATCGGCGCTGAGCCTGTGTCGTGGGACTACGACGACCTGGTCGATGGGATCATTCTCTGGTGGCGCGCCGATGACGCTGCCGAGGAAGATTTGGCAGACGCACTCTCCGATATCGCTCAGAATATGGCGGACGAGGGCGGCCTGATCTGGGTGTTTTCTCCCAAGCCAGGGCGTGGGGGCGAAGTTCCTGCCGAGAGCATCACGGAGGCATCCGACGCTGCTGGGATGCAGGCAACCTCGTCCATCTCTGCAGGTAAAGACTGGGTGGGGATTCGCCTGGTGAACCCGCCTCGGGTGTAGTTCGGAACGGCTCGGATCCGCCGGCCGTACGCCGCACCTCCCAGGGTGAAAGTTGAGTCACAACTGCGGGACCAACTTCGCTGTTTTGTGTCGGCGCTACTATGCTGTAACGGGTCGACTTGCGCATCCGTTGTGCGAGCACGACGTGGGGCCTGTAGCTCAGCTGGTTAGAGCACTGCGTTTACACCGCAGGGGTCGTCGGTTCGAATCCGGCCGGGCCCACCACTTAGACACCCTTTGGGATACAAAGGGCTTTCGAGTGAGTGCTGGCCGCGTGTAGCGCCGGTTTCCACATAGTTATGCGGGTTTTAGGTGCTTGCTGTACTCGGTGGGGCTTCTTCATTGGTGCTCCTGGGTGGTGTCGTAGACCTCAATGAGCAGCCGATTCAGGCGTTGGGTGCTTCGCGCCTGGTCTGATTGCACCCAGGATGGGTTCAAAACTGGCCGAAAACGTGCAACATCAAAAGGTATAGGCCAACGTCAAAAAGTACAGCCAGACGTCAAAAGGTTGGGACTGTTTTACTGCGTGTGACCCGCTAGCGCAGTTGTTGCAGGCCTCTGGCGCACGGTAGACCTTTTGACCGCTGCCCCGATGTGGAGACTTTGATCTGATCTGCCCGATTGCTGTGCAAGTGCATGCCCGGTTCTGTCAGTTCGGATTGATCATGCGGCCTCTTCGGCTGCACAGCAAGGTGGTGTTCACAGGTGATGAGGATTAGCAAACAGAACGCGCGCGGGTGAAACATTGACTCAACGCCGTTTGAGGATCAACATTGGCATCAAGCTGTCACCTAAAGATGAGCATCGCCATCCTCCTGTTTGGCTACGCCGTTGATCGTGGGTCGGTGCATGTCATAGATCTGGCAGGCGGGGAAATTCTGCCGCCGGCTATCTTGGCCGCCCTGACAGATCCCAACATCGTGAAAACAGCGTTCAACGCCGCCTTTGAGAGAATCTGCCTCTCATCCTGGCTGCGCCAACATGCACCAGACATGCTCCATGACGACCGTTTCTTGGATCCCTCCCAGTGGCGGTGCCCCATGGTGTGGGCGGCATATCTTGGCCTGCCGATGAGCCTGGAAGTCGCAGCCCAGGTCCTCTCTCTTACGGTGCATAAAGACGCCGCCGGTAAGAAGCTGATCAAGCAGTTCTGCGCGCCTGCAGGCCCCACCATGTTCAATGAGGGCGCGGCCTTCGATCCGCCCGCCTTGGATCCGCAGGCCTGGCAGCGATTCAAGGACTACAACCAACGCGACGTCGAAGTCGAGCTCGCGATCCAAGACCGGCTGTCCTCTTTCCCTATGCCTGAGGCGGAGTGGGAGGCGTATGCATTGGATCAGCGGATCAACGATAGGGGCGTCGCCCTCGACCGGCAGTTGGTGGACAACGCTGTGCGGTGTGCGGCAGGCCATCACGATAAGTCCGTGGCGCGCGCCCAGGCCCTGACTGGCTTGGCGAACCCGAACTCACCCTTGCAGCTCAAGGAATGGTTGATCACCAAGGGTTGTGACATTGGGGTTTTACGAAACAAGAGGTATCTCGGGCGTTGGAGATATCTGTGGGAGATGTGCGAGAAGTCCTGAGACCGCGTTCAGATATGTCCCGGTCCTCAACCAAGAAATATCAGGCCATGCAGATGGTCGCCGGACAGGATTCTCGCGCCCGCGGCCTCATCCAGTTCTACGGCGCGGGAAGAACCGGCAGGTTCGCAGGTCGCCTCATCCAAGTCCAAAACCTCCCCAGAGACTACCTACCCGACCTCGAATCCGCGCGGGGCCTGGTGCGCGACGGCCACTTCGACGCCCTCGAACTGCTCTACCCCTCAGTTCCGGACACACTCTCCCAGTTGGTGCGCACCGCGTTCGTACCCGCACCGGGGCACCGGTTCATCGTCGCTGACTTCTCCGCGATCGAAGCCCGCGTGATCGCATGGCTGACCGGTGAAGAATGGCGCCTCGACCTCTTCCGCGAGGGCGGTGACATCTACTGTCAATCCGCGTCCCAAATGTTCGGCGTCCCCGTCGGCAAACACGGCCCCAACGCCGACCTGCGCCAAAAAGGGAAATCTCCGAACTGGCCTGCGGCTACAACGGGTCCGTCGGCGCACTGAAAGCCATGGGCGCCCTCGAAATGGGACTCAAAGAGGAAGAACTCAAACCCCTGGTGGACGCGTGGCGAGCCTCCAATCCCAATATCGTCGGGCTGTGGGCGGACGTGGAATAAGGCGCCATCCAAGCCATCATCACCCGCACCAAAATTACCCTCCACAACCTCACCTTCGCGGTGCGGTCAGGGATCCTCTTCATCACCCTGCCAACAGGCCGCCAACTCGCCTATGTGCAACCGAGGCTCGGTGAGAACCGGTGGTGCGGCACCTCCATCAACTACTGGGGTGCCGGAACAGCTAAGAAATGGCAAAAGCTGGAAACCTACGGCGGGAAACTGGTCGAAAACATCGTGCAGGCCATCGCTCGGGACCTCCTCACCCACGCCCTGCATATGTTGGACGATGCTGGACACAAAATCGTGATGCACGTGCATGATGAGGCCGTCGTCGAAGAACCGCTCGCGTCCTCTGCGACCGTCGAGAGTATCTGCCGTCTCATGGCGACACCACCGGCCTGGGCCGATGGCCTCCCGCTCGGCGCTGACGGGTATGAGTGCGCGTTCTACAAGAAGGACTAGTTTTGAGAGTACTTGTCGCGCAGAGCTTCGAGCGAGCTTTTAGAGGCCGGGATACGGCTCGGGTCGTAACAAGTGGTGAATGAGCCTAGGTGCTCTGGGTACACGTCTTTGGACTCCTTGCCCAGGCCGCGCAGTTTACTGCTGTTGCTAGTGACGGCGGATAGGCGAGACCCGAAATACTTGGGTGCCCATTGAAATTCCTCGAAGTCAGGGTCGAACTTGTAGGCAGCAATGCGCCCTAGGAGTGCGCAGATCCAGTCTGCGCACTGAACCGTTTGATAGAGGTGGCTTTCGACTTCCATGGGCGGCTCAATCAGGCGCGTGGCGTCTTCGTTTGAGAACATGAATGCCGCCGCGCCCGCGAAAATCTCCAGCCGCTCACGGTCTCCTTGCTTGTCAAGGATCATCAACAGATTCTCCCCGTCTGGCAGATCCCAATGGATACGTTTGATGAGCTGCTTCATCACGTGGTCGTAACGGTGCGCGTTCGTCTCCAACACCCCATCTGGACCGCCACGTGGCTTTTCTTGGCCGTAGAAAACTACTTGCGCGCCAAGACGCCCAAGCAAAGAAATCACGCGGTTGACGATCCTGCGGGTCTCGCGGTACTGCTCAATGTTCCGGGTGGTCAGTAAGGCCGACCCCTTCTTCTCCCACTGTTCGACTCGCTTGCCCTGAGCGCGGACTTTGACGTCGATCTCTTCCTTGAGCCCAGATTCCTTGATGTACCGGAAAGCGCCAGAGAGTTCTCGTACGTTGTCGGCGGGAATAATGAAGCCGCCCAAACCGAAGACGGGGTGCGTCTTGTACCGGGCGTCGTGGCGTCCCACGTACAACCCGTTGTGCCCGAACTCGTCAAAGTAGCCGACGTACAAGTTTGCCTCTCGAAACACGAAGGCCCGTGCAAAATACACGGGCCTCGGAAGTGGAGCACTCTCGCGCGTCCACGAGTAACTCTACTAGATGCAAGGGGCCTTGGGCAACGTTTGCGTCCTCACAGATCTGACCTCAAAGGTCGAAGGTCGGCACGAAGCTCTCGGACTTCGTTGCCTACGTCCCTCATTCTACGTACTTATACGCAACGTAGATCAGGCCCGTGTTCTGTGCCGGGTAGAGCGTGTATGTACATGACCAAAAGCGCCCCACACCCGGTGGGGACACTTGGAAGGAGCCGGTCATGAAAACCCTATTCACCCCAAACGCTAAGCAGCCCAGGAAGCACCTAGCCCAGGTGATCGGCACGATCCTGGGCGGCGTCAAACCCACCTATCTGGGGGCGCCGTCCATGGCCTACCAAATCGGCACCGTCACCCTCGACCGCAACTGGACCGTGGCCTGGCCCGCAGAGCTGCCCGCGCGGGACGTTGACCTGATTGAAGCGGTCGCCGCCCAGGAAGGCTACGAACTCACCCGAACAGGCCAACCCGAAAACACCCCCGGGGACGCCGCCGCGGAGGCTCCCAACGAATCCTCTGGGGAGGCCGTTCGGGAAGATGTGGGGTTGACGCTGGCGTTCCCGACCACCGGGTGGGATGAGCGCACGCATGCGAACTTGGTGGCGATGCTCGCCTCCAAACGCACCCTCATCGGCAAAGCCCTGGGCCTTCTGGCGCTGCCGGTGGAGTTCACCGAAGACCAGGTTTCCTTCCCCTGGTTCACAAGGATTCCCGAACCGGAAGTCGTTGAAGCAGTCACACAACTGTTGGCCGCGATGACCACGGCGGCGAAGAAGGCCAGCCGCGTTTCACCTAAGCTACCAGCGGGCGGCAATGAGAAGTACGCGATGCGCTGCTTCCTGCTCCGCCTGGGTTCATCGGCAACCAATACAAACCCGCCAGGCGCATCCTGATGGGGAACCTTGAAGGGAACGCTACGTGGGCCAACCACCCGCGCCGCAAGCACCTCAGGCCCCTGAGGCCGTGGAGGCGGTAGCATGACCGCCAAGCCGGGGCAACGCGTCCGGCTCCTGCGCTTGACTGATCCGTATCCGGATTTCCCCGCGGGTAGTGAGGGCACCGTCATGTTCGTTGATGACCTCGGCACCGTCCACGTCGCCTGGGATTCAGGTTCCACATTCGGCCTCATTCCCGGCGAAGACAAATGGGCAGTCACGCCGAATAGCAACACGACTCCTAGAGATATAGACCGCTAGAAAACGTTGCAAATACTGGGCAAACCTGCTGGATAGTGTGCCCGACCTATGGCTGCATGTATATACGCAAACAAGCCAAAGGAGCAGAAAATGAACACCATCGAAACCCTGGAAAACCAGATCGCCACCCGCACCGAAATCAACTCGCCCTCAGTCATTTGGGCCTACGTGGTCACCAAAGAAACCGGGAACGAACACCTCGACTTCGCCGAGTACATTTCCGATGCGGACCTGCCGGGCCTAACCAAAGAGCTCGACGCCCTCGGAGTTACGACCTTCACGATCAGCGCCGGTCACACGGGCATGGCGGCCTTCCTGCAGGGAATCTGCCAGCAAGGCTGGAACCTGACGGGAATCACCAACGTGAAAGAACGGTTCGCGGACATCCTCACCGGGGAACGCCGCGAGCAACGGGTCAGTCTGTTGGCTCCGCATCCACGGGAGAGGTGCGCAGAGCGGCACGATCGACTCCCCAAGCCATGAAGAACCCGATGGTCAGGACGCCGACGGAGGCGAGGACGGCCTGCGCACACGCGGATGCGGCCGTGGGCGAGGCGTCGATTCCCGTGCCCATGCCTGATTCCGCCGCTGCTGTGCCTAGTGCCGCCGCTAGGACAGATCCGCCGAGGGCAGAACCCAGCGCGGTCCCGAGTTGGCGGACTGTGGACTGGGTGGCTGAGCCAATCCCTGATTCTGCTGGAGGCACGTCGCGCAGGACCGTGGAGGTAAGTTGAGCCGAGGCAAGTCCGAGGCCGATGCCATAAGGCAGTAACACGAGTGCAACCCAAAGGCCGCTCCACTGTTGGTCAACTGCCAATGCGGTGAAGGCCGCGCCTATGATCTCCAGTCCTAAGCCAAGCATGACTACTCGGGTTGCCCCCATGCGGGCCGCCAGGCGGCGCGCGGCCGCTCCGGACAGGAAGGCTCCCGCGGCCATCACTGCCAGGACCGCGCCCGTTGCGAGCGCACTGAGACCAAGGCCAGAGACCAGGTACAGGGGGAGGACGAAGAGGAGTGAGAACTCGCCGACTGCTACCAGCGCAGCGGTGATGTTTCCTAGGGTGAAGGTGGGGATGCGGAACAGCCTCAGGTCTAGCAGTGCCGAACGGCCGTGAGAGGCAACATACTTCTCCCAAATGACGAAGCCGACCAGGATTAGCAGACCTACAGCCATGGCCACGGGCGCCGCTGAAATGGCAGCATCAGGACCCCAACTGAGACCACCGATTGTCAGGGTTCCGGTTGGCTTCCACCAGCCAAGCGAGTTGGCCTCGATCAATCCGAAGACGATAGCTCCAAAGCCGAGAGCGCTGAGAACTGCCCCAAACGTGTCCGCCCCCGGCGTTTGGTGGGCCGAGCGCGTCTCCTCGACGAAGCGGAGCGCGGCCAAGAACACGATGAGTCCAAGTGGCACGTTAACCCAGAAAACCCATGACCAATGCGCATACTCGGTGATGACTCCGCCAACCAGCGGGCCGAGGGCAGCCGAGCCTGACATGACGGCCCCCCAGACCCCGAAGGCAGCTGCACGGTCCTTGCCTCGGAAGGTGGCGTTAACCGTGGAGAGGGTCGACGGAAGAACCATCGCCCCTCCGACTCCTTGAACCACGCGTGACGCGAGAAGCGGAGCAATCGAAGTAGACAGCGCAGCCAAAACAGAACCCGCGACAAAGATAGCCACGCCGATCAGCATCAGACGGCGACGCCCTTTGGCGTCCCCTAGTCGGCCCATCGACAGCAGCAGCGCAGCGAAAACCACTGAGTAGAGGCTGGTGATCCATTGGGCGTCAGCGATGTCGAGGCGCAGATCCATGATGATCGTCGGCATCGCAACCGCGACGATGGTGCCGTCCAGGACAACCAGACCGAGTCCCAGGGCTAGGACCCAGAGTCCAGCCCATTTGCGCCGCGATTGCGCCGGGTCGGCAGATTCGGCTGGTTTCGCCGAGACGCTCATGACCCCGGGTCCGCTGTCCTTCATCTTTTCGTCCTCTCTTAGCGACAGAGTGTCGCTAACGAAAATCACGGTAGGCGGGTGAGGCTGTTTGTGGCAAGATAGCGACGAAGGTGTCGCTAAGTTGCATGCGCCCCGGGAAGGAATGGATGCCGAAGATCGAGGCCGCAACGGTGGCTGAACACCGCGCCAACATGGAAAAACGTCTCGTTGATGCGGCCGAATCGTTGCTCCGCATTAACCCGCGCGCACGCCTAACCGCCGGTGCGGTCTCCGCCAAAGCGGGTCTCGCACGGACCAGCATCTACCGCTACTTCGAGTCAGTTGACGACCTTGCGGGGATCGTGATCGCGCGTCATCTTCCCGGCTGGTTGGCGAACGTCGACCAGGCAGTCAGTGATGCTGGTGGAGACCCTGTGGACCGCCTGGTTGCATGGACCAGCGCCAACGTCGGGCAGTCATCACGCACCAGCCATGCCTGGATTGCAGAGGCGGCCCGAGCCCAGCCCTCAGCGCACTCTGACGCTGCCTCACGCGATGCCCATGCTGCTTTAGGTGACCGACTCGCTGCCCTGTGGGGTGAGCTCATTGTGGATCCGGATCGACAGCAAGCCGCGACGGCACTGACAAATGGGATCGTAGAGACGTCTTTCCATCTGCTTGAAAGTGGGCTGCCTCCCGAAGTGGTTGCCGACACTGCCCGCCGGGCTACCCGCGGCCTCGCCCAGGAACTCACAGCAACTCCCTAGTCGTTATTTCACAGTCGTTTGGTAAGCGGGCGAACGTGTACTGGAACGAGATTCGCAAGGTTGTGCGCGCTACCTGCACGTCTGACTACTCCGGTTCCATTTGTCCGAACTGCTGAAGCTGTGTGTGTTGGTTATTTAGACGAGCAGTGTTCCCGGCAGATATGTGTACATGGGGTGGGCGCGTCGGGTTCGAGCGGTCCTAGTGGCTCGTTTGAAATGGGGCGAGGGGGTTCTTTGTGGTCCTTGGCCAAGTGTTTGTTTGGCGGGCCACGTAGTAGCGGTCTGGAGCGCAGCTTTGGTCGAAGAGGGCCAAGGTTCAGCGTGAGGCAAGTTAGTTGGCCTCGCGGCGGCCTCCTAAAGCTGTTGCCCACCTGATCATGGGACCAGGTGGGCAACAGTCACGAAGTGGCTTTGCAACCGAAGGTTGCTGGGTAGTTAGACGATCTCTTTGAAGTGTTCTTTCACATCTGCCATCTCTGCGGGGATATCGCTGTCGGGGGCGTTAGCGCCTTCGTTCTCCGCAACGACCGACTTGTAAGCGTCCAGGTGAGTGTAGAGCTGATCCTTCAACGGGTTCAGGCGGTACTTGCGGATCGTGTAGATCTGGAACACCAGCACGGCGATGTTGGACGCCAAAGCAATGGCGGAAACGGTGAACAGCGCTGCGGGGTTGTTGGAGCTCTCCACGGCGAACATCGAGTCTGTCACGAACGCAGGAACTGCCATGGTGAACATCATCCACAGAGCCAAGGTGTTCGCGCGGTGCTGCAGCCAGGCGCCCTTCTTGATGAGGAAAGCGGGGATGGTGCACGAGATCAGCAGTGCTGCACCTGCGTAGAAAGAGTGGTCGCCGACGCAGTTGTAAACGTAAGCGAAGTTCCACAGGTCATATGCGATGATCCAGAACCACAGCATGTCGGGCCAGATCATGTCTTTGGACTTGTCTGAAGAGATGAAGATTCCGAACCAGCCGCAAATGGTGATCAGGTTGATCAGGCCGGCAATGCCATTCATCCAGTTCCAAGGACCGGAAATCATGTAGACACCATCAACGATGCCGTCTGCACCCATTAGCGCAACTTGGAAGTCGCGGATGCATGCTTCCAAAATGTTTAGCGCCAAGATGGCGGCGGGGAATACCAGGACCCACTGCTTCTTCGCGAGACGTGGGATGTATCGGATTGCCATGAAGCCAAGGACTCCGGCGAGGGCGGAGTAAACCTTCACCCAGTGGAACCACGTTCCTGTTGACGACCCGGCGGTGGTCACGGGGAACACAAAAATCGTCAGGATGATTGGGACGATGATGAAGAGTGTGATGCCACCCCATTTCCAGCGGCGTCCCACCTCGTTGCCGATGATAAGAGCGGCTAGAACCACTAGCCACATGAGCCACGAATACCAGGGTATTGATGCGAAAAGGAACACTTGCTGTCTCCTGCTTGTCTTGTTCCACGGCAACTGCGCCGCTGTCTCTTTGAGGCTAAGGCGCAACGCTCCTATTCCCAGATAGACAGTTCTTCAAAAGTGTCGCAATCAGGTGCTTTTGGCTTAGAGTCAGAGAGGTGTTGGCTGACACTTTTGGGACTTCTGTCCCCGCTCATCAGCAGTTTTGTGGGACGAGGGCGGATGGTATCGCGGAGAAAGCAGACATGGCCTGTACTACTAGGGAACAGCTCGGGGCGGCGCTCAAGGAGGCGCTCTCCACGACGGCTCTCGACAAGGTCACCGTCTCCAAGCTCTCCACGGCAGTGGGGATCAACCGTCAAACCTTCTACTACCATTTCGCTGACGTGTATGACCTGGCGGTGTGGGTGTTTGAGGTGGAAGTTGCGAACCACATCATGGCCCACGCAACTTACGACCAGTGGGCAGATGGGTACCGGACGCTGCTGAACTACATGCGCGACAATTTTGACCAGACGCTGGCCGTTCTAAACTCCCTAGGGCACAAGCAGCGTGACGCGTTTTTCTTGGAGCAGTTCCGGGCGATGATGCGCGCCATTGTTGCTGAACTGGAAGGGGACTTGATCCTTGAGGAAGAGGACCGCCAGTTCATCATTGATCATTTCGCGGGCATCGTCCTGGGACACTTCCTACGGTGGCTTACCCTGAACGGGCAGGAGGACCCGGACATTTTGGTGCCACGCATTGAGAAAATCATGCGCGGAAATGTGCGGACCTCGCTGGAAAGATTCGCGAAGGGGCAAAGATAGGCGTGCCGGCCGTTGTGACATGCCGAACCGGAATGCCAAAGCTCCCCTTACCGAAAGCACAGACGATTGCGCACAACACCAGTGGTGCCGCAGGGCAGATCCCGTAGACTGCAAGAGGACATAAGACTTTGCGTGGCGTCCCGGGGGTTCACAAACGGGGTGAACATACCCAGGGATTTGCCGTTTCGACTAATCAAACAAATATTGGGAGTTACCATGAATCCTCGTCTTCATGCCCTCGCTGACGCCGGAGTTTCAATCTGGCTTGACGACTTGTCCAGGGCGCGTCTCAACAGTGGCGACCTCGCCGCAAGAATCAAACAGGACTCCGTTACGGGAGTTACGACAAACCCCACCATCTTCGCCGCGGCACTGTCTGACGGCACCGACTATGAAGCGCAACTAACCGAACTTGGATCCGTCAGCGTCGACGAAGCCATCAAGCTGTGCACTGCCCAGGATGTTCGGGAGGCATGTGATCTGTTTGCGGATATTTACGAGGCAACCTCGGGCTACGACGGACGCGTATCCATCGAAGTCGCCCCAACGCTGGCAAACGACACTGAAGCCACAATCGTGCAGGCCTCAGAACTTCGTGACTTGGTTGGGCGAGAGAACGTTTTGATCAAGATTCCCGCCACGAAAGAGGGCTTACCTGCAATCACAGAGACAATCGCTTCGGGGATCTCCGTGAACGTGACTCTTATCTTCTCTGAAGAGCGTTACCGCGAGGTCATGGATGCGTACCTCACAGGTTTGGAGAATGCCCTGGAAGCAGGGCGAGATATTTCCTCGATTCATTCCGTTGCCTCATTCTTCATTTCCCGTGTCGACACTGAAGTTGATAAGCGTCTTGAAGAGCTCGGAGCGCCGGAACTCAAAGGCAAGGCTGGCATCGCCAACGCACAGGTCGCTTTTGGCGCTTTCAACGAGGTCTTCAACTCTGAACGTTTTGCGGCCCTGGCAGAGCAGGGCGCCAATAAGCAAAGGCCTCTGTGGGCTTCGACGGGCACAAAGGATCCCGCCTACTCTGACACTTTGTACGTGTCTGAGTTGGTCGCTCCGGGAGTTGTCAACACGATGCCAGAGAAGACGATGATGGCATACGCCGACCACGGTGAGATCGGGCAGCCCATGGAGGGCACCGCAGAACTAGGGGCGCAAACTCTCTTGGCCGTTGAGGAAGCGGGCGTCGATTTGGCAGACGTCTTCCAGTTGCTTGAGGAAGAAGGCGTGGAGAAGTTCATTGTCAGTTGGCATGAACTGGAGCGCTCGGTGAAGAACGCTCAGCGCGACTGATAGGACTGCGGCTAGAACTGTGGCCGCTTTCGGCTCTGCTTGATCTCCGACCTGCGACGCTTCGAATCAAGTCGTCGTTGGCGGGAGGCGCGCGTGGGGCGGGTAGGTTTGCGGGTCGCCTTGGGAATAACGGCGCTGCGCAGAAGTTCTGCAAGCCTTCTTCTGGCCGCCAGGCGGTTCTGGTATTGGGAGCGGTGCTCCCTTGCACTGACCGTCAAAACTGTTCCCGTCAGGCGCCCCGAAAGGTTGCGCAGAGCACGGGAGCGTTGGATGTCGTTCAACGCCGTTGTTGTTGCTACATCCAAACTGAGCTGCACCCGGGAGTCTGTGGTGTTCACTCCCTGTCCTCCCGGTCCGGAGGCATGCGTGAAGCGTTCAACCAGTTCGCTTTCGGGCACAACCAGCCCCTTTGGGGCTCCTGGGCCGGGGTCGATACGCAAATCCTGCACCCCACCAGTCTGCCTCAACTACAGAATGCGCGGGACGCTCGTTCGGCCTCGTCCCGTTGAGGAAGGTTCGACTGGGGTTCTTATCCGTGCCACGCGGGCAGCACCAGGAGGAAGGTGGTTCCGTTAGAGGACGTGCTCTCCACACTTACCGTTCCCCCAAATCGCGTGGCGATGTCCCTCACCAAAGCTAGACCTAAACCGAACCCGCGGCGTTCGGAACTGGAATCGACTCGGGCGAAGCGCTCAAAGAGTCGCTCTGGGTCCGTGACCTGGATGCCGCGCCCCTGGTCGCTCACCCTGATCGCCACCAAATCTTTACCTCGGTAACGCTCCCGGGAGGCACTGACGAACACCGTGGAATCCAAAGGGCTGTGCCGGATCGCGTTGTCGATAAGCGCCACCAGGGCTCGGGCTAGCGCTGTTTCATCCGCTTGTACCGCCAGGTCTTGGGAGCTTTGGTAATCCAAACGGATTCTCTTTTCGTCCGCGAGTGGCTGAGCGACTCTGAACGCGGAGATGATGGTGTCAGCAACGATGGCATGCGCGTTTGGGTCGACTTTCTCGAAGGACTCAGCAGCGACAAGCAGGTCGTTGAGGACGTTGTTCATCACCGTGGCGTCCTGACGCATCTCGACAAGGCTCTCGGAGACATCTCCTCCTCGTTCTAAACGCCGTTGGGCTAGTTGGATGCGGCTCGTCAACGTTGTCAGCGGTGTCCGAAGTTCGTGGCTTGCGTCGGCGACAAAAGCGCGCTGGACCGCCAGTGCTTGTTCAATCGGCTGATTGGCCCGCTTAGTTGCCCACCAGGCAATGAGGCTCACGAAAAGGACTGACAGAATCGACAAGATAACCATGAGGGGAACGATCTGGCCAAGGTCAACCACTCGTTCCTGCCACCTTCCATCTCCGTGCCGACCCGGACCGTGGGGAGACCGACCGCCGGGTCCGGACGCGCTGCGAGAAAGACTCCAGACGGTGAAAAGCAAAACGGCGGAGAGGACGGACAAGACCCCAGCGGACGCCAGGCCAACCGCCACGCCAACCTTCAGGGGAGCCTTCTTGGTTGCGGACTCGTTCTGGGGCTGCTGCTGTGTCCTCGCTTCTGGTTCGAAGCTCATTCGTCCCCTCCGATCTGGTAACCGCGAGCACGCACCGTCCTGATGACTGAGGGGTCGGTTTTGCGTCGAATGTAGTGAACGTAAGATTCCACGGTGCCGGCGGACTCACCGGAGACAAAGCATGTGGACAGTATTTCTTCGCGGCTGAACACGTGGTCGGGGTTTGATGCCAACAGTTCAAGCATCCGCCCCTCGGCTTCCGTTAGCATCACCTGTTCTCCATAGGGTCCCAGCATCGAATTGTTGGTTGAGATGAATGTCCACTCTCCAATGTCCTGGCGCACAGTCTGGGAACGGTAACCGCGAAGGAGCGCGCGAAGACGGGCTAAGAGTTCCTCGAAGTCAAAGGGCTTCACAAGGTAGTCGTTGGCTCCGCCATCCAGCCCCTCGACCCTGTCGTCGATGGTTCCAAGTGCGGTCAGCAGGAGGATCGGATTCGTCAACCCCGCGCGCCTGACTCTGGTGACCAGTTCCTTTCCTGACATCCCCGGAAGTCGAACATCGAAAACCATGAGGTCGAACGTTTTGGTTAGAACCAGCCTCAATGCGTCCTCGGCGTTATCCACGTGCGTTACTTGGTAGTAGTCGGACAGGACTTCTTCGACGATGTGTGCCATGGCTTCCTCGTCCTCGACGTAGAGGAGGCGTGGCAGGCTCTCAGAGTTACTCACGTTCTCAGTATGGCGATTTGTCCCGAAAAATGTGGCGTGGGTTGCCAGGTTGGGTTCCTTGGAAGTTCCTTGGAGGGCGGCAAATATCGTTGTTTTCACCAAGGCGCTGATGGCGCCAGACAACCAGATTTGCTCACGGAAAGCGGAGGAAAAATCAGATGGCAAACGGAAAGAACCAGAACCCGGAATACGAGGCAGACGCTTTCGAAGCGGCCACGGCCGAGATTGAAGCGGAGACGGTGACAACGCAGGAGTTCACCCCAGAGCCGGCTTCGGAACCTATCCCAGAATCGGCGCCCCAAGGTCAGGTCCCGCATGTGGCTCCCGTGCCTGCGCCGCCTGCAAAGAAACAATATCCCTACCCGCGAAAGATGCTGATCGCAGCCTTTGTCTTGGGGATTGTGGGAACTTCACTTGCAGTGATCGCGCTGATTCTCAGCCTGGTCAGCCTGGGCTCCGGAGATTTTGGGCGAGGGGGTGGCCGAGGGGGTCACCGCGCCGACATCTCAATCACTGAATCGTTTGAAGATGGAAGCGGGCGAATGAGTGAGCGGTTCACCGAAGACTTTGATGTTCGGGAGCGCGGCGGCCGCATGGAGTTGGACCGGGAAATGATGGAGGAGAGCTTCGGCCAGCCTGATGGCCACGGCGGAATGCGCGATAGGGTGTTCGAATCCGAAACAGAATCCGAGGACACCGCGTCCTAATGAAATGACCGATCGACCGAATTGTGAAGGGGCCTCGCGAACGTGGGGCCCCTTTCGCTGAACCTGGGCCGCGGTTCCCAGATCGCGGTTCCCAGGCCGCGGTTTTCAGGTCGCAGTCTCTACTGAGATATCCCAAGGCGGTCGCGGAGGAAATCAAGGTCCTCCTCGGACACACACTCCACGAATCTTTGAAGCGAACTTCGACGATCTTTGGAGAATGCGAGCACCTGCGCCATTTGCCCGGCCACCAGGTCACAGCACTCAACGCACGCACTGTAGTGGGTGCTCCGTCTTTCGAGGTCGCGATCCGCCACCACGACCTCTTTGCGTTCCAGGTTCCTCAACACAGTCGCGATGGTTGTGTAAGCAGGGTCCGAGGGGAGGTGCCCAATGACTTCCCTCACCGTCTGCGGGCCGTGATCCCACAAAACGTTCATGACCTGCGCTTCCAGGGGCCCCAAAGTCATGACTTCCAACTCTGGCTCAAGGGTCCCTCCCACAGTGCGGGCCTGACTCACGGTGCAACTTTCACAAGGGACGGCTTGACTGGGCAGGCAACCTGGCCCTTGAGCCGGATGACCAGCGCGACCCCGGTGAGGAGGAGTGCCCCAAAAGCCAGAAGCGGCTGTAGGGGAGCGAACCACGTGATCGCACCCGCGTAACCAAGCGCTAGCAGAGCGAGTTTGTTACAAACCGGGCATCCCACAGCAAACCACGCAAGGACACCTCCCACGATGCCCATGGTGCTGGTTTTCTTTTCCTCCGCTTCGATCCGGTCTACGTCTTCTTGTGTGTCCGAGGGGTTCGGCGTCCCCTGGTCGCTTGAGGGGCCGGGTGTGACAGCGGCGCGGGGTTTCACGTAAGTGGCGATGAGCATTCCGGAAAGAACCGAGGTCACAATCCACACGGGATAATTCCACCAAACTGGGGGAATGTCGCGCCCGAAAACCGGGTTGGGGATCAATACCGTGGCGAATCCAATCAGGAGCCCAACTATCAGTGATCCGATAGCGGCAGCAAAAACTTGGCGGCCGGTCCAGGATCGCAGCCCCTGCCAAGCCTGGGCAAAGTAGCCTGTGCGTTTGGTCGCAATTGGGTTCAAAGGAAAACTCATGGGTACATCATGGCATGACTATGTCAGATAGTCGACTATCTGGCATAGTGGTCCTCGGTACTGGCATGCGCGCGTATAGAGTGTTCCAGTGGTCTTTGAGGGACGAGGGGACCTGTGGCTCTGCCGCGCCAGACGGGAGCGGCGACAGCCACGTAAGTGCCAGAAGGAACCAAAGGAGAAATACATGTCTTCCCAGCCCAAGGGTGCACCGAAGAAGACTGCGGCACGGCCGGCATGGATACTGCCGGTGGCGGTCGTGGCGCTTGCAGCCATCATCATTGGACTCATCATCGCGATGAACCATGAGAGCAACACTTTGGGTGCACAGGCTGAGGTTGCTGAGGAAGCTTCGACTGAGGAAGCAGCAGAGGCCGTGGTGGACGCGGAGAGTGAGGAGGCGACAGCCCCGACCGAGGTTGAAAGTCCGGAAGAAGTCGACCTCACCGTCGTTGAACGCCGCGACCCGAACGACCTCCTGGCAATCGGTGCTGTCGACGCACCCGTAACCCTGATTGTGTTCTCTGACTATCAGTGCACCTTCTGCGCTAGATGGTCGGATGAAACCTTGCCGGTAATGATGGAGCAGGTCGAAGCAGGCAATCTGCGAATCGAGTGGCGCGACGTAAACATCTTCGGACCAGCCTCTGAACGTGCTGCCAAGGCCGCCTATGCCGCAGCCATCCAGGGGGCGCACTGGGAGTACCACCAGGCGCTGACAGCAAACGGCCAAACACCGTCTGAGTCTCAACTCAGCGAGGACTCCCTTGTAGCGCTTGCTGGTGAACTGGGCTTGGACACCGACCAGTTCCAATCGGATATGAACTCGGAGACGACCGCCCAGGAAATCGCCATGAACCAGCAGCTGGGTTTGGACCTGGGAGTGCTCTCAACTCCCGCATTCCTGCTGGGAGGACAACCCCTCGTCGGAGCGCAACCAACCGAGGTGTTCGTGCAAACTTTGAACACGGCTCTGGCAGCGCAGGGTGTGACGGAGAACTAACTACGTGGATGTTGGACTACTCACGGCATTCTTGGGAGGCGCGTTAGCACTCCTAAGCCCATGCGCGGCGCTCCTTATGCCCGCGTTCTTCGCCTCGACGATCGGGACGGGCCCGCGGCTGCTCCTCCATGTAGGGGTTTTCTACGTGGGGCTGCTGGTGGTTCTTTTGCCTCTGGGGGCAGGAGCCGGAGCGCTGGGAACCCTCTTTGTGACACATCGCCAAGCGATAGTTGTCGCGGCATCTGTCATTTTGATAGTCCTTGGGGCGTTGCAGGCGCTTGGCTTTGGTTTTGACACCGGGCGCCTATTGCCGGGGGTGGACCTTCACACTAAAGCGGCTCAAAGCACAGGGCTGGTGAAAACCTTGCTGCTTGGGGCTGCAAGTGGTGTTGCGGGGTTCTGTGCGGGGCCGATTCTAGGAGCGGTTCTCACTCTTGCGGCCACCCGCGGTGATGTCTTTCAGGCGATGCTTTTGCTAGCCGTTTACGGGGCTGGAATGGTCATCCCGCTTCTCTTGATTGCTCTCTTATGGAGGAAGCTGGGGCCAAAGGGACAGAGGGCTCTGCGCGGGCGCTCATTCACATTGTTTGGGCGGCAGCTCCACTCGACCTCGTTCATTACGGGTGTGTTGATATTGAGCGTGGGAGTTTTGTTTTGGACCACCAACGGTCTGGTCGGGGCGCCCCAGCTGGTTCCTGTTGAAACTCAAATCTGGCTCCAGCAACGTACCTCTCTTCTTGCGAACCCAGTGTTCGACATCATCGCGGTTGTGGTGATTGCTGCGATCATTTTGGGTATTTGGGCTAAAGGCCAACGGAAAAAGGCCGCGCAGGCAGAAGCGGAAGTAGGCGAGGAGTCCTAGTGAAAAAGCGGGAGGGTACCAATCCAGTTGCTGCGGTCACTCTTGCTGTGGTTGTCTTGGCGGCTATCGCCACAGGCCTCTTTGCCGTGTACAAGGCAGGAAATGGAGACGAGGAGGCGCTGCAGTCTGCCCCCTCGGGACAGTCAGTAGAAGGCGGAGTTGGAACCGCCTCGGCCGATCTTGATCGACAACCACACACACCTGCTTCAGGCTTGCTTGAGTTCCACGCGGCGAATGTTCGAATGCCCTTGGCGTACGAGGAACGCGAGGTCTTGGTGCTCGACACCATTTCCACCTGGCACTACGCCGATGGCGTGTACCTTTCGGCAAGGGAGATAGATTCGCACCTCCAGTTCATGGCGGTCAGTGAGACAGGAGATCTGCTCTGGGTGGCGGACAGGCCAGCAACCTGCACTGGTTTTGCTGTCTCGGTGGGGCCTTACGGTGACCCGATCGCGGTCCTTACAGACACGGCCCAATCTGCTGAAGCATTGTCCGGTGTCACAGTGAGTGCTTACGACTTGGAGACGGGGGAGGATGTGTGGGGGCCTGTCCAAGTTGAAGGACCTTATCAAGGCCCAGGTCTGGTGTTTGCTGCTCCACCCGAGGACTTCATGGGCGAGAGTGGCGCCCGCACAGCCCTCGTCGCCGCTACCGGGCAACCTTTCGACATCCAAGCGATTGAATCCTCGGAGGGTAGCGCAGCGGTGCTGGGGGAGTACGGAGGCCAGGTCCTTCTCCTTGAAGGCGATTCTTTGGTCCTTCGCGACGCGGTTTCGCAGCAGGTGCTGTGGGAGACGAGCGTCGCCGCACACGGTTGGGACCAGGAGGACATTTACCCTGTTGTTGGGTCTCGCACCCAGGGAGATATGGTGCTTTTGGCCGTCACATCCACTAGCCGCGCGCTCATCAGTCTCCGCGACGGAACGGTGGTGCAAGAACCTGTACGCGACTTCGCGTTTGATAGCGTCTCTGGCACTTTGGTCACGCAGAATGACCAAGGGCTTCGAGCCTCCAACGCCGAAGGCGAAACGCTGTGGGAATTTGCCGTCCTGCCCGACACGACTATTGAAGCGTTGGGTGGGGCGCTCCTGTACCTCAGGGACGGGGACACAGTGCGGGTGCACAACGTTATCTCAGGTCAGCTTGCTCAGGGCTACGACCCCAAGGGCGAGGGGCCCGTCGTGGTGCCGGAGTTCATCGCTCCCATGGGCTCCGCGCTATTGCAGTATGGAACGCAGTCGCTACTAGCAACCATTGAAGCGATGCCGGATTTTGTGATGGACGAGGGGTAATGAAGCCACCTCCTCCTCGCACTGACACAGGTTGTGAGCGTAAAGAAGGGGTGTGAGAGAAGCGAACTTCTCTCACACCCCTTCTCAATGCCATCAGGGTCTTGTTCTAGCCCTTGACCGCTCCAGCGGTCAACCCGCCCACAATGTACTTCTGCAGGAACAGGAACAGGATCAGGATGGGGATGGAGGAGATCAGTGCGCCTGCTGCGAACTGGCCCCAGTTGGCATCCAGCTGGTTCGCGACCCAAGAGTAGAGCCCGATAGCCAGAGTCCAGTTTTGCTCCGATTGCAAGATCACCCTGGCGATCACAAAGTCGCCGAATGTGGAGATGAAGCTCAACAGAGCCACAACTGCCAAGATCGGCGCTGCGAGACGCAGAATGATTGTCCAGTAGATCTGAGCGTGGGATGCACCATCAATCTTTGCGGCTTCATCCAGTTCCTTTGGAATGGTGTTGAAGAAGCCGTAAAGGAGGAAAGTGTTGACACCCAGCGCGCCACCCAGGTAAACCGCGATCAAAGCCAGCGTGGAGTTGAGCCCCAAAATCGGGACAACATCTCCCAGGCTCAACAGCAGCAGGAAGATCGCGACGAATGCGAGCATCTGAGGGAACATCTGGATGATTAGCAGGGTCGTCAAACCGACTCGTCGGCCGGCGAATCGGAACCGAGAGAAAGCGTAGGCAGCCGCCGCAGCCATCAAAACAGTTCCCACCGAGGTCGAGATGGCGATGACAAGGGTGTTGCCAACCCACTTCCAGAACCGTGTCTGGCTGAGGGCAGCGTAGTTGTCGCCGCTGAAGCTCTCGAACAGCTTGTTTGACCCGGTTAGTGTTCCGCCGGGGTTCAACGAAGCCGACAGGATGTACAGGATTGGGAAAACCGCGAAGATCACGATTAGGACACCAACCAGGTGCCGCCAGCCCTTCTCCCTTACCCAGTGCCCGAAAGTGATTTTGTTTTCTTTCGGGTCGCCGGCAGTGTGCCTGCTTGAGGCTTCCACCGCAGTATCGGTGGTAAGAGTCTGAGTTGCGTCAGACATGTCAGACCATCTCCTCTAGCTTGCGAGTTTGTCGGAACGCGATCGCGGAGATAGTCCCGACGATCACGAAGATCAGGATCGACAAGGCAGATGCAAGGCCGTAGTCCTTCATCGCGCCTCCGTCGATACCGGAGACCTTGTACACCATGGTGATCAAAATATCGGTGTGACCCAGTGGAACTGTCGGATCACCGAACCTAGGCCCACCGTTTGTCAACATGTAAATCAACGTGAAGTTGTTGAAGTTGAAGGCGAACGATGAAATCAGCAGGGGAGCGGTTGCAATCAGAACCAACGGAAGTTTGATTGACCACCACTGGCGAGGCGCGCTGGCCCCGTCAATCGCCGCGGCTTCTTCCACGTCGTCCGGGATCGATTGGAGTGCTCCGGTCGCGATCAGGAACATGTAGGGGAAGCCCAGCCACAGGTTCACGAAAATGATCGCCAACTTTGCCAGCCAAGGATCCGTCAGCCACGGGATATTCGCCCCACCAAGGAGCACTTGGTTGATAAAGCCGTAACTGCGGTTGAACATACCTGCGAAGATCAATGCCGAGATGAAGCCCGGGATTGCATAGGGCAAGATCATCAGGGTCCTATAGATCTTCTGACCCCGGATTGGCTTGTTGAACGTGATCGCAAGGAAGAGGCCCAACAGGAACGTCAGTGCTACCGATAGCAATGCCTGCGCGAAAGTCCACCACAGAACCTGGTAGAACGAAGACATGTAGCGGCTGTCGCCGAAGGCCTTGTAGTAGTTCGTAAAGCCGACTCCAACGCGCCACCCAACGGGCAACGTTTGTCCGTCATCTGATTCGAACTTACCCGCGTCGCTGGCGTGATAGACGACCCCTGTTTCCTGGTTTGTCATCGTGTCCGCTTCTGAGTCATATACCAACCGCGACTTTGAAAGGTTACCCGTGCTCCCGTTCTGGGTGCGGATTGAGCCATCCTCAGCGTTATCAGAAACAGGGACTCGAAGCGCAAGAACTTCGTCCTGGTCAGCCTTGATTTGCTTCTTCGTCAGGATCTTCCAACCTGGGACCTCAGTAATGTCCGTCCCATCCACGGTTGCGTCTGGCACGGCCATGAGAGGTTGATCAGGATCCCCGATCATGACTTTGTCGTCTTGCAAAATGGCGAAGCCCAGTGTGCCACCCTTCTCAATCACTTTGAGGGGATAGGTGGCGGAGTCGGGCACTCGAATCTCGTTTTGCGCCAAAAGCGCGTCTATGGCTACTTGCTTCGTCGCGTTGTGTCCGTCGCCGTAGTTAGTGAAGGAAACGTACACCGTGTAGAAGATCGTGTAGATCTGGAACACAAGCAAGAATGCAAGCCCTGGGAGTATGTATTTCAGCGGAAGTGTTCTTCCTGAGAAATACACCCAGTCGGCGATTATGACCAGCGCCAACATCGCGAAGAAAATGCCCCAGGAATCTTTTACGTAAGAAATGATGATTACGTATACGCCGAAGGCATTTACCAGGGCCATTAGGATCACCTTGACAACAAAACCCCAGCCCCACTTATTCGCGTCTGGGTCTTTTGCCGGCAGGGCGAATCTAGATTTCTTTTTTGAGGCCTTTTTGACCTCAGCGGCTTCCATCTCTACCGCTATCTCTTCAGAGTGAAGATTACTCATGAATCCTCCGTTGAGTTCGGCGTCATCGCCGAACTAGCAGGTGTGTTCTGTCCAGCAAATGCTCGCTGGTTTTACCTCGATCATATTACGCCCCGCCATTGAGGACCTAATGGTGTCTGGCGAGGCCCATATCTGCCGGTTTTTAAGCTCAAGCGCAGGCCGGCGGCAATATGAGCCCGCCTGATTGCTGCGCTAACCATGCATAGAAGCACTTGAAATTCACGTCAAATATGTCGTGTTGATGAGGAATGATTGCGAAAGAAAAGTTCGGGTGCAGCCCGCCAATGTTGCGTGCCGCACCCGAACCAGTGTTCTATTTGATTCTCACAGCCAGCAGTTTGCGACTTTGAAAATCATGTCGGGATCTAGCCGTCGATCGCCTTCTGGATCTCTTCGATCATGTGGGCCCAGGCGGCACCCGGATCGGCTTCAGAGCCGCTCACGATAGCTGCCTCGGTGCGGCCCCAGGGGCCCCACACTTCGTTCATTTCTGGGATCGAGGGCATGGGCAGAGCGTGCTCGCCAGCAGCCATGAACCCAGCGGTCAAAGGATCTGCAGCAGCCTTCTCGGCAGCAGCGGTCAGGGCCGGAGGACGACCGCCAGCTTCGTACAGCGCGTACTGGATGTCTTCAGTGGCGATGTAGTTGACAAGGAAGTCGTTCGCGTCCAGGGCGTTCTTCGCCTGGGAGCTCATGTAGAAGCCTGCAACGCCAGCGAACGGACGTGCTGCCTCGCCACCAGCGGAAGGAATCGCGTCAACGGAGAGGTTGATGCCGCCTGCTTCGATGCTCTCAAGCATCCACGGGCCACCAATCAGGAAGGGTGATTCGCCCTTCGAGAAGGCGTCCAGAACGATGTCGTAGTTGCGGTCCGGGTCGAACATGCCGGCGCCCTTGGTGCCGTTGTCGGCGAGGAACTGAGCGAACGCGTCGCCGCCTTCTGCAAGGTTCAGTTCGTTGGTGTAGGAACCATCATCGTTCTGCTTGAAGACGGTGGAACCAAACGAGGTCTGCAGGGCGTAGAAGGTGTACGGGTCGCCGTCTTCGCCGTTCATCTGAATCAGGAACGGGTACTTGGCGCCGGACGCATTTCCAGCCGCGACAACGTCATCCCAGGTTGCGGGGGCGTCAGGGGCGAGGTCGACGTTACGCAGGAGGGCGACGTTCTCAATGGCGTAAGGCATGCCGTAGAGCTGCCCGTCCATGGTGAACGCTGCAATCGCTGCTTCTTCGAACTCTGAAGCCTTGTCGCCGATTTCGATCGGGGCAACAACGCCGTTTGTCGTCAGTTCGCCCAACCAGTCGTGTGCGCCAACAGTGATGTCGGGGCCGTGCCCGGTTGGCACCTGGGTGGTGAAGTCAGTGCGGATGTCTTCGAAGTTCTTCAGAACAACTTCGACGGGTGTTCCGGTGTCGGCGGTGAACTGTTCAGCAGCCTGCTTGACTGCCGCTTCACGTGTTTCGTCGACCCAGATGACAAGGGCATCTTCGTCTGTCTCTACAACGCCGCTCTGATCTGCATCAGATTCGCCGGTAGAGGTGTCTGTGCCGCCGCTGGCGCAGCCAGCAAGGGCAAGAGCCGCGGTCGCGATGACCGCTGCGAAAGTAGTCTTGCGCATTAAAGTTTCACTTCCTTACGAGTGTTCAATTGCGTCTGTTTCGGAACGCATTGAGAACGCGAACCGAAGACAACAACAAACATACGTGACAGTCCGGAGGGTTGTGCGCCAAGACCCTATCTAGAGGGGATTTGTTACCCAAAAGTGACCGCGTCATCGCCGGTGGCGAACGACAAGTGCGGTGGCTCACTTTGTGTTGGCTCTCCTGAAAGGGGGGAAGTTGGCTCGACGCGCACCTGCAGAACAAGCAGATACGCGTCCTCAAAAGTCACGGGTCAGTCTTGATTTCAGGGCCACAGGTCCCAGGGGGGATCTTTGGCGGCCGAGATTCGTTGGCACCGACCGATACTTGAACCTTCCATTTCCGAGACGTGCAGAGTCCACGCTCATACCCTCGTGAACGGAGAATTCAAAGTAACAAGCGCGGAGTCCCGATCAGCAGGTACCCCCAGTTTGTTCGTGCGATGGTCGAGGTGAAAAAGGCAGAGGCCCTCGCGAACCGAAAAGCACGCGTCATTTCGCAACAGACGGCGGATGCAATTATCGCCGGATGCGATCTGATCCTGAAAGACGAGCGGTGTCTGGACCAGTTCCCGGTGGACATGATCCAAGGGGGCGCAGGCACCTCTTTGACCATGAATACCAACGAGGTCGTGGCAAACCTGGCGTTGGAAACCATGGGACTCGAAAAGGGAAGATACGACGTCATCAACCCGAATGACGACGTGAACAAGTCCCAGTCGACCAACGATGCTTATCTCACAGGCATGCGTCTTGCTATGTACCGCTCTGCCGGGGAAGTCCAGGACGCCCTCACGGCGCTGGTTGAGTCTTTTGACGTCCTCGCAGAACGAAACATGCACGTTCTGAAAATGGGACGCACCCAGCTACAGGATGCCGTTCCAATGGCGGTGGGCGAGGAATTCTCTGCCTTCGCAGAGCTGCTCCGGGAAGAAGTGAAACTCCTTGGACACGCCAAAGAGCAGTTGCTGGAAATGAACTTGGGCGGGACCGCAATCGGCACGGGAGTAAACACGCCTCCAGGATTCCAGGACTTGGTCGTTGATTGCCTGTCGGAGGTCACGGGGCTGCCCTGCACGCCGGATCGAGACCTCATCAAGGCCACCTCGGACACCAGCGCGTACGTCGCTTTGCACGGGGCGTTGAAGCGCACCGCCATTAAACTGTCAAGAGTCTGCAACGATCTGCGATTGCTGTCTTCGGGCCCTCGTGCTGGGCTCAACGAGATCGATCTTCCAGAGATGGCGGCGGGCTCATCGATCATGCCCGCCAAAGTTAACCCGGTTATTCCGGAAGTGGTCAACCAGGTTTGCTTCAAGGTGATCGGCAATGACACCACGGTTTCCTTCGGCGTCGAGGCAGGTCAGCTCCAGTTAAACGTTATGGAGCCGATTATTGCTCAGAGCATTTTCGAATCAATGGACCTGATGGTGAATGCTCTGCAGGTTTTGCGGGAACGTTGCGTAGACGGGATCACGGTTAACGAGGAACTGTGTAAGCAGTCGGTGATGAACTCTATCGGAATCGTCACCTACCCAGACGACATCATCGGTCACCACAACGGCGACCTTGTCGGTAAAGAATGCGCGCGGACAGGCAAATCCGTGAAGCAGGTAGTTCTCGAAATGGGGTTGATGGACGAGGATGCCCTAGAGGAGGCGCTCTCCGCCGAGAACCTCCTGAACCCGACGTACCAGGGGCAGTACTTCGACTAGTCGTGTATGGGGGACCCCTCGAGATCACCAACCAAACTGCCAGTCACCGCCGCGGCCATCCGCCCAACCCGCATCGACGCCACTCTTACTGCGGATCAGTTGGTGTGTTGGCGCCAGTCTGGTTGCGGATTAGCTAGTGTTGACGCCAGTCTGGTTGCTGATCAGTTGGCGGACTCGGATCGACTGATTGTAGCTATCCCTCCGGGGTCTACTGCCTCTGAGGTTACGAGGTCTGTTGCCGCTGGGCTTGCGCGGTCTGTTGCTGTTGCTGTGCTTGTGCGGTCTGTTGCTTCTGAGATTGCGGCGTGTATCGTTCGTCTGCCGCTGCGTGAGTGTCCCACTTGCACCACTTGCACCACGTACCCCACATGTCCCGGAATGGCTGCGCGCTCGACGTGTAACTGCCGACTGGTTTGTTTCACAACGCTGTTCCCTGTCCCTAATGTGCTTCCCGGAGCTCTTGGTGCCACCCTTTAGGGCCATTACCTATTCATAACCAAGATATTAAAGGCAGGGA
>ERZ1032852.72-NODE-72-length-28622-cov-8.782931_pt1 | contig 28622 bp, 13 predicted proteins | sample MGYA00516689_ERZ1032852 | MGnify/ENA primary metagenome ERZ1032852 (study PRJEB33719, sample SAMN04262499) | wastewater metagenome | biome: rural village; feature: composting latrine chamber; material: composting feces with ash | place: El Salvador | collected...
TGTACCTGCAACTGCCGGTTCACTACGCGTATAAACTGGATGTAACCCCCGGAACGCGTATCGTATTCCACGCGGGCCCGTATGTTGCTTATGGTATAGGCGGCAAAGCAAAGCTTAGCGGCTCGCTGGGAGATTGGGAAGGTGCGACCGAGTGGGATGTATTTGGCGATAATGGATTCTTGAAAAACTTTGATGCCGGTTTAGGCCTCGGCGTGGGTGCTGAATTCGGCCCGCTTCTGCTTGACCTCGGTTGGGATATGGGTCTTGTAAATATTGCAGATTCAGATAATGGAGATATCAAGAACCAAAACGCGTATCTATCGGTAGGATACAAGTTCTAATTCTCTTCTTACAAGAAGACATTTTTGATATATTTAGAAAAGGCTGTCCGGTGTCACCGGATGGCCTTTTCTCTGCTGCTTGTTGATCTTTGTCCGCAAAATATTGTTAAAAAATAAAGAGTTGTACAAAAAACAGCCAATTCTAACTATGTTTGTAAAGTAAACCTTTGACAATTCGTGGTGTAAGAAAATTTACCTGCCGTAAAGAAGTGAGCTAATGACGCGATTGCCCCGTTTCTCTCTATCGTTTCTTATTTTTACCTGGTATAGCCTCTCTATCTTGGGCCAATCATCGTATCTGTTTAAGCAGCTGGAAGTGGGTGACGGGCTTTCTCACAACCAAATCAACCATATTTTTAAAGATAGTCGCGGGTTCATGTGGTTCTCTACCGCATCGGGGCTAAACAGGTATGACGGGTATAAGTTCAAGCTGTTTTTTCATAATCCTGACGACGATAATTCGCTCCCCGACAACTTTGTGATGAATGTACAGGAAGATGGAGAAGGACGGTTATGGATACATACAGCTGGCGGGTACGTGGTGTACAACCCGGAAAAGGAGAAGTTTGTGAAGTGCCAGGCCTTGCTACACCAGATGGGGATAACGAGCCCGGTGGACCTTATTTTCATTGACAACCGTAAAAATATATGGTGTTACACGAATTCAATAGGTTTTTATCAATACCAACCCGGCAGGGATACATCAGTATTCTTCCCGCAGAACGGGGAAGAAGGGCAGTTAAACGTTGGCACCATCACCGATATAAAGGAATCTGAAACCTGTTACCTGTTTATTTTTCAATCGGGGCTCATTCAATTCATGGATAAGCAGCGTTACCGCGTTCATCGTACGGACGATCACGTCATGCAGCAACAGAAAGGACAGGCGCATAACTACCAGGCGTTTGTTGACGCCGACAATGATGTATGGATCTACTCCGATGTCCCAAACGGGGCATGGGTATATGGCTCCAAGGACGGGGACTGGAAGCATGTAGGGACAAAGCAAAGTGATTTTCCGTTTTACTTGTCAAGCGACATGCTTACTGATATTATCCAAGATCCCGGCGGGGTAATTTGGATGTCTACCGACCACGGGGGCATCGATATCATTGATAAGAAAGCAAATCGGCTGATTAATCTGAGGAACCAGCCGTACAGCAAACGAAGTATTGCTCACAATAGTATTAAATGTAGTTATACCGACGACACCGGCATCGTCTGGATAGGCACGTATAAAAATGGGATTTCTTACCATAGCAAAAGCATCTACAAGTTTGGTGTTGAACACCTCAACTACTTCCGGAGGATAGATAATTTCAAGCCCGACGTGAATTCCATAATTAAAGATAGCGACGGGAATATCTGGGTGGGGTCTAACGGGAGCGGACTGGTGCGCGTGGACACGAGAACGGGCAAGTACCATCTTTACAGCCATGATGCGAAAGATGCCTCCTCCTTGACCAACGACGTGATCGTGAGCTTGTGTGCCGCGAGAAACGGGAAACTGTGGATTGGCACCTACCTGTCGGGCTTGGACTGTTTTAACGGGCGGGAGTTTATCCATTACCGCCATGACCCCGCCAATCCCAACAGCCTCGCTAACGACAACGTGTGGTCCCTTATTGAAGACCAGACGGGAATGATTTGGATTGGTACGTTGGGAAGCGGATTGCAAAAGCTCGATCCGTCCAACGGTAAGTTCACCACGTTTAACAATAATTCGGGACACTTGCTTTCCTCCGAGTTTATCTCTTCTATTTTCTTGGCCAAGAACGATAAATTAATTCTCGGCACCGCGATCGGGATCACGATATTCGATATGGAAACCGAGCGCTCTGAGGTGTTGACAGGCAACCGGAAAGGAGATCAGCCCTTCACCAACTTGAACGTGAACCACGTCTACGAAGATAGCCGGGGGCTTATCTGGATAGGGACTCGCGACGGGTTGAACATCTGGGATCCCCGGCAGGATAAGGTAACCCAGCTCTACAAAAGCGACGGGCTTACCGATAACGTGATCTCGGGAATCATCGAAGATAACCAGCACAACATGTGGGTTACCACCTCCAACGGAGTATCGAATATCATCTTGGAAACCGATTTGGAAAGCAACGGCTACCGGTTCTCCTTCGTGAATTACAACGAGGGAGATGGCCTGCAAGGCCACGAGTTTAACTTGCGATCGGTATTTAAATCGACCGATGGGGAGATCCTACTCGGGGGGACCAACGGGTTCAACATATTCAACCCGGGGAATATCCTTTACAACACCGCGCGCCCCAAGGTCCTTTTTACCGGCCTGAAACTGTTTAACGAAGACGTGGAGGTGGGAGCGGAATACAACGGCAATAAAATCTTGTCGTCGGAATTGAACCGGGCCGGGGAAGTTACCTTTAACTACGGACAGAATGTTTTTTCAGTCGAGTTCTCTGCCATGAACTACGTGCTCCCCGAAAAAACCACCTTTGCCTACCTGTTGGAAGGGTTTAATGTCGATTGGCTGGTCACCGATCCCGGCGTACACAGCGTCACGTATACTAACCTTGCCCCCGGGAAATACACCCTCCGGGTGAAAGCGGCAAACAGCGACGGCTTCTGGAGTGAAGAGTCTACCGCGCTGCAAATTCGCGTAAAGCCTCCTTTCTGGCTATCCACGGGTGCCTATGTCTTCTATGCCTTCCTGCTGATTTCTATTCTCTTGTTAACACGCTACATGATTATCCGTAACGAGCAGCAGAAATTCAAGTTGAAGCAGATCGAGCTGGAGGCACGGCGGAAACACGAGCTGGACGAGATGAAGCTTCGGTTCTTTACCAATGTCAGCCATGAGCTGCGAACCCCCTTAACGCTCGTGATCTCCCCCTTGGAGAACATGATGAAATCTGTCCCGGACAACCAACAAAAACAGCAGCTCTCGTTGATCCACAAGAATGCCATCCGGCTATTGAACATGGTGAACCAGCTCCTGGACTTCAGGAAAAGCGATGTGAACGAGCACTCCCTGAATTTGTCTTATGGTGATATTATCTCGTTTCTGGATAATTCATGCAGGCATTTCATGGAGTACGCGGAAAAGAAAAGTATCCGGTTGACCTTCTTTTCGTCGGTGGACGAGTTGAGGATGGTATTCGATGAAGACAAGATGAGGAAGATCATGATGAATCTTATCTCCAACGCCCTGAAGTTTACCGAGAAAAATGGTACGGTGGACGTGCTGGTCAAGCTCTTGCCCGCGAGCAGCAAGAACGATCCCGAACTATTGGAGATACGAATAATAGATACCGGTATAGGCATAAAAGATGACGAGAAAAAACGAATATTCGAGCGCTTTTACCAGGGAAAGATACGAAACGACGATTTCCCCGGGAGCGGGATCGGACTGCATATCGTGAAAGAGTTCGTCTCCATTTGTAAAGGAACCATAGAGGTATACGACAACGTGCCCAAGGGAAGCCTGTTTCTTCTTCAATTCCCGGTTGACAGGCTCGAGTATATCGCTTCTCAACCCGGCGTTCCGAAAGAGGACCCACGAGCCGCGCTTGCTGATGAAGAACACGGCGGGGAGAACGAGGAGGCATGGGAAAGCGAGGGAACGCGTATCCTGGTGGTAGACGATAACGATGATTTCCGGGATTTCATGAAAGACACGTTGAGAAAAGAGTTCGCGCTACTCGAAGCTTCCAACGGGAGAGAGGCATGGGATAAAATCATAGAATATTCCCCCGATATCATTGTCAGCGACGTGATGATGCCCGAGATGGACGGCTACGAGCTGTGCGAGAAAGTGAAAAACGACGTACGCACATCGCACATCCCACTTATATTGCTCACGGCGCATACAGCGCAAGAGCAAGAGCTAAGGGGCCTCGAAACAGGCGCGGACGACTATATCACGAAGCCATTTAACCTGGATATTTTTCTTCTTCGGATTAACAAGATACTGGAGTTGAAATCGTATCGTCAGAGCCGGTTTAAACACCAAGTTGAAATTGAACCGGCTGAGATTACCATCACCCCGTTGGACGAGAAACTTATCAACAACGCGATCAAGCTGGTGGAGGAGAATATCGATGACTGTGATTTTTCGGTAGAAAAACTTAGCAAAGAGCTGGGAATTAGCCGGGTGCATCTCTACAAGAAGATGACCTCCATTACCGGGAGGAGCCCCATCGAATTTATACGGGTAATCCGGCTTAAACGTGCCGCCCAACTGTTACGAGAAAGCCAGTTGACCGTCTCCGAAATATCGTACCAGGTGGGATTTAATAATCCTAAAACATTCAGTAAATACTTTAAGGAAGAGTTTGATCTTTTGCCTTCTCAATACCAGCAAAACACGTCAGAGACGCCGCGTGCCAACCTCGCAAACTCGTTGTAAACATTTAACATACCTCTCGGAAACAAAACAACCCCCTCGGTTATCAAAGGCGGTCGTGCCGCACAACATTGCTTCCTGCTTCAAGCCTGAATTATATTTAATTTTACAAAAATAATCTTTGGCTTCGCTTGCGGGGTATGTATAGCTAAATATGTCGACTATCACTATTTAGTGACCCATTACCGATTTATAGGCTATCTGATAAATAACTCACTGCGTTCAAACAGCTTATCAGATCACGCCTATTTCATCGAACGGGTAGCCCACTAAATAGTTAAATGTCTAATATTTAGCTATGCATCCACTGATGGAAGTTCATTAAATTATATCAAATGGCACGTATTTTTTTTATCGTATTCAGTACACTCATCTTTCTCTCCTGCGCGACAACCGGTGTAGAGAAAACAGAGAATGGAATTATTGTCCGTGTTAAACAGGAAAATAGCCACGCTGTGAAGAGAATCCGGCTTAACGTGATCGATCACAACATTATCCATGTCTCGGCCATTCCCGGGGAAAAATTCTCCGAAGAGGAAAGCCTGATCCTACAGCCGGGCTTAAAGCGATCGGGAACGTTTAGTGTAGACGAGAAGGAGGATGAGGTGACCCTCTCTACCGATTCGTTGGATGTTATCATCCGGAAATCGACCGGCGAGATAGCCTTCTTGAATAAGAAAGGGGAGTACATCCTCAAAGAAAATAACGGGGGAGGAAAAACATTTATCCCCATTGAAGTAGAAGGGACGAAGGGGTACACGGTGCATCAGCTGTTTGAATCGCCCGATGATGAGGCGTTTTATGGGTTGGGTCAGCACCAAGCAGACGACTTTAATTATAAAGGAAAAAACGAGTCGTTGTTCCAGTATAATACCAAGGTGTCTGTTCCGTTTGTTATTTCCAGTAAGAACTATGGCATCGTTTGGGATAACTACTCACTGAGTAAGTTTGGAGACACACGCGACTACGCTGACCTGGACCAGTTCAAGCTCTACGGCGAGGATGGAACTGAAGGAGGGCTGACGGCCACCTACTCCAGGAAAGAAGATCCCGCCGGGACAATCGTGCGACAAGAGAGTAAGCTCGATTATCAATTTATCCCCTTGTTGGAGAATTTTCCCAAAGATTTTGACCTCAACAACTCCCGCATTTCTTGGAGCGGCGAACTGGAGGCTCCCGAGAGCGGGCTCTACCGGTTTTTCTTACATTATGCCGGTTACACCCAGGTATTCATAAACAACGAGCCGGTGGTGGGGGAGCGATGGCGCACAGCATGGAACCCCAACAGTTACAAGTTTGAATACCATTTGAAGGAAGGAGAAAGGGTACCGCTCCGCGTGGAGTGGGAACCCGATGGTGGCGTGTCTTATATCGCCCTGAAAGCGCTGAGTCCCGTTCCCGAGGAGGAGCAAAATAAACTTTCTCTCTGGAGCGAGATGGGTAATGGCATCGATTATTACTTTGTTGCGGGGAACAACATGGACCAGGTAATCAGTGGGTACAGAACCCTCACTGGGAAATCGCAGATCATGCCCAAGTGGGCCATGGGGTACTGGCAGAGTCGGGAACGTTACAAAACCCAAGATGAATTGTTGGAAACGCTGGCCGAGTTCAGGAAGCGAAACATCCCCATCGACAATATTGTTCAAGATTGGAGCTACTGGCCCGAACCATCGTGGGGTAGCCATGAGTTCGACGAACAGCGCTTTCCCGATCCGCGAGGGATGGTTGATCGGGTACACGATATGAATGCGCGGATCATGATTTCGGTATGGCCCAAATTCTATGTGACCACCGAACATTACAAGGAGTTTGACGATAACGGCTGGATGTACCAACAGGCGGTGAAGGATAGCATCCGGGATTGGATTGGCGAAGGGTATGTCGGCTCGTTTTACGACGCGTATGCCGAAGGTGCCCGCGAACTGTTCTGGGAACAACTCGAAGAGCACCTCTACACCCACGGGTTCGATGCCTGGTGGATGGATGCCTCCGAGCCAAATATACAAGACAATACCGATATGGAGTACCGGAAGCTCCTCTGTGGCCCAACCGCCCTTGGGCCTTCAACCAAATACTTTAATGCTTATTCTCTCGTGAATGCCCAAGGAATATACGAGGGGCAGCGGGGCGCAAACCCCGACGACCGGGTGTTCTTGCTGACACGCTCCGGATTTACCGGCATCCAGCGCTACTCCACCGCAGTGTGGAGCGGTGATATCGGTACCCGTTGGGAAGATATGAAAGCGCAGATCTCTGCCGGGCTCAACTTTGCCCTATCCGGCATACCTTATTGGACAATGGATATTGGCGGCTTCTGCGTGGAAAGAAGGTACGAGCGGGCGCAACACCATTACAACGCCACGGGCATCGAAAACGAGGATATGAAGGAGTGGCGAGAATTAAATACACGATGGACGCAATTCGCCGCGTTTGTGCCCCTTTTCCGTTCGCACGGACAGTATCCCTACAGGGAGCCATTTCATATCGCCCCCGAGAACCATCCCGCGTACCAGTCCATGCTCTACTATAATAAACTTCGCTATCGCCTGATGCCCTATATCTACACGCTGGCAGGTATGACTTACTTCAACGACTACACCATCATGCGCGCGCTGGTGATGGACCACGCCACCGATCGGGAGGTGTATGATATCGGCGACCAGTACATGTTTGGTGACGCGCTCATGGTGTGCCCGGTGTATGAATACCAGGCCACCGATCGGGAGGTGTATTTCCCCGCAACCACGGGCTGGTACGATTTCTATACCGGGAAATTCATCAACGGCGGGCAACGGCTGCAGGTGGATGCTCCATATAGTCGTATGCCACTTTACGTGAAAGAGGGGGCCATCATCCCCTTTGGTCCCGAAATAGAGTACACCGACGAGAAAAAACCGGAAAGGATCACACTCTATGTTTTTGCCGGGAAAGATGGGACATTTTCGCTCTATGAGGATGAAGGAGTGAACTATAACTATGAAAAAGGAGACTACGCAACCATCAACTTCCAATACAACGATGCGTCGCGCACGCTCATGATAGGCAATCGCGAAGGATCGTTCGAAGGGATGCTGCAAGAACGGATATTCAACGTTGTGTACGTGGATAAAGAAACCGGGCAGGCCGTCGACCCTGACGCGAAAGGGATCGAGGTGCTCTACACCGGAGTGGAACAGGAAATAAAAATGGGACAATGAAAAGCAGGATCACCACGCTATGTTTGGCCGTCGTTGTGCTTGTCGGGCTCAACGCGTGCCGGGATGAGGCGCGAAATCCCAGGGTGACCGAACGCTTTAACGACGGGTGGCATTTTCACCTGGGAGACATTTTCGAGGCTTCTATCCCGTCGTTCGATGACACCGAATGGAGGGAGCTGGAGCTGCCCCACGACTGGGCCATCGAAGGCGATTTCAGTGAAGAGCATCCCTCAGGAAGCGGTGGCGGCGCATTGCCAGGTGGGATAGGGTGGTACCGTAAAACATTTTCGCTCGCTCCCTCCGATGAAGGGAAAAAGGTCTTTATCGATTTTGATGGGGTATACATGAACTCCGATGTATGGATCAACGGCACCCATTTGGGGCACCGTCCGTTTGGCTACATCTCGTTCCGGTATGACCTTACTCCACATCTTCAGTGGGACAACGAAAATGTGATCGCGGTACGGGTCGACAACAGTGAGCAACCCAACTCCCGCTGGTACTCCGGCTGCGGCATCTACAGAAACGTGTGGCTGACTACCGTGGAGCCGGTGCACGTGGATCTATGGGGGGTACACGTGACCACCCCGGAGATTACCCGGGAGAAGGCCGCCGTTATCGTGCGGACGACCCTGCAAAACGATTTGCCGGAAGAGGTGAATGCCGTGACCGAAACAGCCATCGTGGACGCCACGGGCAAGCAGGTCGCCTCTGCCTCTGTCCCGGGCATCTTGGCCGCCGGCACCTCCCGAGAAGTGGAACAGGAGCTCTTCGTGCCGCGACCGGTATTATGGACGCTCGAGAACCCTTACTTGTATGAAGTGGTTACCCGTGTTTTCGTGGACGAGAAACAGGTGGACGAGTACGTGACCCCGCTCGGGATTCGCTACTTTACCTTTGACGCGGAGCGTGGTTTTTTCCTTAACGGGGAGCACACGAAGATAAAAGGGGTGTGCATGCATCACGACCTGGGATGTCTGGGTGCGGCTGTCAACACCCGGGCCATCGAGCGGCAGCTGGAGATACTCCGGGAGATGGGAGTGAACGGCATCCGCACCGCGCATAATCCTCCCGCGCCGGAGTTGCTCCAACTGTGCGACCGGATGGGATTTATCGTGATGAACGAAACCTTTGACATGTGGCGAAAACGTAAAACCACATACGATTATTCGCGCTATTTTAACGAATGGCACGAGAGGGATTTGACAGATCATATTCTCCGAGACCGAAATCACCCGTCGGTGTTCATGTGGAGCATCGGCAATGAAGTACTGGAGCAATGGACACATGCCGAAGCCGACACACTCGATATTCAACAGGCTAACCTCCTGTTAAACCTGGAACGAGACGAAACAGCGCTTGCCAATGTGGATGGAGAGGCGATGAGCGTGAACGCGCTGCTGACGGAAAAACTGGCTCGTATCGTGAAAGAACTCGACCCGACCCGGCCGGTGACCGCGGGAAACAATGAAACGAATCCCGCGAACCACCTCTTTAGGTCGGGAGCCCTTGACATTATCGGATTTAATTATCATGGATACGACTACCCGAGCGTGCCGGAAAACTTCCCAGGAAAACCGTTTATCGCGGCAGAGACCACATCGGCGTTGATGACCCGGGGGTACTACCGGATGCCGAGCGACTCAATGTATATCTGGCCAGTACGGTGGGATATCCCGTTCACCGATCCGTCTTATGCCTGCTCTTCATACGACAATTGCCATGTCCCGTGGGGATGCACCCACGAGCAGGCGTGGAACGATGTGAAAAATAACGACTTCATCAGTGGAATGTACGTCTGGACCGGATTCGACTACCTGGGAGAGCCTACCCCTTTCTGGTTCCCCGCGAGGAGTTCCTATTTTGGGATTGTCGACCTGGCCGGTTTCCCGAAAGATGTCTATTACATGTATCAATCGGAGTGGACCGACAAAGAGGTGCTGCATGTTTTCCCTCACTGGAACTGGCAGCCGGGAGAGACTGTGGATATCTGGGCCTATTACAGCCAAGCGGACGAGGTGGAGTTGTTTCTTAACGGTGTTTCGCAAGGTGTCAGAACAAAAGAGGAAGACAAGCACCATGTGGTGTGGCGGCTGGAGTATACCCCCGGCACCCTTCAGGTGATCTCGCGTAAAAATGGAGAAGAGGTAGCAAGGAAAGAGGTGAAAACGGCGGGAGAGCCGGCCAAAATTCGTTTAACACCCGACAGGCACGAGCTCAAGGCGGATGGGCAGGACCTGAGCTTTATCACGGTGGAAGTGGTGGATGAGGCCGGAACCCTTTGCCCCAACGCTGAAAATCAAGTCCGTTTTAGCCTGTCAGGCGGCGGGAGCATAGCGGGAGTAGACAATGGCAGCCCCACGAGCATGGAACGCTTTAAAGCATCGGAAAGAAAAGCATTTTATGGAAAATGCTTGGTAGTAGTGAAAGGCGATAAAAGGGAAGGAACCATCCATTTGACGGCAGAGTCGGAAGGGTTGGCTAAAGACGCGATCGCCCTTGAAGTAAGAAAGTAGAGCCTATTTTCAGGCCATGATGAGTGATAGTTAACTGTGTATATTTTAATAATTAATTACGAGAGTATGATAAACATGAATCACGATCCGCGTATAAATAATCGCTATTTATACCGCTTTTTAATCGCAGTGTCATTGGTGCTGTTATTGCCAATGAACACGAACGCGACACCTTTACAAGATAATACCGTCACGGGTCGAGTGGTTTCGGCAACCGACAATGAACCACTGGCCGGCGTGACTGTTTTCGTGGAAGGAACATCCATCGGAACAGTAACTGATTTAGATGGAAGCTACTCGATCAAGGTCAACCTAGGCCAAACACTAACATTCTCTTATATTGGGTTTATCTCCCAAGAGGTGGTGGTACGCGAAAACGAAATAAATGTAAGCCTGGCAGAGGATAGGGAAGTCCTCGAAGAATTAGTGGTAATAGGATACGGGGTGCAATCGAAAAAATTGTCCACCGGGGCCACCCTTCAGGTAAAAGGCGACGAGCTGAATAAGATGAACACCGTCAGCCCCTTGCAAGCACTGCAAGGGAAAACACCCGGGGTAAGCATCACCTCCACCTCGGGACAGCCCGGCTCAGGCATGAAGGTGGTGATCCGGGGATTAGGCACGGTGGGGAACTACAGTCCCCTTTATCTCATCGACGGGGTTGGGGGAGATATATCTACCTTGAACCCCGCCGATATCGAGAGCATCGACGTCTTAAAAGACGCGGCGTCGGCCGCTATCTATGGGGCGCAAGCCGCAAACGGCGTGGTCCTTATCACTACCAAAAGCGGCAGGGAAGGGAAAGCGCAAGTCAACTTCGATGCGTACTATGGAGTTCAGAATGTGGCTCGTAAAGCCGATATGTTGAATGCCGCGCAGTACATGACGATCATGGACGAACAAGCACTGAATAGTGGGAACGCCGCGTATAACTGGGGTAGTTTCCAGTCGATTTATGATCCAAACGGCAACGTGTACGATACCGATTGGGTGGATACCATGTTCAAGGATAACGCGAAAACAGAAAGTTACTCGCTGGGCATTTCCGGGGGATCATCCACATCCACCTACGCCATCTCGTTGGGATACTTGAACCAAGAAGGGGTGGTAGGCGGTGCCGATGTGTCGAATTACGAACGGTATAACTTCCGTGTCAACTCAGAACATAAGCTATTCAACGGCTTACTTAAGGTGGGCGAACAGGTGAGTTTCATCTATCGAATCAACAAGGGCATAAACGTGGGTAACCAGTATAACAACACGCTTCGGGGTGCCTTTGGCGTATCTCCGCTCACCCCGGTTTATAGCGACAATAACACTTACGACTCACCCTATAACGACACGAGCAATAGCGACTGGTATAATGGCGACGGGAACCCGTACGGGCTGATGATGACCAACACCAATAACGAGGACAAGGCAGCCACGTTCAACGGCAACCTCTATGCCGAGATAGAGCCGGTGGAGCGATTAAGGTTGCGCACCGTCTTTGGCACCAGCTATAACTCGAGCGAGTACCGGAGCTTTTCTCCCCTCTACCATTTCAGCATCTACAGTTACAACGATACCCGTACCAGCGTGTCCCAAAACATGAACCACGGGTTGGGCATGACCTGGACCAACACGGCCACTTACGATTGGACGATGAATGACCATGCCTTTAATGCCCTGCTGGGGATGGAGGCATACCGCTATCAAGGCACGTACGTGGGAGCCGGCAACGGGATATTGAAAGAAGGATTCGATACCTGGCGGTACGCCTATGTCAGCAACGGCACCGCCTCATCCAGCACAGACGGGCTCAGCGCATCGGGAAGCCCCCACGATGAGGCGCGCAGCATTTCCTACTTCGGACGTTTGGGATGGAACTGGAACGAGACCTACATGGTGAACGCCACGCTACGTGCCGATGGCTCTTCGCGGTTTGCCAAGGGTAATCGTTTCGGGTACTTTCCATCTATCTCAGCGGGGTGGACTCTTACCAATGAGGCATTCATGGAGGATGCTCCAGCCTGGATCAACTTCTTGAAGCTACGGGCCAGCTGGGGACAAGTGGGTAACCAGAACATAGCCAACTACCAGTATCTGGCGCCGATGAAAAACACCAACACACACTACCTTTTTGGCACGGGCGGATACAACGATGCCGAAGCCGCAAAGCAGTTGGCAACCAACTGGGGCGCGTTTCCCAGCCGCTTGGCTAATGAAGGGGTAAGGTGGGAGACTTCCGAACAAACCAATATCGGAGTGGACGCGTACCTGTTCGATACCCGGTTTGGGATGAACCTCGATTTCTACGTGAAAAAGACAAAGGACTGGCTGGTACAAGCGCCCATCTTGGCCACCGTGGGTGCGGGAGCACCCTTCATCAACGGCGGCGGTGTAAGAAACCGCGGGGTTGAGCTGGCATTGAACTGGAACGACCGGCTCAATAATAACTTCAGTTATACCATCGGGGTGAATGGGGCCTACAACAAGAACGAGGTAGGCGAGATCCCAACCGAAGACGGCATCATTCACGGGCAAACCAACCAGCTCTACGATAATACCCCCGAATTCTATCGCGCACAGAACGGTCAACCCATCGGCTACTTCTGGGGATACAAGACCAACGGATTGTTCCAAAACGAGCAAGAGATCATTGATTGGATAGCGGCCGGTAACGGAGTGCTTCAAAACGACGTGAAACCGGGGGACGTGCGTTACTTCGACGTGAACCAAGACGGGGTGATTGACGATAACGACAAGGTGAACCTGGGCAACGGGATGCCCGACTTCACGTTCGGATTCAACCTAGGGTTCGACTATAAGGGATTTGATTTTTCGATTCAGGCAAGTGGTGCCGCCGGACAGCAGATCGTGCAGTCTTACCGGCAGTTTTCCAATAAGTACGCGAACTACACCACAGCCATCCTGGAACGCTGGACGGGCGAGGGAACGAGCAATCGGATGCCTCGGGTGACCGAACAGAATATCAACTGGCAATTCTCCGACCTCTTTATTCAAGATGGAGACTACCTGCGTATCAGTAATATTACCGCAGGATATGATTTCTCCCGCTTTGTTAAGACAGAGCACATCAGCAGCCTGCGTGTGTATGGACAGATACAAAACGCGTTTACCTTTACACGGTATGAAGGCATGGACCCTGAGATAGGCTATGGCGTCGACGGCTGGGTGTCGGGCATCGACGTGGGATATTACCCCCGCCCCCGTACCATGTTGATTGGTGTGAATCTTACATTCTAACTAACTAATGAATACAGAAATGGATAAGAAAAAACAAAACATAATAGTAGCGGGCATCGTGTGCTTGCTCTTGGGAATAGCCTCCTGTGGTGATAGTTTCCTGGACGTGGAATCTAAAACCGAGTCAACAACAGGTACGTCGTACAAGAACGAAAAAGATGCCTGGCGCGCGTTGATCGGGTGTTACGACGGGTGGCGACAAACTTCGTCGGCCATGCAAGTAGGCTTCTACTTGGGGGCCGAGACAATGAGTTACGAGTGCTTCGGGGGAGTAGGAAATGCCGACGGCCGCAACTTTCAGGCCATTGATCGTTTCGATATCTCGCAAGCGCCCGCCGACCTGAATATCTACGAGAACGATTGGAAGAACTATTACGCGGCGGTATACCGATGCAATGAGCTGATATCCCGAGAAGAGGGGATTGCTTGGAACGAGACCGACAGCAAGCGCGCCACCTACATGGGTGAGTGCCGTACTATCCGGGCATTGCTCTACTTTGATATGGTTAGACTGTGGGGAAATATCCCGCTGTTCGACGAGCCGGTAAACGAGAACCGGGCGCAGGCAGCCCCCTCGGAGGTGTTTGCTTTGATCTTTGAAGATTTGAAGTATGCCATGCAAAATATACCCGCTGACGCTTATCCCAAGGCAAACGCGGCGAGCAACGACGGCCATATCACCCGGTACGCCGCGGCCGCTCTTTTCGCACGGGCTTACCTCTATTACGCTGGGTATTACGGTGCTGAGCCGGAAGGAGCTACCAAAGCGGAAGCGTTGGCGGCATTGGAGGAGATCATCGCTTCAAATGAATACAGTTTGGTAAGTGAGTTCAAAAACTTGTGGCCCGCCGCCTCAGCCGGGATCGCCGAAATAGGTGACATGGAAACCTTGCTGGGAAGTTACGCGGGCGATGGCAATAGCGAAACCATCCTTGCCATGAAGTTTACCAGTTCGCAAGACTATAACGGGAACAACGATGGAAACCGTTGGCAGGTCATGGTGGGTATGCGAAGCCTGAATGCCCCTCCCTATGGGAAAGGCTGGGGCGGATTGACCGTGAATCCCGTTTTTGTGAACGAGTTCAAACCCGGTGACACCCGTCGAAACGCGTCCATTATCGACCTTGCTGGAGAAGGCATTACCGCGCTAGACGATTACGAAGCAAGCTTCAAGGACCAGCGGGAATACACGGGGTATGTTGTCAAAAAATATTCCCCCCTCTGCTTTGCCGACGGCACCTCCGCGTCGAAGGAGGACGGCTCGGGCGACTTCCAGATCTCCAACCACCAAGACTACGTGATTGTGCGTTATGCCGATGTGCTGCTCATGGCCGCCGAACTGGGAAGCCCCAACGCGCAGGCTTATTTCGACACTGTACGCAAACGGGCCTATACCTCCGAAGGGGTGCTCTCTCCCAATTACGCGGCACTTCCAGTGACCCCAGCGAACATCATGCAAGAACGCCGATTGGAATTCGCGTTCGAGAGCATCAACTACTGGGATCTGCTGCGGCAAGGAGTGGACTACGCGGCCAATAAACTGGCCGGAGAGGTACCCGTCTTTAGCGGGGGATCACCCGACGTGGTCGCTATCAGGGCCGACCGTATCCGTGCCACGAAGGGCTTGAGCCAGATCCCCTACAACCAGATAACACTGGCAAATGGGATGCTTCAACAAAATCCAGGCTGGTAGCTACCAATTAATTACCATTAATAGAAGATAAACTATGAAACTAACAACATACATATACCTATGCATGGCAAGCGTGCTCCTGTTCTTGTACGCATGCACCCCGGAGCAATACGACCTGGGCATGAAGGACGTGACGCCAGACGACTTGGTGGAAGGGTTGGCGTATACCATCACGCACGATGCCGACAACCCCAATATCGTTTACCTCGAAAGCAAGATGGGAAGCAGTTACACCGCACTGTGGGAACACCCCCAAGGGCGGAGCCAAGCGGAGAAAGTAACCTTGCAGATGCCGTTTGATGGAGTCTATACCGTCCGGTTTGGCGTGCAGACCCGCGGAGGCATCGTGTACGGGGAGCCTGCCACATTCACGATTGAAGATTTCTATGCTGGGTTTGTCACCAATGAACTTTGGACATTGCTGACGGGCGGCGTGGGATCCTCCAAAACATGGATCCCCGATAATGGACAATACGGGATGGCTCCCGGCGAGATATCGTATGCAGACCCGAGCGGGACAGTGGAATGGAACAACTGGACGCCCAACTGGGAGCCCGGGGCAGGGTTTACGATTGGAGATGGTGAAGCCCCCATCTGGGAGAGCTCCATGACATTCGACCTCATCAACGGGGCCAACGTAACGGTCGACGATCGCTCCTCAGGTGGAGTGGGAGAGAAGAAGGGCTCCTTTATGCTGAATACCAACGCGCACACCCTCACTTTCACCGACGTGGACCTGCTCCATACCGCCGGATGGAGCCATATGACCAGCGACTGGAGAAGGGACCTGAAAATATTGGCTTTGACCGAGAACCAGTTGCGTGTAGGCATCCTGCGTGAAAAAGAGACCTCCGGCGAAGACCCCTGGTGGATTATATGGAACTTCGTGCACAAGGAGTACGCCGACAACTTTGAACCCCCGGCACAAGAAATATACCCAGAGTTGCCCGAGGATTGGCGGGATTACGTGGAGCCCAAGACCAGTTTGGTAACCACTTACAAGTTTTCCGACGATACGCCTTTCGATTGGGCTCACCTCGACGGGTCAGTGAAAGGAATCACCTCGGTACTTCCCGTAAGCGGGATAGAGGAAGTGACGCTCGTGCTAAATAGCGGAACGGGCGACTATACCCTTACAGACCCAAATGGCAACGAATATCAAGGGAAGTACACGTTGAGCAATGAAGGGATTTACACCTTCAGTGAAGCTCTCCCCGAGATACCTCTCTCTGCCGATGGCCGCGCCCTGTTTAAAAGCGACGCGGGGCACACATTGCGGATCCTCTCGTACGAAACCAGTGACTATACAGGCGGGTTAACCAATATATGGTTGGGCAGTAAAGAGCTGGATGATCAAGGAAACCTCTACCAGTACATGGCCTACCATCTGGTGCCTCAAAACGCCGGAACGGTTGTTTCCTACAAGGCGACGCTCTCGTTCTTCGATATGGATTGGAATTTTACGGAAAGCGAGGTCCTCTTTATTTCAGGAGACGGGGATTACACATTTGTCGTGGAAGGAGCCAGTGATAAGCCTCAGGGAATATACTTGGATATTCAAAGAATATTGAAAGACCATCCAAACATGGACGTGGTCATCAAAGACATCAAGGTGGATGGTGAGAGCATTGAATTCGACGACGCCATCATTGACCGGGGAATCGGTGACAATGAAACAACGGCAAGACGGTACATTCTCAACCCTTGGGGAGGAACGGTGAGTGACACACCCAAGTACGTCTTTAATTCAAGCATATCGGTTACTGTGAGTGTGATAATGGATAACGGCACTCCGTTTATCACCGAAGAGTAAACAGGCTAAAATACTGTTTGGATGGTATTAATAATAGAAAATAACTTAATCATATGCAACTAAAATATTTATCATGTATTCTTATAGTGGCGCTGGCATTGTTTGCCCCCTCCTGTGAGGTGGAAGAGAACTTTACCGCACGTACCGGTGAGATCGTGTCGGAAATCACCACGGGAGACGCGCTCGTGACCGCGATCTCGGCCGAGGTGCGGGGCACGGTGAAGGACCTAACCTTGGTGGCGCCCGGTTCATACGAGGTGGGTGCCTATTATGGCACCTCCGCCGATCCCACCACCACGGGCAGCAAGCGAAGCGGCAGCGTGGATGAGAACGGGAACGTGGTGACCGTCCTTTCGGGCCTCTCCACCGGTACTACCTATTACTACGCGACGTACGTCACCCTTCAGGACAAAGTAACCAAATTTGGTGAGGTGAAATCGTTCGTGGCAACCAACGTGAAAGTGGTGACGGAGGAGGCACGTGATATCACGAGCAGCAAAGCTGCTTTCTCGGCCGGCATAACCGGTACCGAAGGCCTTGAGACGTTTGAAACGGGGGTGAAGCTTTCCCTTTCCGCCGACGATATCGATTCCGGCGTACGCAGCGCGCTGTCCACAGTGACCGGACTGTTGCCAGAAACCACCTATTACTACACCGCGTACGCGAAAATAGGAGATGGGTACATCCACGGGGAAACCAAGACCCTCACCACACTGGAACAGGAAATGGAATATGTGGATTTAGGATTAAGCGTGTTATGGGCCCAAAAAAATATCGGGGCAGACACCGAAACGGAAGCAGGCGCATTCTTCGGGTATGGCGACCAAACCGCGATGTTGACATCCACCAAACTGGAAGACTATCCCTCTTTTGATATAGCGGGGAGTGAAAACGACATTATTTACCACCTGAATATCGACGGAGATTCGCCCATGAAAAGCCAGATGCCTACCCATGCACACGTATTGGAGCTGATTAATAACACCACGCGTGAATGGGTAACTCTAGAGGGCGTGGAGGGCATCCGGTTCACGGCGTCAAACGGCAACAGCATCTTCCTCCCCGCGGCCGGTTACCGAGACGGCGAGGAGTTCATAGCCGATGCCGCCGGTTACTATTGGAGCGGAGACGTAAGCTCTGTCCATAACGACTACGGCAACACGCTCACCTTTAGTAGCTCGTCGGCAAAGGCCGGTTTCTCCAAGCGGGACCTCGGGTTGCTGATACGCCCCGTTCGTGCATACGCGGAGATCAACCCTGAATCCGGCAATCTTGTTTTTGGAGATATAGAAGGCAACGGCCGGTTGCGTGTCGAGATTTATAATGAGTTTGGAGCCACGGTAAGCAACCCGTCCATCGACCCTTCTTCCATCAAGTTCGCCAAGAACATGGTGGTTACGTTCACCCTCACCGGAATTACCGGGAACCTGAAAGATGACGCGGCGGGTTCGTACGTGGCAGGCCTTCAGTATTCCGACCCCAGCTGGAACGTGAGTTATTGGTCTGGACTCGATATGGGGATCTATGAAGCCATGGTAACGGGTGACGGAACTTACACCGTGTGGATGGAAGTCACCGCGCAAGCCAACGGTGCCCTCGTGTTCTGCGTGGATATCGCCGGGTTGGGCGATGATATCGAAGATTGGTCGAAAGTAGGAGTGGAAGTGAATTCCATAAAACTGGATGCCGACGTGGAACAGGCTGTCAATCACTCCATCGTGAACTTTAACAACAAAGACGGGGACGGGGTAAATGGCCGGATCGAAATCTATAACGAGTACAGCACCTCTGGCGCGGCCGCCCCTGGAGCCTATAACAGCACCCTTAAATTTAATGGGTTGATGCTTGTGGAGTTTACTATTTCAGGAATAGACGATAACCTTGTCGACGGTGCGACCAAGAATTATTTAACTGAGTTGAGCTATGCCGCCGCAAGCTGGGATCCCAGTTACTGGGGTGGAGCAAGCTATGGAAGTGATCTTGTGACGGGCGACGGAACCTACCGGGTATATACCTACCTCAATGGGGATTGTGAAGGCGCGGTGGTTTGGACAATTGAATTATACGGTCTTTGGGTGGATCTTGTGGATCCGTCACAGGTAGATGTAGCCATCAACAAGGTGATCACTCCAGGAAAGTATTAGGTTTATAATTAACTCAAGTTTTGTTTGTGGCATATTTACAGCTAAATATCTCGACTTTCACTATTTCGTGACCCGTTGCCGATTTACAGGCTATCTGATAAATAACTCGCTATGCTCAGACAGCTTATCAGATCACGCCTATTTCATCGGACGGATGCCCACGAAATAGCTATAGGTCTTATATTTAGCTGTAAAACCACTCGCGAAGGTTCAATAATCAATGATGATAATGCATTATTTTGCTAAGCATACCCACATTCCTTTGCTACTATTCTTTTTCTGCTTTATGACTGCCTGCTCGGGAGAGGATAATCCGGTGACACCGGAAATCATACCGGCAAAATCGGAATTGGTTTTCGCCAAAGCGGGAGGAACAGAGATACTCTCTGTCAAGTCGAACGTGGCATTGGATGTGAAGAGTGAGGACGAGAACTGGTGCCGGTTGGCACCAGCGTCCTCTACTTCTGCAGCCGTTTATAGATACACGGTCACGGTAGACGCGAACCCGGAAACGAACGACCGCTCCACCACGATAACTGTGAAGGGAGCCACGGTAACCCAAACCGTGAACGTGGTACAAACCGCCGCGGATGGATTAATTGTTGCCCCCACCGTGTTTAACGAGGTAAGCGGCGAAGGTACTCGAATCGAGGTCAAGGTGACTACCAACGGCACGGTGAATGTAACTATCAATGACAGCTGGATAACCAGCGTATCTAATCGAGCTGCCATGACTGAACAGGCCATGGCTTTCAACGTGGCTGCCAACTATGGCGCCCCGCGCACGGGGAGCATCACGTTCACGTTGGGAGACCTTACCGAGACGGTAACCGTGCATCAGCTGGCAGCCAATATCCCGGATATTGGCATGGAAAGCGATGCCGTGGAGCTTGCAGCCAAGATGTACGCGGGATGGAACATTGGAAATACCCTGGAAGCCACCGGCGGTGAAACGGCTTGGGGAAATCCCAAGATAACCGAGGAGTACGTCAAGAAGATAAAACAGCTTGGATTCAACGCGATACGTATTCCCTGCGCGTGGGATCAGTACATCGAAAATCCTGCCACCCACGAAATCAAGGAGAGCTGGCTGGATCGTGTAAACGAAGTCGTGGGCTATTGCGTGGCCAACGACATGTATGCCATCGTCAACATCCATTGGGACGGGGGATGGCTGGAAAACAACTGCACGCCCGACAAGCAGGAGGAGAACAACGAGAAGCAGCACGCTCTATGGACGCAGATCGCGAACCGGTTGAATCATTACGACGAACGGTTGCTCTTTGCCGGCACCAACGAACCCAACGTGGATAACGCCACGGAAATGGCCGTGCTTAAATCGTACCTGCAGACCTTTATCGACGCGGTGCGTGCCACCGGCGGGAAGAACGCGGTGCGCAACCTGATCGTGCAGGGGCCCAATACCGATATCGAGCGAACGAACAACCTGTTCGGGGAAATGCCCACGGATATCGTATCCAACCGGTTGATGGCGGAGGTACATTACTACACCCCGTGGTCGTTTTGCGGGATGACGCAAGATGAGAGCTGGGGAAGGATGGCCTATTTCTGGGGAGATCACTTGGTTAGCGGGTCGGATCGAAACTCGACCTCTGGCGACCTGACCGAAATGAGATCGCTCTTCGCCAAGATGAAGGCGAAATTCGTGGACAAAGGCATTCCCGTGATCTTGGGGGAATACGGTGCCATCACGATTCGCACGGGGTTGGGAGTAAATCAGGAAGCACACGATAAATCGCGTGAACAGTACGACGAAATCGTGACGCGAGAAGCCAAGAACCACGGGCTGGTACCCTTCTACTGGGAGACGGGGCACGTGGTGAACCGGAACACCGGGGAGATAAAAGACAACTACGCGATAAACGGGATCACCAAAGGAGCACGCGATGGAAAATACCCTTTCTGATATCGATCGAAAGGAAGCTTCCACATCCATAATAAGTTAAAACGCATGAGAACAATCAATGTATTGAAGGTTATTATTTATATCCTGCTTTTGCCTGTCAGCAACTCCATTCTGGCAGGGGGCGGCTATAAAAACCCTATCATCAGAGGGTTTAACCCTGATCCAAGTATTTGTAGGGTGAATGATGATTACTACCTTGTAACTTCTTCTTTCGAGTATTTTCCCGGACTGCCCATCTACCATAGCAAAGACCTTGTTAATTGGCAACAAATTGGGCATTGCCTTACACGGGATTCCCAGTTGCCGCTACAACAGGCACCGGCTTCCGGAGGCTTGTTCGCCCCATCGTTGCGGTATCACGACGGGTTATTTTACGTGATCTGCACCAACGTGTCGGGAGGAGGGAACTTCTTTTGCACCGCCACCGACCCGGGCGGCCCGTGGAGCGAGCCCATCTGGGTGGATATAAACAGCATCGATCCCGATATATTCTGGGATGACGATGGAAAGAGCTACTTTATCACCCAAGGCGATGAAGGAATACGAATCACGGAAATAGACGCGCAGACAGGAAAAGTCCTTTCGCCCGAACGCCTTGTCTGGGGTGGAATGGGCGGTCGTTTCCCGGAGGCTCCCCACGTGTACAAAAAGGATGGGTACTATTACTTGATGCTGGGAGAAGGGGGGACCGAGTACATGCACAGCGTTACTATCGGGCGGAGTAAAAGCCTTTTTGGCCCCTACGACCCGTGTCCGCTTAACCCGATTCTTACCCATGCTAACCGGATAGGGCAGGGAAACCAAATTCAAGGCGTGGGCCATGGCGACCTTGTTCAAGCCCAAGACGGTTCATGGTGGATGGTGTTCCTGGGGTTTCGCGTAACCCACCAGTGGGCCTATTACCACGTGCTGGGACGCGAGACGTTCCTTGCTCCCGTCGACTGGCCGGCGGGGGGATGGCCGCAGGTAAACGGAAACGGTACGGTATCCCTCCGGATGGATGTGGCTACACTGCCTCTTCAGCCATTCGAGGCGCCACCAGTTCGAACCGAATTCAATGAAGAGACGTTGGGTTTTGATTGGCAATTCCTACGCAATCCCGTTCGTGAAAACTACTCCTTGGTAGAAAGAGATGGGTTTTTGAGGATTACCGCGTCTCCTTACACGTTAAACGAAACGGAAGCCGTATCGATGGTCTGTAGAAGACAAACCGAACACGATTTTATGGCTGCAACACACTTGGAATTTAACCCCTTGAAGGAAAACGAAGAGGCGGGGATGACGTTGATACAGAATAACACGCATCATTACGACCTGCTATTTAAAAAGTCGGGAGAACAGCGCGTGGTCCAGTTACGTGTTCATGTGGGTTCGCTATCCTATATTGTCGCCGAAAAAGCGGTGGATGGAGATAAGGTCCTGCTCAAGATAGAGGGAACCGCGGATCAATACGCGTTCTATTTTTCTGACGCGGGGGTAGACGCGGGGGCAGGAAACGAGGAATACAGTCTGTTAGGCAAACAGGATACTCGTTACTTGAGTACCGAGGTTGCCGGGGGGTTCACCGGGGTTATGATCGGGTTGTACGCTTCATCTAACGGGCAACCAAGCAACGCGAAAGCTTACTTCAACTGGTTTGATTACCTGCCTAAAGAGAGCTGATCCGGGTTGTAAAGTCAATCCGGATTGTAAAGTCGTTGATCGGCTTTTTCAAGCAAGTTGGGTGGCTTATTTTACTTGACGGCAGGGCTCGAAATGCACCTCTCGTGGGGTTGGGGAATTACAGCCCCAGCAGGAGTTGTTCGATGGCACTCCTCACCTCGGGGCGAGTGCCGTTGAACTTGTTTACCATTACGGCAAACGCGTATTGTTTGTTCCCGTCGATCAGGTATCCCGCGTAACATTGCACGCCTCCGATGCTACCGCTTTTGGCTGTAGCCTTTCCGGCAAGACGTGAATTCCGCAAGAAATTCTGCAGCGTCCCTTCCTGTCCGGCCCTGGGCAATGATTGGAAGAAAGCATCGGAGTAATCGCTTCGCTCGTGCATATACACCAGCAGGTCCGTCAGGAAGTGAGCACTCACCGCGTTCTGTGGTGCCAACCCACACCCGTCGTGCATGTGAAGTGGGGCAATGTCCATCCCTCTTTGCTTCCAATGCTCCAGGGTTTGCTCGATTCCTGCCTCGAGGGCATCGGCATAGAGATCGCTATTGCCGTGCCGGCCGATGGTGCGAATCAGGTGCTCCGCGTAGTGGTTGTTGCTCTCCACGTTCACCTCGCGGATAATCTCTTTCAAGGGGCGGGACACTTGGGTAAAGAGCACGTTGCCCACGCGGTAGGGAACCGGTTGCCCGCTCGAGCGATTCCGGGAAAGATAATCCACCCGGGCGGTTTCCACTTTCCCTATCCGGTATCCCGCGCGCTTCAAGTGATCGGCCAATGTTTCTCCTACCAGCAGCCCGGGATCGGGAATATCCCCTTTGATGCTGAACTCGGTTCTCCCGCCCGGGATATCTCCCCGTAGGGAGCGTTCGTACGAGAACGGTGCCCCGTAGATATACCCGTTATCGCGTCCCGTGCTGTTGAGCGTGAGCAAGTTTTGGAAAGTAAGCCCCTTGATCTCCGGTTGGGTGCGTAAGATACGGGGGGAACCATTCCTGTCCGTGGTATTAAAAAACAGCCGGTAACTGTTGTCGAATATACTGATGCCGTAAGCACCCGCCGCGTAGTAGTTGCCGATATCAATCCACGTCCACTCGGGCGAAATGCCATTGTACCCGAAACGGTTGTCCACCACGTAAATGGAGTACTCCTTGTCGGCCGGAAGACTCTTTTTCAATGCCTCCGCGCTGTTGATGAAGAAAGCGTTCGGATTTTCCCGGAAAACTTCGCTACCCAAGGTGGGGTCGCCCGATCCGAGCACGAGAATACGCGATGGGTTGTCCGCGTCGAGGGCCACTTCGGTCTTGTACCGGTAGTTCTCGCCGAATGTCTCCAATGCCGTGGCGGTGGTGATAAGCTTGAGCACCGATGCCGGCGTGAGGGATTTCTCGGCATCGTGAGAAACAATACTCTTCCCGCTCTCCAGCTCCACTACTGACACACCTACCGACGCGTGCTTCAATGCCGGGTGGTTGACAAAACGCTGCAACGGCGTTTGCGGGTAAACAAACCCGGCAAAAAACAGGAAGAGCAACGAAAAGAGGTATTTTGGATTATGCAATGCCATTATTCGTGCAAAATGTTCTTTCACGCGCTATTAATTTTCAACATCCTTCGTCGTCGATGTAATCAGTGACGATGGGTGAATTTTCAAGAACTGGGCGTAACGATATCTACCAGTTCAATTTCGAATACCAGCGTGGTGTAACCTCGTATAGGACTTTTTCCGCTTGCACCATATGCCATGTTCCAAGGAATCCAGATCTCCCATTTGTCTCCTACCTGCATGTGTTGCAGGGCAGTAGAGAACCCGTCCACGAAGTTTTTTACCTGGAGCGTGCTGGGTATATCGTTCCTATCAGCCGTGGAGTCGAAGATGATTTTATTGATGATCAGGTTTCCTTTATCATCGGTATAGCTGTCCTCGGGTATGGACCAGCTGTTTTTATACCAGCCGGTATAAAGTACTTTTACCACATCGGTAAAATAAGGGGTTTCCCCGTCACCCGACTCGATCTCCTTGTACATGATATATCCTTTGCCCGACTTTGATTCCAGCCGGGTGTACTCGGAGTTGGTGGAGATGGAGGCGAACTGTGCTTCGTTTTCAACTTGCCACCGGTCGTCGAAGGTCTCGGTCTTGTCGCAAGAGGTGAACACGAGCAGCGCGAAAAGGCTCGAGAGCAACGGTAGTTGTAGTTTCATCAGCGTGGTTTTTTTATTCGGATAGTTTTTTCAATAAATATTTCATGTCGGTCTTCTCGGCGATGATACCCTGCAGCGCGTCGATGGTGACCCTCTCCTGTTCCATGGTATCGCGGAACCGGATGGTGACCGTGTTGTCCTCGAGTGTCTGGTGATCGATGGTCGCGCAGAAAGGGGTGCCGATGGCGTCTTGGCGGCGGTAGCGCTTGCCGATGCTGTCTTTCTCGTCGTAGCGGCAGGAGAAATTGAACTTGAGGTCGTCCATGATCTCCCGGGCTTTCTCGGGCAACCCGTCTTTCCGTACCAACGGCAGTACCGCCAACTTCACCGGGGCGAGGGCAGGGGGTAGCTTCAACAATACGCGAGTCTCTCCCCCTTCAAGGGTCTCTTCGCGGTAGGAAGCGGCCATCACCGAGAGGAACATCCGGTCGAGACCGATCGAGGTCTCCACGACGTACGGGATGTACGATTTGCCAAGCTCGGGGTCGTAGTATTGCATCTTCTTGCCGGAGAATTTCTCGTGCTGGCTCAAGTCGAACCCGGTGCGGGAGTGAATCCCTTCCACCTCTTTAAAGCCGAACGGCATCTCGTACTCGATATCGGTAGCCGCGTTGGCGTAATGCGCCAGCTTGTCGTGGTCGTGAAAACGGTACTTATCCGCGCCGAATCCCAAGGCCTGGTGCCACTTCATCCGCACCTGCTTCCAGTGTTCAAACCATTCCAGCTCTTCACCCGGCACCACGAAAAACTGCATCTCCATCTGCTCGAACTCGCGCATCCGGAAGATGAACTGGCGAGCCACGATCTCGTTGCGGAACGCTTTCCCAATCTGCGCAATCCCGAAGGGCACTTTCATGCGGCCGGTCTTCTGCACGTTCAGGAAGTTCACGAAGATCCCCTGCGCGCTCTCGGGCCTCAGGTACACTTTCATTGCCCCGTCGGCGGTGGCTCCCATCTCGGTAGAGAACATCAGGTTGAACTGGCGCACCTCGGTCCAATCACGTGACCCGCTTACCGGGCAGACGATCTCGCAATCCACGATAATCTGGCGCAGCTCGTTCAGGTCGTTATCGTTTAACGCCTTGGCAAACCGGGCATGTACCTCGTCCCGCTTCTGCTGGTTTTCCAGCACCCTCGGGTTAGTCTCGCGGTACATCTTCTCGTCGAACTTCTCACCAAACCGCTTGGCGGCTTTCTCTACCTCCTTGTTGACTTTATCGTCCAGCTTGGCCAGGTGTTCTTCGATGAGCACATCGGCCCGGTACCGCTTCTTGCTGTCGCGGTTATCGATGAGCGGGTCGTTGAAGGCATCCACGTGTCCCGACGCTTTCCAGATGGTAGGGTGCATGAAGATGGCGGAGTCAATCCCTACAATGTTCTCGTGCAACAGCACCATGCTATCCCACCAGTATTTCTTGAGGTTGTTCTTGAGCTCCACGCCCATTTGGCCGTAATCATACACGGCGCCTAACCCGTCGTAAATCTCGCTCGAGGGAAAAACAAAACCATACTCCTTGCAATGCGATATCAGCTTCTTGAAAACGTCGTCCTGTACCATAGTCGTTAAAATGCACGTCGCGGGCCATCAAACACGGCCCCCTCGAACACGCTAAAAAATTAATGAATTACTTTATTGTTTCAAGTTACAAAGTAAACGGTTTTTTTCGATATTTTGACAATCATTCTTCTTAAAGATAAATAATAGAGCGGGGAAGGGGAGCTTTCCTCCGTGGAAAAATTGTACATTTGCACCTTTATCGTGCACCCGATCTTCAAAAGCATCTCGAGATAATATGACAGGCGGAATGAAAACATTGGCAAAGGAGACCCTCTTCTACGGGATAGGGAGCGTGCTTCCCCGTCTCCTGAGCTGGTTGCTGTCGCTCTACTGGGCATTTGCTCTCCCACAGGTAAAAGATATCGGGGTGCTGACCAACTTCTATGCCTGGGTGGCACTTCTGCAGGTGATCCTGACCTACGGGATGGAGACCGGTTTCTTCCGCTACGCCAATAAAGAAAAAGACCCGGTGAAGGTGTTCTCTACCACCTTTATCAGTATCGCCTCCACCACGTTACTCTTTTTCATTGCCTCGCTTGTCATCCTCAAGCCGGCCGCTTTCGCGCTGGGCGGGACCGCCATGAAGCCGCACTACCTCTTGATAATGGTAGTGATCCTCTGCTTCGACGTGCTGGGTTCCATCCCGTTCGCCAACCTGCGGTTTAAACAGCGGCCTATCCGGTTCGCGGTAATCAAGATCGCGAACGTGCTACTCACCATCCTTTTCAACCTCTTTTTCTTTTTAGCGTGCCCTTGGTTGCAATCCCGGTTCCCGGACGCTTTCTCGTGGTTCACGCTCGACAATGGCATCGATTACATCCTGATCTCGAACCTTACCGCGTCGGTGATCCAGTTCTTGATGGTGTCACCGGAATTGCGTGTCAAGTTCACGTTCGACAAGGCACTGCTTCGGCAGATGTTGAAGTACTCTTTTCCCATCCTCATCTTGGGAGTGGCCGGCATCTTGAACCAGACGGTGGATAAAATTATCTTCCCGTGGCTGTATCCCGATGCTGACCCCGAGAAAGCCAACGCGTTTCGCGAGTTGGGCATCTACGGGCAGAACTTCAAGATTGCCGTGATCATGGTGATGTTTACCCAAGCCTTCCGGTACGCCTTCGAACCGTTTATCTTCGCCCGTAACAAACACGCGGCCGACGACCGCCAACCATTCAGCGACGCGACCCGCTATTTTATCCTCCTCGGGCTGCTTATCTTTCTTCTCACCACCGGGTATATCGATATCATCAAGTACCTGATTCCCGAGCGATTCCACGTGGGACTCAAGGTGGTGCCGATCGTGCTCCTCGGGGAACTTTTCTTCGGGGTGTATTTCAACCTGTCGCTCTGGTATAAACTGACCGATCAAACGAGGTGGGGTGCCTACATGTCGCTCTTCGGGTTTGGCATCACTATACTCATCAACGTGCTTTTTATTCCTCGTTACGGCTACATGGCCTGCGCGTGGGCATCGTTCATAGCCAACCTCGCCATGATGGTGGTTTCCTATATTCTGGGGCAGAAGCGTTATCCCATTCCCTATAACTTGAGATCGGCAGGGCTCTCGTTCTTGTTGGCGATGCTACTCTTCGGGGGGATCACGCTTGTCTACCGGCACGTGGAGGGGTTATGGGTACGGCTGTTGATCAATACAATGTTGGTAGGGGTATACGCGACGGTCGTCTTTGGAAAAGAATTAAGAATGAGGAAATTAAGAATTAAGAATTTAGGTTGAATAATATGCAGCTAAAGCTAAGACCTATAAATGTTTTATGGGGTACCCGTTCGATGAAACAGGCGTGAATCTGATAAGCTGTTTGAGCGTAGCGAGTTATTTATCAGATAGCCTGTGAATCGTGAACGGGTCACAAAACATTGTCGGTTGAGAGCTTTAGCTGCATAAGTACACAAAAGAAAAATTGAATGAAGAAGCTAT